>Ga0209431_10002852_pt1 | contig 13920 bp, 16 predicted proteins | sample RifCSP13_3_FD_184021 | JGI IMG/M metagenome (GOLD analysis project Ga0209431, IMG submission 184021) | Soil microbial communities from Rifle, Colorado - Rifle CSP2_sed 13_3 (SPAdes) (version 2) | ecosystem: Environmental > Terrestrial > Deep subsurface > Rock core/Sediment | place: Rifle...
TGGAGAGAGTACCCGCGGATCCGCTCGAGGCCCTCCTTCAGCCGCGCGTACGGGACGACGATCTCCTTCGCGGTCATCCTCGCGTGCACTGAAAGGGGTCTGAAGGGCAAAGTACCCTTGGAAAGTACGCTACCCACACGGCTCCGCGCGTGTGAGCTCACGGGAGAAGTCCCCGGAGGACCCAATTCAGATCCGAGGTGGACGTCCCCGCGAACGAGAGCGCTGACGGCTACGACACGTCGCCGACGCCGAATTCGGTACTGTATATGCAGAGTGCTCAAAACCCGAGCTACAGCTACGCAGGTCCGACCTCGTGGAGGGTCTTGTATGCCGCGCCGAGTGGCCCTTGTGCCCACGCTCGTGACACTTTTGGTGCTCGTCGGATTCGCTGTGGCTCCGGCCGCGAGGGCGACCGAATCCTCCGAGGATTCCTCGTCCACCCCCCCCGTCAGCCTCGATGACCTAGTCGTGCTCGATTCCGAGGGGGCGCCGACATCGGCGGACATGATGGAGGCGAAGGTCGACTCCGCCAATCGTACGATTGCGGTCCACGTCGTCGATGCCACCGCGCAGCCTTTGGCCCTCCTCCTCAAGGATTCATGGGTGCGTCGCACCGCTTCGTGGCCCGGTTTCTCGGGTGCGACGTTCAGCATGGCAGACTACTCCGGAACTGCATGGTACCGCATCCCGGTTTCCGATCCCGCCGCAGGCCTCTCCTTCCAAATCGTCGAGTTCCGGCTCGAGCCGGGGCTGTCGCTGTACTCCGCAGGATCGCCCGCTTCCATCATCCTGGAACGACCGATGCTCGTGACCCTGACGGAGGTGCCCCGAGTCGAAACGGACCTCGTCCAGCGGTCGACCGCGAATGGGTCCTGGACCGAGGCGGTCCCGCGGCTCGCCCTTCGCCTCGGGATCGGCTTCGAGGACCCGGACACGAGCGGTCAGACGGTCACGATCAATAGGACGTGGCTCGGTCAGTACGGGCTTGCCAATCCGTACTTCGAGTACGCCGACGGCGCAGCCATCTTGAACAAGAGCGACGAGCACAACGTCTATCTCTTCCCGGCCCACTTCAGCGTCCTGTACGTCTTCACGAGCGACGAGTCCTTCACGAAGGAGGACGATCAGACGTACAGCGACGTGCACTGGGACCCCGGCAACCGGGACCTCTATGTCTACGCGGACCGGCGCGATCCGACCGGCACGAACGAGCGGATGCGCTCCCCCGCCCCGGTCACGTACGACGAGACGACGAGCTTCACGGTCCGGGCCACCTGGAGGATCACCCAGAAGGGCCACTGGCAGTACGCCGTGCCGCTGTTCTTCATGGGCGCCGCGAACACGAGGGTCGACATGGCGAACAGCGTGTACGTGCACTACTCGAGTCGGGACTCGAACCCGAGCCACCCGTGGTACACGCCGTGGTACTCGTTACGGTATCAGGACTCCACGGGAGCCCTGCGCGTGAACCACATCATCGACGCCCCCGCGAACACGCAGTACGAGTTCATGCTCGCGTACGACGCGTACACGAGGACGATGGCCCTCGCGATGTACTACGCCGACGGGACCGAGGTCGGCGCCGTCAGCTACGTCCTCCCGGCCGGAGAGACGTTCTCCCTCGGAAAGGTGGGTGCAGGGGCCTGGGGTTACTCCAGCACGGCAGAGCCCCGGACGATCGCCGCGACGGACAACATCCTCTTGGACGGGACGTTCGCCAGGAACGGCAACTTCGAGGCCGACGGCAACGGAGACGGCGTCCCGGACCGCTGGGAGAGGTGGATCTGGTCCGATGGGAACGTGTACCGGTCCTCCACCCGCGCCAGGTACGGCACGTGGTCCGTGAGGGTCTCCGACTCGAGCTACTCGAAAGAATACGGCCTCCAGACGAACCGGATGACGGCGGCCGCGGCTCAATCGTACGTGGGCTCGGCCTGGGTCTACGTGTCATCGGGCCGGAACGCACTCTGCATCGAGTTCTGGAACGCCATGAACGCCGGATCCAGGCTCGGCGTCGGCTGCAAGTACACGGCCACGACCAGCGTGTGGGAATACCTCGACATCACGGCCCTCGCCCCTACGGGGACCGTGGCCGTGGACCTCCTCGTCCAATCCGCGCCGAGCAACCGAGGGACCGGCTACTTCGACGGCGCCGAACTCAGACGCGCCCGGTCGTTCTGGTCGATTCACGTCCACACGAACAATCTCCCATCGCCCGCCTCCTGGGATTCGGCCCTCGACTATGTCGCGGACCTAGGCATGAGCTACGTACGGATTGACTTCGTGTGGGAACACTTTCAACCTGACGATCCGGCCGTTCTTAACTGGGACCACGTGGCATACTGGGACCAGGTCATCCGGATGGCACGCGCTAGGGGGCTCGGAATCACAGCCATCCTGAGCGGCCTACCGCTTTGGGCGCTGTGGATTCGCGACTGCGAATCTCCGGTCGGATGCGACTACGTCTATGGCGAGGGCGACCTGAACCTCTTCTTCGAAAAGTGGCGCGCTTTCGCTCAGTTCATCGCTTCGCAGTATGGCCAGGATATCGAGTACTACCAGCTGCTTAATGAGGAGAACCACGGCATTCACAGTAGGTTCCCGCATGAACACAATGGCGAGCCTCGGGCACTCCATGAAGCGTACCAAGGCTTGCTCCTGGGCACCGGTGCGACGGCAGTAGACCACAAGTCCCGGTTCAAGACGATTGTGAATGCCTGGGCCGACGACCTGCCGGGTGGCAACGATTGGAGCACGTGGCTTCGGGACATCCTGGGGGACTCCTGGGGCGGCGACTCGATCGACGTCGTCGCCGTCGACCACTACCCAGGGACGTGGTGCTGCGGATCAAACTACCGCGAGTGGGGCGTCCTCGAGGTCCTTAGCGACGTCGCCCATGACTTCGGGAAGGAAATGGCGGTGATGGAAACAGGGTTTTCCTCCTATGGTTGGCCCGATCACGACCCCCCGAATCTGGAAGCCTATGTCGACCAAGCGATGGACGAAGCCTTCACAAGGAGGAACTCCCTCAGCCTCGCAAGCCCATCGTCCGCATTCCTCCTCATGAGCTGGTATGAATTCATCGATAAGTGCTCCGACTGCGGAGGATGGCCGCTCGTGGAAAATCACTTCGGAATTCTGACCTACGACGTGTCGAGTGGAGGGTGGGGCTTGAAACCTGCATATGACAACTTACGGTATCAAGTGAGTCGATGGCATTGAGCGGATCCGTACCGCCGTCTAGCCGACGCGATAGAGGCGTCATTTCCGACTTCGCCAGGAGCTGCGTTGCGCTCACGCTCGGGGTCTTCGTGGCAATCGGGGTGGGTGGTCTGTCTCGATGGGAGTCTCTCTACATTTTCTGGACGCTCGTGTTGGGGCCCGGCGCTCTCCTACTCGCTTTCATGGTGTACGGAGCCGAAGTCAGGGGCAAAGCTGTTGCCAGGGCCGCGGCAGCCGAGGCAGGTTGGGTAGCCTTCATTTCTGTGTTCACTGTCCCGGAGTTCAACCAGTGGTTGTTGTCGTTCTACTCTCCCGGTCTGGTCCTGACCCTCACAGGGCTCCTCGCTCTGTCCGCGATGCTGCTCGGCTTGCTCCTTGGGGACGCCGCATGGCGTGCCTTCCATCCCGCACATCAGTCAGGAGAGAAGTAACACAACTTCGAGTCTTCTTCTAAGTCAGAAGCCAGCGTATGATCGTCTCCGCTATCAGGTGATCCGATCGATGTAGTCCCGCCTGCCCCGCCAGAGGGCTCCAGGGTGGAAACGCGCCTTCTCTCGGTGCTGTGGTGGTTCTGTGCGTCCATCCTGATTGGCATTCTGATCGTGCTGGCGTTCGATTTTGTACTTGAGATCCCCCTGCCAGTTTCGGAGTCCTTGGGTCTTGTCGTGGGACCGACTGTGGTCATGGTGGTGATCGCCATCCTGAGACACGGCCTCGACGTTCCCGGGATCGTGCGGAGAATTGGGGCGGTGGCGGGATGGCTCAGTTTCGTGTCGTTGTATCTCCAGCGAGGAGTTCAGCCAGCTCCTGGGGGCCACATTCCGCGGCGCCGGACCCCTGGTCCTGATGGTCCTCGCACCTCTCGCCCCCGGGAATGGTCGCCGCAGGGCTTGTTCTGTCTGAGATCTTCCTTCGCATGGCCAGAAGCAGAGCAGGACCGTAGTGCCCAGCGATTCACCAAATGCCGCGCCGCATGCGCTCAGGACCGACTCTCGGATGCCATCGTGAGCCCAATGACCGTTGAAGGAACAAGACCAGGTTGCCTCGGGTGTCGGCCCGAGGCGGAGCGTCAACGTTTCGAGGGAGTGGCAAGAGATTGCCGGAGGGGACGGCATCCATACCCCGAAGCACCAACCTTCTCTCAGACCGCCTTCGTGCCCGAACTCGCCCTCGTTGTGTTGCGAAGCGTGGGACTCGCCGAATACGCTCGACTGCGGTTCGTCCCACCGAGTGCGGTGCGTCCACCCATCGCGTAATCGGCGTGCCCGGGTTCGTTCCCCCACATGGTCGGCCGTGGCAAGCTTTTTCCCTCGGTCCGGCGTACGCGGCGGCCGTGCGGCGGCCCCACTTTGACAAGGTGAAGGATCGCCTCCCGCCCGAGGCCTTCGACGCAGAGGTCGAGGGCGTCCTCGTGGAGTGGGGCGGCCTCCTGGACCGGGACGCGGCCTCCATGCTCGTCGTGGAGCGCCACGGCCGAAGCGTCGCGACGTTCACGCGGATCGCGGACCTCGAGGAGGGCGCCGAGGCGAGCCTGCGGGCGCAGGTCGTCGGGATGTCCCCCGTCCGGGAGTTCACCCGCCAGGATGGCAGCCGAGGGCGGGTCGTGAACCTCGAGCTCCGGGACGAGAGCGGCTTCTGTCGGTTCCCGCTCTGGGACGAGGACGTGGCGCTCGTCGAGCGCGGGAAGGTCGCGGTCGGAACACGGGTGCGGATCCTCGACGCGTACGTCAAGCGGACGAACTGGGGGCTCGAGGTCACGAGAGGGAAGTTCGGGAGCCTCGTCCTCGAGGAGGCGTGAGATGGACGAGCCCATGCCGGCCCCTTCCCGCGATCCCCCCCCGTCTTGGTCCTACGTGAACTACTGGCGCATGCTCGCGTCGTTCCTGGGGGCTTCGATGGTCCTGCTCGGCGTCGGCGTGCTCGCCGTGACGGGGGCGGGGAGCGAGGCCGCGTTCGGCGCGGGGGTCCTCCTGGCCGTCGCTGTCTTCGTGACCGTGTTCGCCCTGCTCCTCCTGTTTCCCCGGGTCGCCCGGCGGGGCCCCGTCGGGTACCGGATCGTCGTGGAGAGGCCCCTCGTCGAGGTCGAGGGGGCCGTGCGGGAGGCCCTCGAGGGCGCAGGGAGGTCCGTCCATGTGGATGTCCTCGCGGGGCGCACGCGTCGGACCCCGGCTCGCGTCGTGCGAGTGGAGGGGACGCCGTGCCGGTTCCTCGTCGAGGCCGTTTCCCTGCGGGAGAGCGGGGACGGCGTCGAGCGGACGGAGGTCCTCCAGGTGGGACTCGAGGAGACCCCGGAAGGGGCCGCGAAGGAGCTGCGGGATCTCGTGGGGTCGGGCGTCGTCACTCCGCAGCCGGCGGGCCCGTGAAGGACCTCACATCCCGCCCATGCCGGGCATCCCGCCCATGCCGCCCATCCCGCCGCCGTGTTCGTGGCCGCTGCCTGGCCCCGGAGTTGCACCCTTCCTCGACGCAATCACGTCGTCGATTCGGAGGATCATCGCCGCGACGTCCGTCGCGGACTCGATGGCCTGCGTCTTCACGCGGAGGGGCTCCACGACGTTGGACTTGGTCATGTCCTCGGGCTCCCCCGTGAACACGTTGAGGCCCGCGCTCCGGCCTCCCCGCTTCTGGTGCTCGTTCCGGAGCTTGAGGAGGACGTCGATCGCGTCGAGCCCCGCGTTCTCCGCGAGGGTCCTCGGGATGACCTCGAGGGCGCGGGCGAAAGCCTCGATCGCGAGCTGCTCGCGGCCGCCGACCGTCCCCGCGTAATCCTTCAGGTGGAGGGACAGCTCGACTTCGACCGCGCCTCCGCCGGGCACGGCCTTGCCATCCTCGATCGCGACGGAGACGACCCGCAGGGCGTCGTGGAGGATCCGCTCGATCTCATCGACGACGTGCTCCGTGCCTCCACGGACGAGGACCGTGACCGCGCGCGCGTGCTTGCAGCCCGTGACGAACGTCATGTCCTCCCCGCCGATCTTCTTCTCCTCGACGATGTCCGCGCTCCCGAGCTCCTTCTTCGTGAGGTCGTCGAGGTTCGTGACGATCCGGCCGCCCGTCGCCTTCGCGAGCTTCTTCATGTCGCTCTCCTTCACCCGGCGGACGGCGAACAGGCCCGCCTTCGCGAGGTAGTGCTGGACGAGGTCGTCGATCCCCTTCTGGCACAGGACGACGTTGGCCCCGGACGCGACGATCTTGTCAACCATCGTCTTCAGGGATCGCTCTTCCTCTTCGAGGAACTTCTGGAGCTTCATGGGGTCGCGGATCCTGATCTCCTCGCTGACCTCCGTCTTCTTGATCTCGAGGGCACGGTTCAGGAGGGCGATCTTGGCCCCCTTCACGTACGAGGGCATGCGGGGGTGGACGCGCTCCTTGTCGAGCACGATCCCCTGGATGAGGGCCGTGTCCTTCACGTTCCCGCCATGCTTCTTCTGGACGAGGATGTTGTCCACGTCCGCGCGGACTTCGCCTGCGACCTCCTCGACGACGGCCTGGACCGCCTTGACCGCGATCTCCGCGAGGAACGCGGCGCTGTCCCCAACGCTGCGGCCCGACATCGCCGTCGAAGCGATCGAGGCGAGGAGCTTCGCGTCGTCCCGCTTCACGGGGAAGGCGATCTTCTCGATCGCCCGCACGGCCTCCGCGGCGGCCATCCGATAGCCGCTCACGATGACCGTGGGATGGACCTCCTGCTCGACGAGGGACTCCGCGTTCTTGAGGAGCTCCCCTGCGAGGACGACGGCGGACGTCGTCCCGTCGCCGACCTCGTCGTCCTGGGTCTTCGCGACCTCGACGAGCATCTTGGCCGCGGGGTGCTCGATTTCGATCTCCTTGAGGATCGTCACCCCGTCGTTCGTGATCGTCACGTCCCCGAGGGAGTCGACGAGCATCTTGTCCATGCCCTTCGGGCCGAGGGTCGACTTCACCGCGTCGGCCACCGCGCGCGCGGCGGCGATGTTGTTGAAGGCCGCCCCCTTGCCCTTCTCCCGCTCGGTCCCTTCCTTGAGGATGATGATTGGCTGTCCGCCCATCATGAGAATTCCCGTTCGGCCTATGATTGGGCTTCTATATAAGCATTTTTACGCTGGAGCAGGCCGTCCCACCCGCCGAATCAACGTCGAGGGTGGGCGCGAGGGACGTCGGCTCGCCCCGGGAAGGCGATCGGACGCAGGTGGCCCGGAAGGCCTCGACGCTGCCAATCGAGTTCTTCCGCGGCGGCGGCCTCCGCGGAGCCGACCGCGTCGGCGACCGACGCGAGCGCGTAAGAGGCGGCATGCCGCGCGTGCCCGACGACGTGGGCGGTCGCCGCCGCGTGACCGGCCGCCCGGGCCGCCGAGCGGGCCGACGGATCCGCAGCCGTTCGGGCGGCCGAGTGGGCCGCGACCGGTGCCGCATGTGCCTCGTGCAGCGCGATGCTCCCTCTCACCCACTCCCGTCCAGCGCGAACGGCCCGACGAGGTCGGTCGTCGTCCGGACAGGCACCCTCGAAATGCCGCAGGACGCGCTCCACGCAATCCGCGGCCCAGAGCACGAGCAGGGCATGGTCCCTACTATCCAGGCTCTTCCTTCGTCGTTTCGACAGGGCAACGCGACGAGGGCCCTTGGCGACCGACCTGGCCGCTCGTCGTTTCGTTCGCCGTCGGAGGGCGGTGCCCATCGGGATACCGTTCCGGAACGCAGTGGGCTTGAAGAATCCCTCGATGGTCCCGCCCTTCGTCGAGATGGGCGACGGCTCATGCGATCGGCGGACGCGGGCCTAATCCCGGCCCCGGTTCACTCCGGCGGAGCGGAGTTTTATAAAGGACCGTCCCGTGTCCCGCGCCGCAGGGTGCAGGACGATGGCAGACCACCCCCTCCATGTGACCGACGCCGACTTCGACAAGACCGTGAAAGAGAACTCCTACGTCGTCGTGGACTTCTGGGCGGAGTGGTGCGCCCCGTGCCGCGCGATCGCCCCGACGATCGAGGAGCTCTCAAAGAAGTACGCCGGCAAGGTGACCTTCGCGAAGATCAACAGCGACGAGAACCCGCGGAAGGTCCAGGAGTTCATGGTCATGGGCATCCCGACGATCCTCTTCTTCAAGGGAGGGAAGCTCGTGGACCAGGTCGTCGGCGCGATGCCACGGAACGCGTTCGAGGAGCGCGTGAAGCGCCACCTCGCGTGACGGGAACCGCGACGAAGTCTAGATATACCGAAAGCCCCCTGGGAGACCTCCGACGCCGATGAGCCTCATGGAGATTCTCGCGAAGACGAAGAAGCCGGCCCCTCCGCCGACGGAGACAGCCGTGCCTCTCCCGATGGCCCACAAGGAGCACGAGGGGTCCTGCGGCCCCGGCTGCGCCTGCGGGGAGTCGTCCGAGGGCGGCTGCTGCGGCGGCTGATCCCACCACGCGCGGGCGCGCGCACGTTCCGGAGAATGAGAATCACGCGGGATAATCGTGCCCCGCCGGTTATATACCATCCTGGCCCCTCGATTCCACATCGAGGAGGCAGAGATACGGACCCCTTGGAAGCTTCGAGGCTCGTGACAGACGAGTACTCGGCGAAGATCCTCGTGGCGACCTTCAAGAAGCCGCGCTCCGCGATCGACCTGAGCCGGGAGTACGGCATCCCGATCGCCGCGTGCTACCGGAGGATCCACGCGCTCGAGCGCGCGGGCCTCATCCGCTGCACGGAGCGCGCCCTGACCCAGAAGGGGAAGCGGATCTCCCTCTATATGTCCCAGCTCAAGAACGCGTACATCTTCTTCGAGAACGGCCGCCTGCGGGTCCGTTTCCAGCTCGCGACCGGGATCACGAAGGACTTCGGCGGCGACTGGAAGGCGGTCGACGTCGTCGAGCCAGGCACCTACCAATAACCCCTCCTCCACAACCCACAGGCAGGACCGAGAACCCCTCGTCCTGCCTCTTTCTTTACCCAACGTGTGGGCGGGGCCCTCGTCCGGAGGAGGCCGGGACGAGGCGCTCGACCCGATCTCTGGCGCTTTGACAAACGCTCCCATGCCCGCCATGTCGGACGCCCCGCGCATCCGTCTCATCCGTGAGACGGTTGACAATTCCGACTTATACGGCGTCCGGGAATGGGCCGGCTCGCCATGGACCGCGACCGCATGAAGTACCTCCTCCGCGAGGTCCTCGGCGTCGACGTGGACGAGGTCGTCAAGCAAGTCGTCGCGACGATCGCCGTAGAGCGGGCGAAGCAGGCCCAGAAGCATTCGAAGGACTGGAAGCGGTACATGGGCTCCGAGGGAGGCATCGTGATCCTGCCCTCGCGGGTCACCCAGTTGGGGAGGAAGGAGTCGGAGAAGTGAGGGGACGCGGCCGCACGTTGCGGCCACCCCTCGATTTCTATCGGCCACTGGGCTCCTCGGCTATCCTTTAAATGGGTCCTTTGGATATCCGCCGCGATGTCGAGCTTCCGGGGGAGGGACGTCCTGTCCATCCGCGACTTCTCGCGGGCGGACATCGACACGGTCCTGAAGGCCGCGCGCAAGATGGTGCCCGTCGCCCTGGGCAAGAAGGTCTCACGGTCCCTCGAGGGGAAGATCCTGGGGACCCTGTTCTACGAGCCCTCCACGAGGACCCGTCTCTCGTTCGAGAGCGCGGTGAGCCGTCTCGGCGGGCGGGCCCTGGGCTTCAGTTCCGCGGAGGGCACCTCCGTCCAGAAGGGGGAGACCCTCGCGGACACGATCCGGATGGTCGAGGCGTACAGCGACGGGATCGTCCTTCGGCATCCCCAGGAGGGGGCCGCTCGTCTCGCCGCGGGCTTCTCCGAGAAGCCCGTGATCAATGCGGGGGACGGGGCGGGCCAGCATCCCACGCAGACCCTCCTCGACCTCTACACGATCTGGGACGAGAAGGGGACGATCGAGGGGCAGACCGTCGCCCTCGTGGGCGACCTGAAGTACGGCCGCACGGTCCACTCCCTCACGTACGCCCTCGCGGAGCTCGGGGCGAACCTCATGTTCGTGAGCCCGCCGACCCTCGAGATGCCGCGGGAGATCATCGAGCACGTGAAGGAGAAGGGCCTCACGTTCCGCCTCGCCCACCGCCTGGAGGAGGCGATCCGCGACGCAGACGTCCTCTACGTGACCCGGATCCAGAAGGAGCGGTTCCCGGACCCCCAGGAGTACGAGAAGGTCGCGGGCTCCTATCGGGTGGACGCGGACCTCCTCCGGGACGCGAAGCGCGACCTCATCATCATGCACCCCCTGCCGCGGGTCACGGAGATCTCCCCCGACGTCGACCGGACGAAGCATGCCCTGTACTTCAAGCAGGCCTTCAACGGGGTCCCCGTGCGGATGGCCCTCCTCGACCTCATCCTGGGGGGCGGGTCATGAGGGAGCTCCGCGTCACCCCGATCAAGAACGGGACGGTGATCGATCACATCCCCGCGGGCATGGCCCTCAAGGTCCTCAAGATCCTCGGGATCGGGGACAACGTCTCCTCGACGGTGACGGTCGCGATGCACGTCCCGAGCCACGCGATGGGCTGGAAGGACATCGTGAAGGTCGAGGACCGGGAGCTCGGGGTGCGGGAGATTGACAAGATCGCCCTCATCGCGCCGTCCGCGTCGGTCAACGTGATCCGGAACTTCAACGTCGCGGAGAAGCGCCGCGTGAGCCTGCCCGAGCGGGTCGTGGGGATCCTGAAGTGCGGGAACCCGAACTGCATCACGAACGCGCGGGAGCCCGTCGAGGCGGAGTTCCTCGTGAAGTCGAAGAGCCCCCTGCGCGTCGTCTGCCGATACTGCGACCGGGAGCTCGAGGACATCCCCGCGCACATCGTGTGACGGCCGGCCTTGTCATGCGGTCGTCCAGCTCGACGACTGGATCTGCGACCCGTCGGACCAGAGCAGGAAGAACGTGAACGTGCTCGCGGACGGAAGTCCCCCCGCCGTCGTGATCCTGAACGTGTCCCCTGCGTTCACCGTCGCCTCACCTCCGATGTCCGTCCATGTGATCGCGTACGTCGTCCCGGCGACGCTGACGTTCGAGGCGGTTCCCGCCGGCGCGAGGGCGACCGCGCTGCCCGTCGTCGTGTTCACGCGCAGGTTCACGCGGTAGTTGTCGCGGCCTGCGGACTGCGAGACCGCGGCGACAGGGATGGTCGTGGTCCCGCCCGACGTGGATGGGGTCGCGAAGGTTATGACAGGCTTTGTGAGGGTAACCGTCCAAAAGGCCTCGCCCACGGCGTTTCCGTCCGCCCAGATGAGCAGGAATTTGAAGGCGTGTCCTGCTGGTAGGCCGCCCGGCGCATTGACGGTGATTCGGTCTCCCACCGATAAGGTTGCGAGTCCGTCAGTGTCCTGCCAGTTCACCGTGTAGTCGGTGGAGCCGACCGTGATCGTCGTGCTTGCACGGAGCCAGTCTGCCGTCCCAAGGACTGTGTCGACCTCAAGGTTCGCGCGATAGGCAACGCCTGGGTACGCGGCCGACGCGCCCACAACAGAGAAGGTCGCAGCCCCGCTCTGCGTGAGGGAGGGCGTCGAAAAGGATACTTGCGGCCGGACGGCGGGCGGGACGAACACGCTCGCGACGAAGATCCACCACACGGCCGCGATCACGACGATCGCGACGACGACCGCGACGACGGCGAGGAGGGCGACGGGGAGTCGATCGCCAGGAGGCGGGGCCATGGGAGGCGGCATCCCGGCAGGGGGATACGGGCCGGGGGGAGGCGGCGCTGGGGGAGCCATGGGGGCGGGGGTGCCCATGGCCCTCCCATCCCTCCCGGGAGCTAAAGAGCTTACGAGGGCTCACGGCGTGGACCAGGACTCGCTCGCCTCGAGCACGCTGCCCCCGAAGGACAATGTGAACCGGAAGGACGTGCTCGGCGGGAGCGGCGCGCCGACCCCGCTCACGGTGAACGTGTCCCACACGCCGACCTGTCCGTCGAGGTCCTCGTCCCGCCATCGGACCGATAGGGAGTAGCCGCCGACGCTGACGGGCGGACCCTGGCCGCCTGGCGGGAACGCCGTCGTTCCGGACTCCGTGCCGTTCACCTCGAGCCGGAACCCGTATCGATCAATGGGGTGCTCCTGGGAGACGAGGCGGACCTCGATGGAGGCGTTCCCGTTTCCGAGGACCGCGTTGTCCAGGACGACGATTGGGCCCGTCGGGACGAACCCGCCGAAGAAGCTCGTGAAGAACATGAGGACGATGACCCCGAGGATCGCGGGGATCACGACGAAGGCGACGAGGAGGAGCACGATGAGGGTCGCCGCGTTGTCTCGCGGCCGGGGGACCGGATAGCCATAGCCCGGATACGGATACGGGGGAGGCGGGACGGGCGCGGGCGGCGCCGCGGGAGGCGCGGAGCTGCCCGCCGGCGGGGGAGGCGCGGACATGGCGACGCGATTCAGGTCCCGGCGGAAAAGGGTTACGACGGAATCCCAGGATGCACCGAAGTGTTTAAGTGAGCCCTCCAGGATACACGCCCTCAGAAGGGATGGTGTCTCGTTTGCTCGAAGAGACGTCCGAGATTATCGGGCTCCAGGTGTATACCCACAGCGGGGTCTTCCTGGGAAATGTGAACAACCTCGTCGTCGATGTCGACAACGGCGCCGTGGACGGGATCTTCGTGGGGGAGACGAACCCCCTCCTCGTCGAGGGGAGCCGCGCGGTCAGCATCCCCTACCGGTGGGTGCAGAGCGTCGGGGACATCGTGATCCTCCGGTACTTCCCGAAGCGCGTCTCGGCGAAGAAGGCGCCCGCGCCGGCCCCCGCCAAGTAGGCGCAGCGGAATTACATTCGACAGCTTTATTCGGGCGTCGGCCCGTTCGCTCGTCGATGGGCCCCGTGCGCGCGACGACCCATACGGCCTCCCCCGTGCGCTTCGAGTTCGTCGACATCCGCCTCCTCCACGCCCACGAGCGCGTGGACCCGGCCCTCCTCGATCGCACGGCGGACGAGGTCCGGCGGGACGGATTCCTCAAGAAGCCGATCCTCGTGGCCGACGTCGACTACGTGATCCTGGACGGCCACCATCGATACGAGGCCCTCCGGGCCCTCGGGTGCCGCCGGGTGCCCGCGTACCTGATCGACTACCTCTCCGACGTCGTCCAGATCGGGCTGTGGCCCGAGGCTCCGGTCAAGGAGATCACGAAGGAGGAGGTCCTCCGCCGCGGCCTCGCGGACGACCCGTTCCCCCCGAAGACGACCCGGCACACCCTGCGGGTCACCCTCGAGGACGTGTTCACGGACCTCGAGGACCTCTTCTGACTAGGGAGGCTTGGCGGGCGGACCCTCCGGGGGCGGTCCCGCCGGCGGGGCCCTCATCGACCTCCGCCGCAGGACGGAGAAGACGACCGCCGCGGCGGCCGCGACGCCGAGGATCAGGAGGGCCCACGTCAGCTCATCGAGGCCGAGGAACCCGCGGGGCTCGAGGACCTGGTAGCGATAGGCGACGAGATCCGCGCTCCCGAGGGAGGCCCCCGTCCCGTTCCGCGCCTCCGTCCGGACGGCGTTCCCCGCCCGGGGCGCGTAGTGAAGGATCTCGTAGGACCCGTCCTCCCGGCTCTGGCGGATCCGGAGCGCGTCGAAGGGGCCGGCGGGGACGTTGACGCGCTCGAGTGCCTCCGCGACGTACGCGAGGGTCACGTTCCCGACGCCCTCGGAATGGGCCGGGTCCGAGACCCCGCCCCACTGGAGCCTCGAGTCCTCCGTCGCGTTCATGACCGCGACGAGAACGCCCTCATCC
>Ga0209431_10002853_pt1 | contig 13917 bp, 13 predicted proteins | sample RifCSP13_3_FD_184021 | JGI IMG/M metagenome (GOLD analysis project Ga0209431, IMG submission 184021) | Soil microbial communities from Rifle, Colorado - Rifle CSP2_sed 13_3 (SPAdes) (version 2) | ecosystem: Environmental > Terrestrial > Deep subsurface > Rock core/Sediment | place: Rifle...
GTCGGTTTTCCACTATAACAAGTATCCTGTGCAGGTGGTGAAGGGGTACCTGCGGAAGATGGGGGTAACAATTCGACCATGACTGATGCGGATTTGATGCAGAAGCTGGACTGGAAGAAAGGAAACGGGCTCATCCCCGTGGTGGTGCAGGATGCAGATACCAAGGAGGTTCTAATGCTGGCATACGCAAACAAAGAAGCACTGGAAAACACTTTGAAGACTGGTAAAGCAACCTACTGGAGCCGCAGCAGAAAAGAACTCTGGGTGAAAGGCGAAACCTCAGGGCACACCCAAGAAATCAAGCAGGTTATCGCAGACTGCGACTACGACACGCTACTGTACATCGTGGAGCAGAAGGGACCTGTTTGCCACACCGGGAAAGACACGTGCTTCCACCACGACTTCGAATGCCACACTGAATAGTTTTTTAACCCAAATACACTATTTCTAGCTGAGCTAACTCTGCTTTAGGAGGAAATTATTTGTCATTGCATGAAGCCTTACTCTACGAGAAACAACCCGAAAACAGAGTCAAGTGCCACCTCTGCGCTCGCCGGTGCCTCATCAGCGACGGCGCCTCAGGGTTCTGCCTCGTCAGAAAAAACCAAGGGGGAACGCTTTACTCTCTTAATTACGGGAAAGCAGTTTCTGCATGTGTTGATCCCATAAGCAAGAAGCCGCTCTCGCACTTTAACCCAGGAGCATTGGTAATGTCAATCGCAGCGGCTGGATGCAATTTCCGATGTCAATTTTGCGATAACTGGATGATAAGCCAAGATAAAGAAATCGCAGGCAACAATTTTCCACCAGCCAACGTAGTGAAGATGGCGAGAGAAAAAAACTGCCATGGAATAAGTTACACGTACACGGAGCCGACGATTTATATGGAGTACGCTCGCGACACGGCCGAAATCGCGCATCAAGTTGGCTTCTTCAACACATTTGTTACAAACGGGTACATGACGTCTGAAGCAGTAAAGACCATAGCGCCTTACTTGGACGCCGCAACCGTGGACTTCAAGGCAGCAGGCGACCCAGACTTCTACAAGAGTGTTTCCGCCGTTCCGACAGTTGCACCAATTTATGATGCACTGAAGGAGCTTAAACTGCACGGCGTCCACATCGAAATCACGAACCTAGTCATCCCTAAAGTCGGCGACGACATAGGCAAAATAAAAGCCATGGCAACGTGGATAAAGAATTACCTCGGCAAGGACACGCCGTTTCACCTGCTGCGGTTCCACCCAGACTACAAGATGACAACTGTGCCTGCTACTCCGATCGAGACACTCGAAAAAGCGTACATGGCATCAAAGGAAGCAGGGTTAAGTTACGCTTATCTCGGCAACGTTCCCGGACACCCAGCGGAGAACACTTACTGCCCGAACTGCAACGAGGCAGTAATTAAGCGATACAGCTTTGAAATTACGAACTGGAATTTGACGAAGGACATGCGATGCCCAGTGTGCGGACAAAATATCCCGATAAAAGGGAAGCTCCATCCGAAGGGGTCTGCTTTTCCCTACGCGCTATTTTAGCAAGCAAGGGAAAGGAGCTATACGCGATTGTTTTTCAAAGGACGAATTTCACAAGATTGAAGGCGAAATAGACAACGCCGAATGCTTGACCAGCTTAGAACTCAAAGAAAACGTCTTTTTTAAGTTGAAACTCGAAGTTTCAGCCAGGATTTTGATGAACGATCATTATTAGAGGAAAAACGCGGAAGAGAAACTGAGTTGAAGTGCACCCAAGTTTAAGCTATTCAAGAAAGAAGTGTAATCTCTTCAAAAGACTAAGCACCCTTTTTCAAAGCGTGCGGCTAAGTTTTTAAGCGAAACCGCACTTCCTACCAGCAAAACCGTAACGGTAACACTCTTGGAGGATGCTGTTAAAATTCGAGTAATCGCTGACCTGCATATTCACAGTCGTTTCAGCCGGGCAACGAGCCAGCAAATGACAATAGCCGAAATCGCTCGCTACGCAAAAATCAAAGGTCTACAAATTGTGGGTACGGGCGACTTCACGCATCCGGAATGGCTCAAAGAAATTCGAGGCAGCCTCATTTCTGAAGCGGACGCAGGGTTGTACAAGTTGGAAAGCAATCCGGAATCGCCTGTGCATTTCTTGCTAACAACTGAAGTGTGTACAATCTTCGATTTCGAAAATAAAAGCAAGAAAGTGCACCACGTCATATTAGCGCCCGACATAGATACTGTAGCCCAAATCAACAGTATCCTCGAAAGATACGGCAACCTAGGCGCAGACGGCAGACCCATTCTAAACATGACTGCCCCGCAGCTTGTGGAAGAAGTGATGCAGGTCTCAAGTGAGAACATGATTTTTCCGGCTCACGCTTGGACGCCTTGGTTTAGCGTTTTCGGTGCCTTCAGCGGATTCGACAGCATTGAAGACTGCTACCAAGACATGACGAGGCATATTCACGCATTGGAAACAGGGCTTTCATCAGACCCACCTATGAACTGGCGGTTAAGCAAACTTGATAGGTTTACTTTGGTTTCGAACAGTGACTGCCATAGTTTCTGGCCTTGGCGAATGGGCAGGGAGGCAAACGTTTTCGAACTGGAACACTTGAGCTACCGAGAAGTGACCGAAACCATTCGCACAAAAGACACCAAGCGCTTTAAGTTCACCATCGAAACCGACCCAGCTTACGGAAAGTACCATTGGACTGGCCACCGAAATTGCAACGTCTCTCTATCGCCAAATGAGGCTCGAAATCGAAGCAACATTTGCCCTGTATGCGGTAGAAAACTCACTGAAGGGGTTGAGCAACGTGTGGAAGAACTTGCTGACCGCCCTGTAGACTTCCAGTCGCCTAACTCACCTGGATTCCTGCGGGTGCTTCCGCTCTCTGAGATAATTGCCGCCGTACTGAAGGTTGACTCGCCTTCAACTCAAGCAGTGTGGAAAATCTACAATTCGCTTGTTAGCAAATTCGGAGACGAATACACCGTGCTAATTGATGCGTCTAAGGAAGCGTTGGGTGAGGCAGTGGAACAACCTATTGCCGATGCTATCGCCAAAGTCAGAGAAGGAGCCATCACTGTCTTGCCAGGCTACGACGGCATATATGGGAAGCTCATTTTAAGTGCACCTGCACCTAACGCTCCGCGGCTTAAACCTACAACGGGAAGCGTTCAACAATTGAACCTTGAAGACTTCTGGTAGAATGCTTTTTCATGGAAGTTCGAAGCATTTCCGTTCAACAGCGCAATCCTAATGCTTATTAGTTCGCAACACTGCGATGGTTTGCAGGAATTTCGTTGAAAATGGAAATTTCCACGAAAGAAGCAGACGATGTTTTCACAATTGTAGACGTTATTTTGAAGCAAGCGATAGGTGAAAAAGCTTCTCTTCTGATATACAAATACATGGAAAACCGTTACGCTTTACGCCCAACTGAATTCGCAACCAAAATTGACGTGTTCGCAGAGGGACTTGAAAGCTTTCTAAGCTCGGGCGCATCACTCATTGAAGACAAAATTCTGGAAGAGATATGCTCCAGAGGCGGCATGAATAGCAAAATCAAATCGACGAAGACCAGTGGAAAACAGGATTTCGCCAGTCAAGTCAGATTCGCCATGCAAAGTGCAAAAACGGTCTCCCTTTCATAGGTTTTAAGGATTTCTTAGTTTTTGTTTTTCAAGGCGAAGCAAAAACCATTTTATCCTTCGACTTTTTACTCATATGTAAGTTGCCCATTGGAGGCAAACAACTCTTTGAAAGATCTCCTCACTAAAATAACCAACGCCGCTACGGAAAAATTCGGAGCCGAATACGCAGAGGCCCGAGCGCAGAAGCTTTTCAAAACATCTTTCACCATGAAAGAAGGACGCGTAGAGGCAGCCAAACAAGGCATCGAAAACGGCGTCGCCCTGCGGGCTCTCGTGAAAGGCTCTTGGGGTTTTGCGTCAGTCGGTTCTCTAAACACCGAGATTTTAACAGATGCCATTTCGGATGCCTGCGCTATGGCGAAACAAGCCAGCTCACGTTTGAAAAACCCGATAAAACTCGCTGAAACCAAGGCTGTAGAAGACCATGTTCAAGTTAAACCAAAAAGAAATCCTTCCGAAATCAGCATCGAAGACAAACTAAAGACTGCTTCATTGACAAATGATGTTACATTGAAATGTGACAGACGAGTAAAAAGCTGCACCATAGATTACTTTGACCTAACAGGAACCAGCTACTTCACCAACAACGAAGGCACATACTTAGAGCAGGACAAGCTCTATGTTTGGTCAAGGTTAACGGCTTCAGCCCTGCAGAATGGTGTCTTCGCTTTCAGCCGAGAAGAAATCGGCTCCACATCAGGCTACGAAATATTTGACAAAGAAACTCCCGAAATAATAGGTGAAAGACTGGCAAAACGCGCAATCTTGCAGCTAAGCGCAAAATCGCCAAAAGGCGGCACCTTCCCCGCTGTGCTTGGACCCAACGTGGTAGGGGTTTTTGTTCACGAAGCCTTCGGGCATTTGGCTGAGGCGGATTTAGCTCTGTCAGGCGGCGTATTGGCGAACAATTTGGGCAAGAAAATAGCTTCGGATGTTGTCACTTTCTATGATGACGGCACTATAAACGGCGCTTTTGGCTCGTTCAAATACGATGATGAAGGCGTACCAGCCAAGAAGACTCTGCTCATAAAGGACGGCGTCGTCACTGGTTTGATGAATAACCGTGAAACCGCCCAGAAATTCAGCGTGGAACCCACGGGAAATGCGCGGGCAGAAGATTTTCGAGTGGAACCAATCATTCGCATGCGCAACACATACATGGCGCCACGTGACTGCTCCTTCGAAGAGCTAATTGAAGACGTTGATTTTGGCTATTACTTCAAGAGTTTCAGAGGTGGACAAGCCAATCTGGACGGAACCTTCCAAGTTGGCATTCAGGAAGCCTACGAAATAGTGAAAGGTGAAGTTGGCGAGCCTATTCGGGACGCTTCCATAAGCGGCAACACGCTTGAAACCCTCCTGAAAGTTGACGCCGCAGGGAAAGATTTTGAACTGAGTGCCGGAAGATGTGGGAAAGGTCAAACCGCTTTCATAGGCGATGGTGGACCAAACATTAGAGTACGTGAGGTGATTGTTGGTGGCAGTGCTTGAAAAAGAATTCATGTTGAGTCTGGCGGAAAACGCCGTTAAAACGGCCTTGAGAAGGGGCGCTGCAGAAGCTGAAACCTTCGTGTATGAAGGCAAAGCCACGAACATAGGCATCGAGCGGGGGCAAATTACAAAGAGCGACCGGATACTTGACAGAGGGATCGGCGTTAGAATCCAAGTCAACAAAGCCATAGGCTTCGCGTATACTAACATAGTTGAAAACCAGAAAGCAATCGAAGAGGCAATTGGCAAGGCGTTAGACGCGGCACATGCTAGCAAACCAGATAAGGACTGGAAAGGTCTTCCTGAAAAGAAAACTTACGCGCCAATTGAAAATACCTTTGACCAAAAAATCCTGGAACTCCATTCAAATGACTTAGTCAATGTCGCCTCGAGAATGTTGGATGCAGCCGTGGAAGCTGACAAGCGTGTTTTTCCCATCGAAGGAGGCTGTGGTGCTGCTTATGTGTCTAACGCTATAGCCAACTCAAACGGCGTATCAGGCTTCGACCGAGCAACGCTGATTGAATGCAGTTTAGCAACTTTAGCTAAAGAAGGAAACACTGTGACGCCAGTCTGTTTCGAATTTAGCGCTGAAAGAGACAACAACATCGACCCTGAATGGGTTGGCAAAGAAGCTGCCCGCCTCGCAGTCTCAGCGCTGAAAACCAAAAGGATAGAAACCAAAAACTACGAATTAATCTTTACACAGTTTGCTTTACAAGAGTTGCTATATTACACATTGGTCAACGCGGTTAAAGCAGACAACGTGGAGCGAAACCAGTCGCCATTCAAAGACAAACTTGGCACACAAGTCGGCTCCGAAAAACTCAACATTTACGATGACGGCTTGTTCCCAGGAGGCTTACGCACAGGCATGTTTGACGGTGAAGGCACTCCGCACCAGAAAACACTCCTGATGGAAAAAGGCGTCTTGCGAAGTTTCCTCTATGACAACTACACTGCCAGGAAAGCGGGAAAAGAAAGCACTGGCAACGGCTCACGCGCTGGATACCTGTCGACGCCAAGCGTGGAGGCAACCAACTTCCACATCCTGCCCGGCAACAAAACAGCTGATGAACTACTCAGCGAAATAGACGACGGCTTAATCGTATGTTACCTTCAGGGCGCGCACAGCAGCAACCCTGTCAACGGCGAATTCTCGGTCGTGGCAACCCCAGCGTGGAGAATCAGGAAGGGAAAAGTTGAACATGCCACCCGAGGCGTGATGCTGGCAGGCAACATTTTTGAATTACTCAAGAACATAAACGAAGTCTCCAATAACGAGCGCAAGATGGGACAGCTAGTTTCGCCTTGGCTCCGGGTTGCAAACGTCAAAGTAATCGGAAAGTGAAGGAATCTTTCACGCGACCCACATTCTCATTTCTTGAGAAGGCAAGCCAAAAAAACAGATGCCCCTTCGAGATTGCCTTTTCGCGCTAACGATAACGGCAAACTAGAAATAACCGCCTGCCTGATAGTTATACATTGAGAGGCTAAACCTTTGACGGACATAGTCTTCGTTTTCGAGGTGCATCAGCCGCACCGATTGCGGAAAAACTTGTTTTGGGAGAACAAGCTTTTCAAACGCGAAAGGAAAGAAGACCTGTTCAATTACTATTTCGATAATGAAACAGACCGGAAAATCTTTGAACGTGCGGCAAGGAAATGTTATTTCCCGTCTAACCAGATACTACTCGACCTAATTGATGCTCATAAGAAGGAAAAACGTCAAGTCAAGGTTTCTTTTAGCCTGTCAGGCGTTTTCCTAGAACAGTGTGAAATGTTCAGCAAAGACCTCCTCGGAACGTTCAAGCAACTTGCCGAATCGGGCTGCGTTGAATTTTTAAACCAGACTTACTACCATTCTATCGCGAGTTTGTACCCTGATAAAGAAGAGTTCGTCGCGCAGGTGAAGATGCACCACGACACCGTTAAAGACATCCTTGGATTTGAGCCGACAGTTTTTGAGAACACAGAGTTGCTTTACAACAACACCATTGCTGAGATAATTGAGACCTTGGGTTACAAAGGCATCTTTACGGAAGGCATAGAAAGAATACTTGGCGAAAAATCACCTAACTACCTTTACACTCCGCAGGGCAGGAGGAACATCCGACTGCTCCTTCGCAACTACAAGTTAACAGATGACATTGGCTTCAGGTTTAGCTCCAGATGGTGGAGCGAGTGGCCCCTAACAGCGGATAAGTACGCACGATGGCTCGCTCAAACAAAAGGCGACTGTATCAACATCTTCCCCGACTATGAAACCTTCGGTGAACATCATTGGCCTGAGACAGGCATTCACGACTTTTTAAGACATCTGCCTGAAGAAATCTTGAAGTGGGGTAACCTGCGCATGGCTACACCTTCCGAAGTAATCGACGCTCATTCCCCCAAAGGCGAAGTTGATGTCCCCGAAACGAAAGGAACCGTTTCGTGGGCTGACCTGGAACGCGACAGCAGCGGCTGGCTGGGCAACGCTATGCAGTGGGCGTACTACACAAACCTCAGAAGGCTCGAACCCCTAATCAAAGAGGCAGACGACGCAGAGTTTCTCCGCCTTTGGCGTTGCTTCCAGACGAGCGACCACCTTTATTATATGTTCAGCGCAGGAGGAGGACCAGGAGAAGTTCATTCCTACTTCAGCCCATATGAAACGCCAGTAAACGCTTTTGTCGCCGCAGAAACCTCAATTTTCGACTTCGAAAACAGAGTAAGGACAGCGACACTAACTGCAAATGAGCCGTTCCTGTTCTGTACGGGCGCGGGAAAAGAAAACTTCACAGGCACCATGACGTGGAGCTTGAAGGGATTCTTGAAGGCGCTGAGGACAATTGACGCGGCAGCCCTAGAGTTCCATAATAAGCGAGGAGACTTCGAGAGTTGGGCGGAACATTCGTTGCAAGATGAACTGTTGCAGGCGCAGCTGAAGAAGATTAGGGCGACCAAGGTGAAGGGCGAACTTCTCCGGAAGAAACTGGTGGAGGTTATAGGAGAAAAGTTCAAGGATTCCAGGGATTAAGTGAAGGCTGCTACTAAGCAGTTCTAGTGCGAAAAACTGTGCGCATGCGTTTATAAGTCTAATAATAGGAGTATTTCATAACCTTAAGAAGGAGCAAATTGTATGCGAGATGAGCTTCCATTTCCGGATAAAGTCCTTCAAACATTGCATAACCTGTGCGCTACTGCCGCTGACTTGGCTAAACGCGGAGAAGAAGTGGCGCGGATTCTACAGCACGACCCCGCAGAGATAGAAGGCATACTTGATGACTACAAGTCCAGGGGATTCGCGGAAAGTTTCTACGACAACGAAGGCAAAAAGCGCTACTACCTAACTGGAAGAGGGATTATCAAGGTCTGTTCACTCTTCACGTAGTGAAAACCAATGCGTGTTATGATTTTCACTTGGGAGTACCCGCCTAGAATAGTTGGAAAACTCGCAGAACACGTGAGTACCCTAGCCACGCATCTTGTTAGGAATAACGTGGAAACCCACATTATCACCTACCACGATTCCATGACGGGCACAACTGAAGAGCCCAACGGAGCTAGAGTCGTTAGAGTGACTAATCCCGTTCGTACGCATGTAAGCGTCTTAACATGGGATTTAACGCTGAACGAGGAAGTGGAACGCGCAGCAGCAAACGTCTTCTATCAAGCTGCCAAGCGTTTTATCTTAACAGATGTACATGATTGGCACTTTATACCCGCGGCCGTAACCCTGAAGAATGCGCTCGGGATCCCGTTCGTCTACTCGGTGGAAAGCCTCGAAGATCACCGCTCGCCAGGAGCCAACCTGCCTTTCAACATGGCTATCAGGGGAATCGAGTGGCTGGGATTCTACGAAGCTGAAAAGATCAATGCGAAATCCGAGTGGATGCAGAGCGAGATAATCAGGGTATACAAAGTTCCCAAAGAAAAAATCACCGTGGTTACACCAGGCACAAATTCGTGGGTAAAGAAGACACTGGAAGTGTACCATGCAGCGGCGGGAGGCGCAGATATTCAATGAAGCGTCAACTGAACGTAATGATGTTTAGCTGGGAGTTTCCGCCTAGAGTAATAGGCGGCATTTCCCCACATGTTTTCTTCCTGTCTAAAAGCTTGGCGAAAAACGGCGTTAAAGTCCACGTGGTCACATGCGACTTCCCTGGCGCGCCAGCACACGAAAACATAGACGGCGTGGAGGTGTACCGCGTGGATTCCTACAAGAACCCCTCACCTGACTTCGCCACGTGGGTTTACCTCATGAACTTGAACATGCAAAAAGAAGCCGCAGCAATCGCCGCTAAATTGCCAGACAAGATTGATGTTTTCCACGCTCATGACTGGCTTGTTGCTGACGCGGGCATAGGCTTGAAGCATGTTTTTAGGAAGCCGCTCTTGGCTACGATGCACTCCACTGAGATCGGGCGCAGAGACGGCGTTCACACGATCACAGAACGGATGATCCATGAAACTGAGGCATGGCTCACGTATGAGGCTTGGCGCGTTGTCTGCTGCAGCGACTACATGGTTCAGCATGTAAAGTGGGCTTTTGGGCTCCCGAACGATAAGCTCTCAATGATTCCGAACGGCGTTAACCCGCAGATCTACGATGGCTTGGAAAAACAGGACATGGGAGCGTTTAGGGCGAAATTTGCTTTGCCTCAGGAGAAAATCGTGCTTTACGTGGGACGATTAGTTTACGAGAAAGGGATCCACATCTTCATAAACGCGATTCCAAAAGTGGTGCAGAAGACCGACGCCAAATTTATCATAGTGGGCTCAGGCTACATGCAGGAGCAACTCAGCAACATTGTCAAAAGTATGGGATTAGAGCACAAAGTGCTTTTCACAGGCTTCGTGGAAGAAGAGAACTTGTTGAAATTGCAGAAAATCGCGGATGTCTCCGTTGTGCCTTCGCTGTTTGAACCCTTCGGCATCGTAGCGCTGGAAGCAATGGCGGCGAAAAGCCCCGTGGTTGTCTCTGACACAGGCGGCTTATCCGAAATCGTCGACCACGACATTACAGGCGTGAAGGTTTACCCAAACAACGCTGACTCACTCGCCTGGGGCATAATCAAAGTCCTCACCGACGGCGCCTACCGAAACCGCATAAGAGAAAACGCATACAAGAAGATTCAAGAGAAGTACGACTGGGACAAAATCGCTCAGCAGACACGGTACATGTACGAGACCATTCTAGGCGAATACTCAAAAAGCTTCTGGGCTTAAAACCCAAAGAAAAGTTAATAGGACCAGAGCAGGCTACTGTGAACCATAATTCTCTTTATATCTAGAGTTGCATCAGTTGCTCCATGCATAAGCGCTTCGGGTCGGAAAATTAATTAAGTCAAAGCCTCTGATTACCTCCCAAACATTTAGGTGATTAAGAATGGCGATAAAAGTAGGAATTAACGGATTCGGAAGGATCGGAAGACTCCTTTACCGCGCAGCAATCGAAAAGAAAGCAAACATAGAGTTTGCAGCAGTCAACGACCTCACAGATGCAAAAACCAACGCACACCTCCTCAAATACGACAGTGTCCACGGACGCTTCAACGGCACAGTCGAAGTCAAAGGCACAGACCTAGTCGTCAACGGCAAAACCCTCAAAGTCATCAGCCAAAAAGACCCAGCCGTGCTACCCTGGAAAGACCTAGGTGTATACTTGGCTGTTGAGTCAACAGGCCTATTCACCAACCGCGAAGGCGCAACCAAACACCTCACCGCAGGAGCCAAAAAAGTCCTCATCTCTGCACCAGCAGAAGGACCAGACGCAACCATCGTCATGGGCGTAAACGACAAAACCTATGACCACGCAAAGCACAACATTCTCAGCAACGCATCCTGCACCACAAACTGCCTTGCACCAGTGAGCAAAGTCCTCGCAGACGAATTCGGCTTAGAAAAAGCTTTCATGACAACTTGCCACAGCTACACCAACGACCAGAAAGTCCAAGACCTCGTCCACAAAGACCTACGCAGAGCACGCGCAGCAGCCATCAACATCATCCCGACCAGCACCGGCGCAGCAAAAGCCATTGGCTTGGTTCTGCCATCGTGTTCGGGCAAGATGAACGGCTATTCCTTACGCGTACCCACACCAGACGTATCCATCGTTGACTTGACCGCAGTTCTCGGCAAGGACGTCACGAAAGATGAAATCAACGCTGCCATGAAGAAAGCTGCGGCTGGCTCATTGAAGGGCATCTTGGAGTACACGGAAGACCCGATTGTCAGCACAGACGTTTTGCACAGCACCTATTCAGCCGTGTTCGACGCACAGTTAACCATGGTTATGGGCGAAAAAAGCAATTTCGTGAAAGTTTTTGCGTGGTACGACAACGAATGGGGCTTCAGCAACCGCATGGTCGACTTCATCGAGATGGTCGGCAAACAAGCGGGATTTTAGAAACGCGGAATCTGAAACCTTTAAAACTCTTTTCCCTACTTTTCTTTTTCAGTCTATGAGCTTGAGTGTGAGAGACATGGCAAAGTACAAGACATTAGATGACTTCCAAGTAAAAAACAAAGTTGTCCTGGTAAGAGTTGACTTTAACAGCGAAATTGACCCACAAACCAAAAAAGTCACCAGCGATGTGCGCATCAAAGCCCATGCCGAAACCACCATTAAGGAGCTTGCGGAGAAAGGGGCCAAAACCGTGATTCTGGCGCATCAGGGCAGAAAAGGTGATCCAGATTACACGCCGCTGAAGCAGCACGCGGAAATCCTTGGCAAAATCTTGGGGTGCCCAGTGCAGTACGTTGACGACGTTTACGGCGAGAAGGCGAAAGCAGCCATCAAAGCGTTGAAAGGCGGAGAAATCCTCGTGTTGGAAAACGTGCGCAGCTGGGATGGAGAAACCAAGAGCACAACCCCTGAGCTAGCAGCGAAGACTGACCTTGTGCAGAATCTTGCGCCTTTGGCTGACTTGTTTGTTAACGATGCTTTCGCTGCAGCGCACCGTGGACACGTGAGCATGGTTGGTTTTACGGTTGTGTTGCCATCCTGTGCTGGACGCATAATGGAACGCGAGCTGAAATCGCTGAGCAGAGCGTTGGAGAAGCCTGAGAAACCCTGCGTTTACGTTATGGGTGGTGCAAAAGCGGATGATTCGTTGGAGATCAGCAAGTACGTGTTGGGCAATGGCATTGCGGATTACGTGATTGTTGGCGGTGTGACTTCGCAGTTGTTCCTTGCGGCGAAAGGCGTGGATTTGGGTAAGAAGACGATGGATTTCTTGGCGAAGAAGGAGCTTACGCAGTTTATTCCAGGAATCAAAGAGTTGCTGGCAAAGTATCCTGAGGCTGTCGTGCTTCCAGTTGACGTTGCGTTGGATGTGAACGGCAAGCGCAAGGAGATTCCTGTGAGCAAGTTGCCAACGGAGTACAGCATTTTTGACATTGGCGCGAAGACGGTTGAGAATTTTGCGAGGCTCATCAGCAACGCGAAAAGCATTGTTGTCAGTGGTCCAATGGGCGTTTACGAGAACAAGGAGTTCAATTACGGCACGAATAAGGTTTTAGAGGCAATTGCGAACAGCAAAGCGTTCAGCCTTGCAGGTGGCGGAAACACCATTGCAGCCATACAAGAATACGGGTTAACCAAGAAGATCGGCTACATCAGCACCGCAGGTGGAGCACTCATCGAGTTCCTGATGGGCAAGAAACTTCCAGGCGTAGTTGCACTGGAAAACGCGGTTGCCAAGAAGAAAATCTAAACTTCCTTCTTTTTCTTTGTTTATGCGATTCCCATGCTACCAACCGTCTGAAGTATTGTTGTGCAATTTTTCTTCTATACTCCCTTCTTCCATAAATAGGGAAAATTCGAGATAGACTTTTTGTAACTTTTCTAAACTGCTCCATTTATCGCGGAATTATCGTGGGGGCGGCTTTCGTGTCCCAGGAGGAATTCATGTTTGACGTTCTTCAGCTACACAGCATTTCTAGCCGCTTAGGGTTTTTATGTCGGCGACTTTTCCGGTGTCTGCCCACACTCCCACGCCTATGCGGTTTACTCCTCCCGGGTAGACTTTGTCAAGGTAGAGTGTTACGTACCAGTAAGGAACCAGCGTCAGGTACTCTTCTCTTTGAGTTGGGTGGAACACCACGGAAACTGGTGTGTCAAGCACAGTGAAGGCGGATACAGCTGTGCCATCCTCGGCTTTCCATGTGAAGCCCTTCACGGCGCTTCTGGCGAATTCTATGGCTTGGTCGCTGGAAACGTTAACTTGGGTGCTTCCAATCTTTAGAAGGAACCAGCCGTCAGTCAATTCTTTTAGAACGCCGTTTTCGTATTCTAGGTACACGCCTTTCTGTGAAAAGTCAACGCCGTTCTCCGTGTAAAACCATTGGACGCCGGTGGTGTCTCCTGAGACAGAGACCGTTAATTTTGTGTTGTTCTGTGTTATTTCGGTGTTTTCTGTTCCGGTAACTGAAGCTAGCATGTTGCTCATGTCATCAAATTAGGAAGCGCCTTCGAAAGCCTTCAGCCTCCCAAGCAGGTTCCTAGCAGCATCCACCACGCTGTAAGATTGCGGCTGAGCATAAACCAGGGAACCCTCAAGCAGATTGACTTGGTACATCGACAACTCATTATTCCTAAACCTGAAAACTACGTCACCTTTGCTATCGCTGCTGGTAAGCGAGTACCGCAGAATTTCCTCAACTACTCCGCCTAAATCGGAACGAACCTCCACAGTGTTACTCAACAGGGTGGCGTGGTACTTGGTCACGTCAATTTGGATGACATCCTGAAGAAAAGCAATCGCGTCATTCGTGCCAGAACTCCAAGACAACAACTGAT
>Ga0209431_10002857_pt1 | contig 13907 bp, 10 predicted proteins | sample RifCSP13_3_FD_184021 | JGI IMG/M metagenome (GOLD analysis project Ga0209431, IMG submission 184021) | Soil microbial communities from Rifle, Colorado - Rifle CSP2_sed 13_3 (SPAdes) (version 2) | ecosystem: Environmental > Terrestrial > Deep subsurface > Rock core/Sediment | place: Rifle...
TGTCCCTCCGTCCCTCGTCCCTCGTCCCTTGTCCCTTGTCCCTTGTCCCTATTACCTAAACTCCCTTAAACAGCCTGTTCCACCTTATCCGGTTGATAAATTTCCTGTTCTTATCGAGGGAGAGCCAGATGAATTTCGGCTTGCCGACAACATGATCCTCGGGTACAAATCCCCAGAAGCGGGAATCCAGACTGCTGTGCCGGTTATCCCCCATCATCCAGTAGTAATCCATTTTGAAAGTATATTCTCCGGCAGGTTCGTCATTGATATATATTACACTGTCCTTTACTTCCAGTTTATTCTTTTCGAAATAGGAAATGATCCGTTCATACTTGCAAAGGTTTTTGGTGGTAAGTTTCAGTGTTGTTCCCCGGGCCGGCACAACCAGGGGCCCGAAGTTGTTTAAGGACCACCTGTAATTGGTATCATTGGGGAAAAAATCAGGTGAATAACTGTCGAATTGGTCGTTGCCGACGATATCCTTTATACTCTTAAATTCCCTGATCCTATTTACTTCATCATTGGTAAGATAAGCATGGATCACATTACCGGAACGCTGGATATCGTAAATATTCATGCGTTCGAATACCTTATTGGTTATGTTCTGCCCGTCTTTCAGGAAAATGTAGTAACTGTGCTGAATACCCTGATACTCCTGCTGGGGTTTTCCGTTGGTATAAACCCGCTTGTTAATGATCTGAAGCGTATCGCCCGGAATTGCCACACATCGTTTGATATAATTGTCGCGTTTGTCAACCGGACGAACAACAATATCATAACTGTTCCACACCCGCGGGCGGGCCATATTATAATATTCTTCGTTTGATTTCTGTGGACGTCCGAAATAGAGATCCCTGTACTTCAGCATCTCGGCGGTATCACGTACAATCGAATAATAGCTCATATTCTGATGGGCCAGCACTACCGTATCACCGGCCGGGAAATTGAAAACCACGGCATCATCACGCTTTACCCTGCCAAAACCTGCAAGCCTTTTGTAGGGTAGTTTTATCCACTCAATATACGATCTCACAGCTCCGCCCGTAAGCGGAAGCGTATGCTGGGTGAAGGGAAAAGCAATGGGTGTATTGGGAATTCTTGGTCCGTATGCCACCTTGCTCACGTAAAGATGGTCCCCGATAAGCAGGGTCTTTTCCATCGAACCTGTTGGAATTTTATAGTTCTGAAACAGGAAAATGTTGATCAGGGTAACTGCTATAACGGCAAATATCAGCGCATCTATCCATTCCACAACCGCACTGTTCTTTCCGTCACGTTTTTTCCAAAACGTCCAGTTGACTTTTTTTGAAATATACAGATCAAATATTATCCCAAGTCCAAATAAGTACCAATAATTCCGTAACCATATGACCCACAATATATAAATAACCGAAACTATTATAAACCATATCCAATCTTTGCGTTCTGCTTTCATGGGTGAAGAATTTTGTTTTAAAAGTAATATTTTTTTTATGTGATGAGTCAATGTGGTAATGGTGTGATGATGAAATGAGAAAATAATTATGATTTTTTAACACAACCCGCAACAATCACAACAATTCCTATATCCTTATCAAATCCTCCATGGAATACACTCCCTTTTTATCCTGAATAAACTCGGCTGCCAGCACCGCTCCAAGTGCCAATCCCTTTCTGCTTTTTGCCTCATGCGATATTTGTATCCGGTCAACAGCCGAATCCCAGGTAATGCTATGTGTACCGGGCACCTCTCCTTCACGTACAGCCGTTATTTTAATGATACTGTCATCTGATGCCCTGTCAAGCTCCCATTTTTGCTTACGATGCAGGATGCCGAGCAAATCATTGGCCAGTGTAATTGCAGTACCGCTTGGTGCATCAACTTTATGGATATGATGAATTTCCTTCATTTCAACATCATAATCCGGTATATTATCCATAATACCGGCCAGATGCCTGTTAAGAGCAAATAAGATATTTGCACCCAGGCTGAAATTGGTGGCGTAAAAGAAAGTACGGTTTTGTTCCCTGCAAAGTTCCTTCACCTCTTCAATCCTGTCAAGCCAGCCGGTTGTACCGCAAACAACCGGGATTCCTGCCGAAAAACAGGCAAGGATATTGGAAAAGGCAGCGGAAGGGGTTGAAAAATCGATGGCTACATCAGCTCTTTTAAGGTTATTCCCATTGAGCTCATGCTGGTTATCCACATCAATAACCAGGATCACTTCATGATTTCTTTCTAGTGCAGTTTTTTCAATTTCCCTGCCCATTTTGCCGTATCCGAGAAGAGCTATCTTCATAGTTGTTTGGAGTAAAAAAATAAAGACGCATCGCGATGCGTCTCTATAGGTTTCAGAAATCCGGTAATCTACTTTACTGAATTTACGACAGCCTCGAATGCCTCAGGATTATTCATGGCAAGGTCGGCCAAAGCTTTGCGGTTAATGGCGATACCTTTTTCATTAAGTTTTCCCATAAATTCGGAGTAAGACATGCCGTATTGTCTTACACCTGCATTAATGCGCACAATCCACAATGATCTGAAATTCCTTTTTTTTGCCCGGCGGTCGGCATATGCATAACCCAAACCCTTTTCCCAGGTGTTTTTGGCAACTGTCCATACATTTGCACGGGAAAGAAAATTTCCCTTGGTTTGTTTAAGGATCTTTTTCCTCCGCTGTCTCGAAGCAACAGCATTAACTGATCTTGGCATAATTTACTTGATTTTTGAATGGTTAGCGTTCCGTTTCCGGAATCTTTCAGGCTAATACACTCTGTTAATACTAAAATTGATGTAAAACCATTACTTAATTTCCTGCAAGCAGGAGTCGTGCATTCTTCTCATCGGCAGAAGCAACCAGGGAGGTGTGACCGAGGTTTCTTTTCCGTTTATTTGACTTCTTGGTCAGAATGTGGCTTTTATAAGCATGTTTACGTTTAATTTTCCCTGTTCCGGTAAGATCATATCTCTTCTTGGCACCGGAATTAGTCTTCATTTTTGGCATTCTTCTGGAACTATATTTGGTTATTACTTGATTTTCCTGGGTAATGGTGTCAACAACATGATCATTCGCTTGCCCTCAAGCTTAGGTGCCTGTTCCATTTTTCCGAGCTCGGCAAGATCATTGGCAAACCGCTGCAATAAGGCTTCCCCGTCTTCATTATACACAATTGATCTGCCTTTGAAAAACACATACGCCTTAACCTTTGCACCATCCTGAAGGAACTTTTGGGCATGCTTCATTTTAAAATTATAATCGTGATCGTCGGTATAGGGTCCGAAGCGAATTTCTTTCACAACGATCTTCGCGGTTTTAGCCTTTAATTCTTTTTGCTTACGCCGTTGCTGGTACAGAAATTTTTGATAATCAATGATCTTGCAAACAGGTGGACTCGCGCTGGGTGATATTTCAACCAGATCGAGTTCCAAATCCTCTGCCATTTTTATCGCTTCTTTAATGGGAAAGATACCGGGGTTTTCCAGGTTTTCACCTACAACCCTTACGACTGGCGCCTTAATTTGATAATTAACGGCAAACTGCGGTAGTTCCTCCCTTCTGGTATCTCTTCTGAAAATTGGTGTTGCTATACTTCGGCCCTCCGTTTTATTAGTAAAAAAAAATGTTGTGCTTCGCCCGCCGCAGCTTTAGCACAGGCGGGATTGCTGTGTGTTGTTACAACCCACAACCTTTTCAGTTATTCAATATGTTCCAACTGTTTCTTAACTTCTTTCGTTATAAAATCACTGAATTCTTCGAGCTTCATGCTCCCCTTGTCACCCTCACCCTGACGCCTTACCGCAACTGTACCATTAACTTCTTCCTTTTCTCCCACGACAAGCAGGTAGGGAATTCTTTTTAACTCATTGTCCCTGATCTTTTTACCAATCTTTTCGTTCCGGGTGTCAATCAGGGTGCGAATATCGCAATTATTTAGGAATTTTAAAACTTTTTCAGCATAATCGTGGTATTTTTCACTGATCGGCAACACCACAACCTGGTCAGGTGTAAGCCACAGCGGAAACTTTCCTGCTGTATGCTCTATAAGCACTGCCACAAACCTTTCCATGGAACCAAAAGGCGCCCTGTGAATCATTACCGGCCTGTGCTTCAGGTCATCGCTGCCGGTATACTCCAGCTCAAAACGTTCGGGCAGGTTATAGTCAACCTGTATGGTTCCCAGCTGCCATTTTCTGCCGATAGCGTCTTTTACCATGAAATCGAGTTTTGGCCCGTAAAAAGCTGCTTCTCCCTTCACAATAGTGGTCTTCATTCCCTTTTCCTCTGTGGCTTCAATAATAGCTCTTTCGGCCTTATCCCAATTTTCGTCTGATCCCATATATTTCTCGTGGTTATCGGGATCCCGGAGTGAAACCTGGGCGATGAAGTCATTAAAATCAAATGCTCTGAAAACGGTATAAATAATATCAATAACCTTAATAAATTCTTCCTTGATCTGGTCGGGCCGGCAGAATAAATGGGCATCATCCTGGGTAAATCCCCGGACTCGTGTTAATCCGTGCAATTCGCCGCTTTGTTCATACCGGTATACCGTACCAAACTCCGCATACCTCACGGGCAGGTCCTTATAAGAACGGGGTTTGCTTTTATAGATCTCACAATGGTGGGGGCAATTCATGGGTTTCAACAGGAATTCCTCTCCTTCCTCGGGTGTATGGATCGGCTGAAACGAATTCTTTCCGTATTTCTCGTAATGACCGGATGTAACATACAGTTCTTTCTGTCCGATATGTGGAGTCAGCACGGGCAGGTAGCCGTATTTAACCTGTATCTTTTTCAGGAAATTTTCAAGCCGTTCGCGCAGCATGGCTCCTTTTGGCAGCCACAACGGAAGACCCTGTCCCACTTTTTGGGAAAATACAAACAATTCCAGTTCTTTTCCCAGCTTGCGGTGATCCCTGGCCTTTGCCTGTTCAAGCATTACCAGGTATTCATCAAGCATTTGCCTTTTTGGAAAACTGATACCGTATATCCGGGTCAGCTGTTTGCGTTTTTCGTCTCCCCGCCAGTACGCACCGGCAACGCTTAATAATTTAATTGCCTTGATATGGCTTGTATCCGGCAGATGCGGACCCCGGCACAGGTCGGTGAAATTTCCCTGCCTGTAAAGGGTAATTGTGCCATCCACAAGTTCCCCGATCAGTTCAATTTTATAATTATCCCCTTTTTTCCTGAAGAGTTCAAGTACATCATTTTTTCCTATTTCTTCCCTTTTATATTCACTGTTTTTACGGCCCAGTTCCACCATTTTTTCTTCGATCCGGGGAAGATCCGCTTCGGTAATCACAACTCCTTCACCGGGATCGACATCATAATAGAATCCGTTTTCAATAGCCGGCCCTATGCCGAACTTAATGCCCGGGTACAATGCTTCAAGCGATTCGGCCATAAGATGCGCCGAAGAATGCCAGAAAGCATGCTTTCCTTCGGCGGTATCGAATTTATGCAACACAACAGCTGAATCCTTCTCTATACGCCTGGTGGCATCCCAGATCTCGCCGTTAACCGTTATCGCAACAACTTCACGCGCCAAACTGTTACTCAGGCTTTTGGCAATATCCAGACCGGTAACACCGGATTCATATTCTCTTATCGAATTATCGGGTAATGTGATCTTTATCATTAACTGATTTTTTGTAAATGCGGTGCAAAGATAACAAAAATACGATAACTACCTTTTCCTTACAGGCCTGCTTTGTTCCGTGATCCTGATCAGCCTGTTCAGTCTAAGTTTATTCAACCTGTTCAGCCGTAATGATTCCATGTAAGTCAATGCTTTCCGGATCACATCATAATACAATAAGGCAAGGAGAAGAATACTAAAAAACCAGATTACAAGAAGGTTGAACCAGAATGTGTCCACCCGCTGTCCGAACATGTATTTCACGGGTGCATAAAAATGGGATCTCCAGCTGTAGCCCGATGGCAACCTGAAAACAGCATCTTTTAATGGGATCATTTCCCCGTCGTGAACCGAATAATTCTGTATTTCCTTTTCGTTGGTCACCACCAAAGCCAGCTGTTTGTTGTAATACTCCTGCCTGAAACGCAGGAACTCATCCTGGCCCCCGAGAGCTGCCACCTGCTGATAATATATCCTGTCCCGGTCATCTACGGCCATGTTGTAGCGTTTCCGGAAAACGATTACCGCCCTGTCGAGAAAATCAGATAAAGAAGCATTGAGAGCAGGGTTGTAAAGCCGAACGGAAAGGCTGTCAACAAAACGAGGCCGCTCCCATCCAATGTCCCCGGCAATTTTTTCCACTTCCGTCCGGATTACGGTCAGGTTGTTGGTGTACCGCAAGGTGTCTGTCTTATTCCCGTGCAGGTCACGTGTATCGCCGGCAATTTTCAGCAATGCCGGAATGGCATACGATCTGAAATAACTGGCATTTCTCGCCCTGGATTCGGCTTCGAAAAAATGCCGTTCGAAGCTGTTATCCTTGAACTGGCTTACAGCAAGGGCTTCGTATGCCCACCGTGAGGTCATCAGGTCACCGATCAGCGGAACAGTTTTATCGTTGGCTATCTTATTGTGCATTTTGGTGAAATCCACCACGACACCACTGAAAAGAAGCTGGGGAACCAGGATCAGGGGAATAAGGATGTATATGGTAACCACCGAATTAAATCCCGAAGATATGTTCAAACCGATCATATTTGCCCAGCACGAAGCGGTGAACAGTACTATCCAGTAACGAAGCAGCATACCCTCGATTTCAAGCATTGAATTCCCGATGAGCACAAAAATGAGCGACTGTAAGGCAGAAATCGAGAACAGGATGCATATTTTTGAGAACAGGTAACTTGAACGGCTTAAATTCAGAAACTTCTCCCTTTTCAAGATCTTGCGGTCCTTAAAAATCTCTTCGGCACTTATCACCAATCCCAGGAACAGGGCAACGATCACTGCCATGAATAAAAAGGCCGGCAACACGGCATTCTCTCCGAAAATATACAAAGGAAGTCCGTTCACCCAGGTATAGTTCTTTGAAAAGAAGGCCAGGACAAAGGCGAGCATCGGGGCTTCAAGCGCCAGCAACATCAGGTATTGCTTATTGTAATACTTGGCAAGAAGATCCCGTTTCAGAAATATCCTGAACTGGTTAAAATGGTCAGGTATCTTGAAATTATTCCGCGGAATTGAGGAATCGTGTTCCCTTTCAATTTTTTTTGTTTGGACATCGATATTAACGAGAAACCGCTGATACCATTCCTCGGGACTGGTTTTGCGTTTCCGTGTGAGGCGCCCGTTTGCATCAACCTCGCGGGATTCCACTATCCGCAATATCTCATCGGTATTGATATTACCACAGCTCAGGCATTCGGTCTCCTCCGCATCGGCATAATGTGCTTCCTTCTTAAAATAGGTTATGGCGCTAATCGGGTGGCCGTAGTAAATGACCCTCCCACCCTGATCCATTACAAGCAACTTGTCGATCATCTTAAAAACATCGGACGATGGCTGGTGCATGTTGGCGATCACCAGCTTACCCTTGAGGGTTTGTCTTTTGAGCAGTGTAATGACCTTTTCCGAATCGGCCGATGACAATCCCGAAGTGGGTTCATCCACAAAAAGTATGGAAGGCTCGCGGATAAGCTCCAGGGCAATGTTGAGCCTTTTCCGCTGTCCCCCGCTAAGTATGGTATTAAAGGCATCACCTACATGGAGATCACTGGCTTCCACCAGATCAAAATCAACCAGTGCATCCTCAACGACATCACGGATCAAATCTTCGCTGTAACCGTCGAAGCAAAGCCGGGTATTATAATAAAGATTTTCGTACACGGTGAGTTCCTTGATCAGCAGGTCATCCTGGGGTACGTAGCCAATGATCCCCTTTACCATTTCCTTGTTCTCATGGATGTCCCACCCGTTGATCTTTATGGAGCCACGACGGGTCTTCAGGTTTCCGTTCAAAACATTCAGCAGGGTAGACTTTCCTGAACCGCTTCCGCCGATAATACCAACCAGCCGGCCTGATTCTTCGGTGAGGTTGAACCGTTTGACACCGTTCTTACTGTTGAAATAGTTGAAAGCTATTTCCTCTGCGGTAAATACAAACTTGCTTTCTGCACTGGCCCGGATAAACCGTCCCCTAACCCAGCTGAAATAAACGGAACCAATCTTGGGATTTCGTATTACAGCTCCTACAGGCCAGATATAGGACCGCCCCGGATTTATTCTGTGCCCGTTGATCAGCAGCTTCATATTACCATAATACCGGAACACATAGGTATCTGCACTCGGGATCCTGAGGACCACAATTTGCCCTTCGAGCTTATCAACGGTTATCTGTTTAACAAAGGGAGAAGGTACATCTCTCGGCCGGATGAATAAAAGCCAATCCTGGTGTGCGATCTTTTCAATACTTTCAAAAGTAAAGGATTTTGCATCCAGGAATTCATCCTCGCCGATCTTTAAATAGGCTGCCGCTGTTCTGACCAGGCTTAATTCAGTCCTGGTGTGCTTAACCCCCGAATGAATAAAATCAAGGAGATAGATCAGAACAATTATTTTTTGTTCATGCTCCAGTTCTTCATTAATTTGCCTGCAAAGTTCAATGATCCTGTTCTCCGCATTTATTTTAAGTACAGCGGCATCATCGATTACCGGATCTTTGCTGATCATGTGCAGGTAGTTTACCTGCTGATCAAAAAAATCAATGTATTTCTGCACGATCTCATCACTGTACTGCCTGTCGAGATAATCCATGACAATACCGCGTTTATTCGAAGACTGTCCTTCCTTGTTAATATCGGAGACAATCGCGAACAACCGCATAAGTGCCCTTAAAATTGATTCATTCATTGTAACAGGATTATGCAAAACAGCCCTTGCTGGTTGGCAAAGGGCTGTAATTCAATCAAAAACCGGATAAAAAGGTTATCAGATTACCGAACCCCTTACCGACCTTATTGTTTGAAGTATCAGGTTATAGTCGGTTTCCGACAACCCGGTATCCACCTTGTCAAAAGCAGGTTTCAGTGCCTGTAGTTTTGTTTCAAGATTTTTTATGTCGGGGTTAGTATTTCTTGAGGCCAAAAGATCCATAACCTTATCATACGATGCCTTTTGTTTGCTGATAATATCCACCATCCCGGTAAAATTATAGGAATCCTCGGAAATATTGGTGGCGATATACATCAGCTCAACCCACATTCCGGTGATCATATTGACAGCGAGATCAGGATTGCTCTTCTGGTCGAGATACTGATAGGTATCGTAAATGGTATTGGTTACAATATTGGCAAGAGAATCTTTATTGTTAAGCTTATCCTTGTATTCATCCGATAAAAGCATGGTATAATCGTAGGTAACACCAAGCTGATCAGCGAGGGTTTTAATGGCACCCATGTATGTCTGGATATCCTGTTGCTGCTGATAAGTAGATGCATACGCAAGGTCGGCACCATATATACCCAAATTAACAGCTTTGTTCTGTTCGGTATAATATTTCTCGATGTTGGCTGTGGAATTCAGGTTCTTCGCGGTATACTTTGCACCGATATCATTCAGCATTTTGGTCATTTCAAAGGGCGTGGGCAGGGGATATAAAACCTCCTTAATATCTGATGCAAGCAACTCCTTGTTCAGGCTGTCTGCTGCAAGCCGATCGGCATCTGCTGTTTTATTTCCGCCTTTGCAGGCAACAAGCGAAAGTACAGCTATAACAATAACCACCAGGGAACTGATCTTGATAGGGAATTTTGTTGTACACATAGTTATTTATTGATTTATTGATTTGTTGATTTATTGATTTCTTGATTTGTTGACATTGCCCGCCATAGCTTTATAAGTTTAACAAGCACCGGCAAAGATAATTAATGTAATTGATAAATTGAAAAGCAGGGATCAATTAATTATTAAGATCCCTGCTCTTATTTGTTAATAAATTGTTGCAGGTTTATTCCACAACTTTCATGTTCACCGGATCCCAGGATATGATCTTTTTCTGGAAATAGCTGTCGTTACAGGCCAGTGTCGGGGCTGCCGCACGGAATGCAAATTCGGGACCTTCAACCAGGGCTTTTGTACCGCGCACCCCGTCGAAGAAATTAATAAAGTGTTCCAGGTGCTCATCATAATCCTCCGGAGCAACATAATTGACTTCAGGTTTAACAGGTCGTTCCTGGTCTGCGGCTGAATACTTCAGGTTATACTGTTTCATCAGTTCATCCTGCATAGCCTGGGGATAGGTATGAAATGCGTCCCATCCGCCGATACCGGGAGCTTTAGACATGATGCTGTGGGTAACTTTGAAACCATTATCCAGCATTTCCATGGCCCCCTCACTCCCGATGAAACGGGTTATTCCCCTGTCACCCATACCGCTCACGAAATTGACCCTGAGCATTACCTGGAAAGCAGGGTGCTCTTTTGATTCAGGATACTCCATGATGGCAGTCATGATATCGGGTACATCGCGTTCATCTTTCCAGTAACACAACTGTCCCGACGCAAAAATTGTTTTCGGGCCCAGTGAATCGGTAATCAGGTGTATGCCCGACAACAGGTGGACAAAAAGATCACCGGCCACGCCTGTACCGAAATCCCGGTAATTTCTCCACCAGAAGAATTTTTTGGGATCATAGGATATTTTCCTGGATGCACCTTCGATATAGCGGTCCCAGTCAACAGTTTGCGCAGAACCGTCGGTCGGCATGGTATATTCCCAGGCTCCCAATGCATCCTGCCGGTCGAATGAAGCTTCAACACAATTCAATTGTCCTATTGTGCCGGCTTTGTATAATTCCTTTGCCTGGCGGTAAACAATACTGCTCACACGCTGACTGCCAACCTGCATAGGTTTCTGTGTTTTTTTCTGTGCTGCGATAACCGGAAGTCCTTCGCTCAGCTTTTGCACCACAGGTTTCTCACAGTAAACAGCCTTCCCGCTGTTCATGGCGTCAATGGCTATCCTGGCATGCCAGTTATCGCTGGTAGCAATGATTATTGCATCGATGTCCCCGCGCAGCAACAATTCACGGTAATCCCTTGTAGTATATATTCCGGAACCGTATTTCTCTTTTGCCCTTGCAAGGCGGCCGTCATACAGATCACACACTGCTGCGAGCTCAACCCCGGGAACTTTCAGTGCCGAATCGGTATCTGCATTTCCCATTATACCCATGCCGATGCAGGCAACCCTTATCTTATCGTTGGCACTGATCTTCCGGCTGTAGGGATATATGTGCTCCCTGGTTCTTTCGTCACCCGCCAGTGCGTTTAAGGAACCTGCTGCCAGCAACAGGGACGTGCCTCCCAGTTGTTGCAGGAATTTTCTTCTTGAAGGTGTTTTAGACATACTATTAATATTTAGGTAATTAATTGGTTAATATCATAAATTACAATTCTGCAATAGCCACGATATAATTGTGTTCATATTTCCTGGCACATTTGGGGCATGTGGTAAAGTAAAAGTAGTATTTCTTTGCCAGTTTACCCTGGTTGATGAGGTAAATATCCGTCTCCCTTATATATTGCGGCACCTTGGTAAAGTGTCCGTCAAAAACCTTGCTGAAATATGTTCCGGAAAGCTTTACATTATCCGCTCCGGGAACTTCATGGTTTACAAGCATAAATAACTCCGATTTCCAGGGTGAAGGATCGTGGGCAAGCAGCAGAAAATCACTGATTCCCGGAGCAGCACCGGCCTCCCGGGCCTGCTTCCACAGCTTTGTCGTAACGCTTCGCACGCATCCGGGAAAGGGAATGTGAAATACCTGTGGCATTGTTTCCCGGATAAATACCTTGTTGTTCCAGCGATGAACCTTGTTTTCCCATTGATTCGGATAGAAAGGGGGACAGCATTCGGGTTGACCCTTATCGTGGCTCATGATGACAAATGATTGTGTTATGGACGTAAATATAGGAATAAAAATTCCTGTTTATTCTTTGCTATTTTCAACATAAAAACACACCTTTGGATGCTTTTAAAAAAACAAGAGACTTTTTGCCTTCATAGGATATGTACAGCACCGGCAAAAGCCATGGAATCCGTTTCAGCTTCGCAGGAATTATTGTCACCCTGGGCATCGTTTTTGGCGACATAGGCACCTCCCCTTTGTATGTAATAAAAGCTGTAACAAGAGAGGGATTCCCTATTGAACCCGATTTTATACTCGGTGTACTTTCCTGCGTGATCTGGACCCTGACGATCCAAACAACCGTTAAATATGTTCTGATCACCCTTCGGGCTGATAACAAGGGTGAAGGCGGCATTTTCTCACTGTTCGCCCTGCTCCGCAAAAGTAAACGCTGGATCTATATTCTCGCCATTGCCGGAGGCAGCCTGCTGCTGGCTGACGGTATTATTACACCGGCAATTACTGTCGTTTCTTCCATTGAAGGGTTGCGGATGATCAATCCGGATATAAAGGTGATCCCCATAGTAGTTATTATCATTACCCTTTTATTTACCATTCAGCAATTTGGGACCAATTACGTTGGCAGGTTTTTCGGCCCCATCATGTTTATCTGGTTTCTCATGCTGGGTGTTCTCGGGGCCCTCGAAATCCAGGAAAAGCTGCTGGTTCTAAAGGCCTTTAACCCTTATTACGCCGTGCACCTGTTGTGGCAGCATCCGGGGGCCATTCTGATCCTTGGGGCGGTTTTCCTGTGCACCACAGGGGCGGAAGCTCTTTATGCCGACCTGGGTCACGTCGGCCTTAAAAATATCAGAGTATCCTGGATATTTGTAAAGATCACCCTGATACTTAACTACCTGGGACAGGGGGCCTGGGTGTTAAGTCATGCCGGTGAAATAACCAACACAACAAATCCCTTTTATGCCATTATGCCGCTGTGGTTTCTCCCGGTTGGTATTTTTGTTGCCACAGCCGCCGCGATAATTGCCAGCCAGGCCCTGATCAGTGCTTCCTATACACTTATCAGCGAAGCCATCTCCCTGAATTTCTGGCCTAAGATCCGGATCAAATACCCTACCCTTCAGAAAGGACAGATGTATATAGCAAGCATCAACTGGTTTCTCTGTGCTTTATGCCTTATCGTTGTGCTTACCTTTAAAGAATCGGCCAATATGGAAGCAGCATACGGTCTTTCGATCAACATCACCATGATGATCGATACGTTGCTGCTGTTATCCTACCTGGCGCTCAAAAGGACTAACCGTTTCCTGATCATGATCTTTCTGGGGGTTTATCTTACCTTTGAAGGTACTTTCCTGTATGCCAATCTATTTAAGTTTTCACACGGCGGATGGTTTCCCATATTGCTGGGCGGGGTTTTGTCGATCGTCATGCTTTCCTGGTATAACGGCAGGAAGATTACCAACCGTTTCCTGCGTTTCATGCCCATTGAACAATACCTCGATGTCATCAAGGATCTCCGTAACGATACGAGTATCCCGAAAACTGCAACAAATCTGGTTTTCCTTACCAAGGCCAACCGGTCCAGCGATATCGAATCCAAGGTTATCCTGTCTATACTGAACAAGCAGCCAAAGAGAGCGGACCATTACTGGTTGATTCATGTGGATATTATGGATGAGCCGCGAGCGCTCGAATATAAAGTTACGCACATGCTTCCGGGTATTCTAACCCGGGTTGACTTTTACCTCGGTTTTAAGGTCGAGCCCCATATCAATTCCATGTTTAAACATGTAACCAATGAAATGGCCAAAGCCGGTGAAATTGATCTCTTTAGTGGTTACCCCTCTCTCAGAAAACATAATGTGCTTACTGATTTTAAGTTTATCATTATCGACAGGCTTCATGCATCTGATCTGGAATTTAAGGTGCTTGATAAGGTTATTATAAGTCTGTATTTGTTTATTGCCAAATTCAGTCTGTCCGATGTTAAAGCATTGGGTTTTGATGAAAGTACGGTATTTATTGAACAGATGCCGCTGGGACCTGAGGGGTCCATTCCCTTCAAGCTCATCC
>Ga0209431_10002862_pt1 | contig 13884 bp, 7 predicted proteins | sample RifCSP13_3_FD_184021 | JGI IMG/M metagenome (GOLD analysis project Ga0209431, IMG submission 184021) | Soil microbial communities from Rifle, Colorado - Rifle CSP2_sed 13_3 (SPAdes) (version 2) | ecosystem: Environmental > Terrestrial > Deep subsurface > Rock core/Sediment | place: Rifle...
TCCAGGATCTCCGGCTTCCAGGAATGTCTATATCCTGAAGGATTGTCAAGTAAAGGCGGTAATATTAGAAGATTGTTTTGTCACTGAAATGGAACGTGAATGGGGAGAGACAAACGGAATTCCCCAATTCTTGGTCTTGGCGAGTACAGGTGTGGGCAAGTTTTTAAGAGAGATGCTTAATGAATACCAGGTCCGCGAGCCGGTCTCACCTGAGGAGAGTCTCGCCCCTTCTCTTGATGATCTTGCCTACATTCTTTACACCTCCGGATCGACCGGAAAACCTAAAGGCGTAATGCTCACCCATCGGGCGGGGATCAGGTTTATTGATTGGTGCTCACAAGCTTTCGAGCCTGATTTCAATGACCGCTTTTCATCCCATGCGCCTTTGCATTTTGACCTTTCGATCCTGGATATTTACTTGCCAATCAAGCACGGTGCCTCGCTGGTATTGATCTCAGAAGAGGTTGGAAAAGATCCTGTCCGGTTGGCTTCGTTGATCTCAGAGAACAAAATCACGATTTGGTATTCGACACCCTCAATATTGAGTATTTTGTACCAGTATGGTAGGTTAGAACGCCATGATTATTCAAGTCTCCGCATGGTTCTGTTTGCCGGGGAGGTATTTCCGATCAAGCACCTTCGAACTCTTCAGCATCTCATGCCACATCCCCGTTTTTTTAATCTTTATGGTCCAACAGAAACCAATGTTTGTACCTACTTTGAAATCCCCCCAATAATCCCGGAAGATCGGTCAAATCCATACCCTATTGGAAAGGCGTGCTCTCATTACCAAATAAAAATTGTCGATGATCTAGGCAGTGAAGTACCTGACGGAATGGAAGGTGAATTGTGCGCCAACGGATCCGGGATGATGATGGGTTATTGGAATCTTCCCGAAAGGTCCAAGCAAGCCTTTCTTCTAGATTCTTCAGGCATGAAATGGTACAAGACAGGGGACATTGTATATAAAGGAGTGGATGGTAATTATATTTATGTTGCCCGGCGAGATCGGATGGTGAAAAAAAGAGGGTATCGAGTTGAGTTAGGTGAGATAGAAGCCGGTCTTTACCTTCACCCTGCAATAAAAGAAGCTGCGGTAATTGCGTTGCACAACGACGAAGGAGTAAGAATCAAAGCCTTTATCAGTCATGGCGGTAATGGTCGTCCCTCTATCATTGAGTTAAAGCAATTCTGTGTTCAAAACCTTCCCGCGTACATGGTGCCCGACAACTTTTCTTTCTTAGATAATCTTCCTAAAACATCTACCGACAAGATTGATTATCGGAAACTACAAGAGCTATCCAGCTAAACCGCCCGATGTGGGGGAAATCAGAGGATGCAGCGCCAAATCAGGCCATCCATTGTAGCAATTACACAAGGAAACGAAAATAATGGGATCGCCGAGGTAATTGCGGATGAGCTCAGCGCTTTGGGTTATCATCCGCTGCATTTTCAAATCGGCTCATCCGTTCCTGAAAATGCGGAAGTAGTGTTCTCATTCGGTCCGTATGGGAGGTTCTTAATCGTACCTCGCCAACTGGCAGAGCTGCCTCCCAACTTGAAACCAATCTTTGTTCATTGGAATACTGAGGGTATTCCCGACCCGAGAATTCCCTGGAACATCATGAGCTCGATCTCCGGATGGCGCTCCTGGGTAGGAAGAGTTCAAGAGTCTAGAAATGGTTCCGCAATAGTTCCTGCAATGGATAAGCTCTTTTCTCTTTTCGAACCTCGCATGTTTCGTTTTCGTTACATCGGAGATTATTATTTTGCATACCGACGAGGTTGGATGGATATTTTTGCAGATACTTCTGCGATCTATGCTGAATTCCATTCTCGCCATGGTTTACCAACAGTTTTTGCACCATGGGGTGCCACACCTCGCTGGTATGAAGATTTGCGCCTGGAGCGCGATATCGATGTTTTGTGGATGGGAATCCGAGGCACAAAAAGACGCAGCCAATTATTGGATCGGATACAGGGCGAACTTGAAACCCAGGGCGTTCGAATGCATATCGCCGATGGCAAAAATAATCCATTCATCTTCGGTGATGAGCGTACTTATTACTTAAATCGCTCTAAAATTACCCTGAATATCACTCGCACCTGGTACGACGATAACTTCTCACGAGTTTCCATGGCGGCTTCTAATCGATCATTAATCATCTCTGAGCCGATTCTCCCCCATTGTCCATGTTTTATTGCAGGAACACACTATGTATCCGCTCCAGCCGATGTGCTTTCCAGGACAATTCTCTACTATTTGGAACATGAAAAGGAGCGCCAACTCATTGTCGACACAGCTTATCGTTTAGTGACCAGCGAACTTACGTTTCAGGAAAGCATGAAAAAAATTATGAATGTAGTTGGACATGTATATCAATCCGCTCATCTAAAACCAGCAATTCCCTGATTATGTGTTTGGGTTTGCATTCCCCGAGTGAAAAGTTATGCGGATTTTGTTCCTGACCAACTTTTATCTTATTAACGGTTCTGGTGGAGAAGAGCAATCGTGCTGTCAAGTAGTGGAAGGATTATCGCAGCGAGGGCATGAAACTTTGGTTTTAACGAGCATGCATGGTGAAAATAATATGCCGGTGAAGGCAGATGGAATCGATCGGTCCTTATATCTGGAGATGGACTTGGTGCCATGGCGGCATAGTTTAATCTTCTTCACCAAACGAAAGAGCAGGGAAAAGCATAATTTACAACACTTTGAACGCGTTCTTGAGCAATTCAGGCCAGATATCATCTTCATTTGGGGCATGTGGAACTTACCCAAGTCACTTCCGGCGTTCGCTGAAGTCAGGTATCCGGACAAAGTAATCTATCGGTTTGCAACATATTGGCCGACCTTGCCCAGTCAAAACGAAATGTATTGGCGTGCCCCCGGACGTAAATGGTATAGCCGGCTGCCCAAGCGGATCGTAAGCCAGATTGCTCTGGCGATGCTTTCCAAGGATGCCTACCAACCTCCATTAACATTTAAGCGCGCCATTTGTGTCAGCGCGGCAACTCGAGATATCTTAGTTGAGGCCGGGATACCTATCTCGAATGCCCGTATCATTTATACCGGTCTGGACGTTGATCTTTACTTGAATGGCGGCGAGCAGCAAAAAAGAAACGACGATGATCGAACACTTTATTTACTATACGCCGGCCGGCTAGCCCCAGGCAAAGGCATTGAAATAGCCCTCCAGGCGTTGAAGATGCTGGTACTTGATCAAGGTAATTTAGACATTCGATTGAGCCTAGCGGGTTCCAGCTTCACTCAGTTCGAAAGCAATTTGCGAAACCTTGTAGATCAAGCCGGCCTGGCTGGCTACGTATCTTTCTTAGGTTGGGTGCCGCCTGTAGATATGCCAAAGCTGTTGCTGAAATTTGATGTACTGCTGTTGCCATCGATCTGGCAGGAGCCCCTCTCGCGGATATTGTTAGAAGGCATGATCTCAGGGTTAGCGGTCGTTGCCACGAACACAGGCGGGACACCTGAAATATTGATGGATAGTGAGAATGGTTTGCTATGTGAGCCGAATGATCCTGAAGATTTAGCCCGGAAAATTGCCCTGCTCGTCGACGACCCAGCACTCCGGGTTCAGCTGGCGCAAGGTGGCCGGCGGACGATCATTGAAAAATTTACTCTTTCGAGAATGCTGGATGAGATCGAGGGCTTTCTCCAAGAAGCCGTACAATAAAAGAGGCACATATCCTGGAGCAGGCACCTACCATCAGCGTAATCATTCCCACCCACAACCGCAGAGCTTCTCTGTTGCGGACGCTAGATAGTCTCTGCCACCAAACCTACTCGATGGATCGCGTGACTGTAATCGTTGTTGATGATAGCTCGACCGATGAAACCCAGACCATCGCAGATCAACAGTTCCCTTTTCACTTATGTTATCTGCATCAAAAGCAACAAGGGGCAACGGTAGCCCGAAATAACGGGGCTAAGATTAGCCAGGCTGAAATTCTGGTTTTTATCGATGATGATGTGACGATTTCATCCCAGGCGTTAGAAGCTCTCGTTGAGATATGTTGTCAATGGTCTAAAGTAATTGTCGTGGGGACAATACACAGGCGTAGTAGTGAGATTGCATCGGTTTATACCCGCGTCTTTTTGACCTATGCAGGCAACTCACAGACTGCTGAAGGCGATGTTGAATTACTGTTCATTGATTGTAATACTGAGTTGCTAGCTTGTAGGCGCAGCGACTTTTTTGTCCTGGGAATGCTACAAGATCCAACTGGGGGTTATGGCTGGCCAAATTGGGACGATGTTGAATTTGGTTACCGTGCCTATCTGAATGGATATCGTTTATTACAAAGCGGCAGAGCAATTGGGGAACATTGGGATCATTCTATTTCTGACCGGACTAAGGCTTGTCAACGGTGGTATCGGGCGAGTAAATCGGCGGTATGGTTATTTAATAGGCACCAGGAGCTACACTCCCTGATCCCAATGCTTAGTGACAAAATCCCCCTGGCTTGGGGACAGGACACACCTTCACTCATCGCCCGAAAGTTGGCTCGTAATTTGTTATCCACCAGACCGTTTTTTTGGACCACTGAAAAACTCATAAATTTCCTAGAGCAACACTATCCCTCTCCTGTCGTTCTCCACCGTCTCTACGGATTCCTGAACGGAGCTTGCATGTCTCAAGGATATCGGGAAGGCCTGCGCGATTTCGTATTGGAAGGAGGTCAAGAATAAAAGCATACTCCCTTAATCAAGGTACATCGCCATGGCTTCGTTCTTTACTTGTCATAGTACAACTGCTGTTATGCGCTATCATCGCCTTTTTGGCTTCGCAAAGACAGTTAGCGATTATCCTTTATATGATTTTGGGCGCCTGCCTGGTTTTAACTTTTTTGCGCTGGCCACCTCTTGGTTTAATCGTTGCCGCAGCTTCAGGGCTGATTGTTCCTTTCCTTGGCCCCAGCGGATTAAATCTGACCGTGATTTTGGTTGCCCTGCTGCTTGGGCTTTGGCTGCTGGACATGCTGGTCCGCCAGCGTAAAATGAGGCTAGCATTTTCTCGCCCCATCTGGCCAATGTTGTCCTTCCTTGCAGTAGCTTGTCTTTCGTTTGCCTTTGGCCAATTAAACTGGTACCCCTTCGCCGTGCATGCGCCGTTGGGTGCCCAGCTGGGTGGCCTGGCTATCATTGTGCTTTCAGCTGGTACCTTTTTATTGGTTGCAAACCAGGTGCATGAGATGAGCTGGTTGAGAAAAATGACCTGGGTGTTCCTGATCCTGGGAGCCTCGTACGTAGTTTTCAGATCGATACTGCCAGAGTTTGGGCTATCAACGGATGAACTGTTTCAGCCGGCGGGAAGTTTATTCTTTATCTTTCTGATAGCGATGGCTTTCAGTCAGGCTGTATTTAATCGAGATTTACACCCAGGCCTGCGGTTGGCGCTCTGTGGTCTGGTATTGGTCTCTCTCTATGTCCTATTATTCTTTAAGTTTGCTGACAAATCTGGTTGGATCCCGTCGCTTGTCTGTATTGTTGCTATTATCGGATTTCGTTCCTGGCGCGCAGCGCTGGTTCTGGCCCCATTCGTTGCGATATTTGCCTGGTACCTGATGACGGGATTGATTGCTTCAGATCAATATAGCGTCTCAACACGCTTTGATGCTTTATTGATTATCATCCAGATCATCAAAGTGAATCCAATATTGGGCCTGGGTTTTGCCAATTATTACTGGTATACCCCGCTTATTCCGATCCGAGGTTATGCAATTAATTTTAATTCTCATAATAACTACGTCGATATCGTCGCCCAAACTGGATTGGTGGGGTTAGTCTGCTTCTTGTGGTTTGTGTGGGAGCTTGGACGTCTGGGCTGGCGACTACGATCCAGAGTTCCGGCTGGTTTCGCCCAAGCCTACGTTTACGGCGCCTTGGGCGGCTTAGTAGGGATGTTGGTAGCCGGGATATTTGGGGATTGGTTCCTGCCTTTTTTCTATAATGTTGGCCTGATGGGTTTCCGAACCAGTATGCTGGGTTGGCTGTTCCTGGGCGGACTGGTGAGTTTAGAACAGATGGAAATCTCACCGAGGTTGAAAACATGATCTGTTCGATCGTCAAAAGCAGAAATGAGAAGATTTATTATTATCTCCATTTACCGATTGTCTTAATAATCAGCATAAGTGCGATATTCTATTTCAATTTCACCGCCGAGGACGCTTATATAACTTATAGGTATGCAGAAAATTGGGTCGATATTGGATCATTGGTTTATAACCAAGGTGAATCCATCAATGCAATGACCTCCCCTCTTCACGCCATACTGTCAGCTGCATTTTTCGTATCGACAAGGCACACGGTTCTAAGCAATAAAATTGTGGCAATTCTTTTATTGCTTCTTTCAGCGTTTTTCATCTGGATTCGTTTCAGGAATCAACCTCATTGGCAAGTATTAGCTCTAATTTTAGTGTTGATGCCTCCCTCTGTTTTATTGTGGACATTCGGAGGACTGGAGACGCCTATTCTTCTTTTTATTGTAACCGTTACGGTTTTCTTAGTTGACCGTACACAATCATTCAGCCTTTTCTATCTATGCGTAATATTTCTGCTGGCTGGCTTAGCTCTGCTTACACGCTACGATTCGATCTTATTCTTCGTTCCCTTAATCATTTATACAGGGTCGAAAGCACAATCTATTAAACATGTCCTAATTGCCCTGTTGGTGGCGTCAATCTTACCTGTAGCGTGGTTCTGTGTAAGTATCCTGTTCTACGGCGATCTCCTCCCAACCTCGTTTTATGTTAAAACGCCCACCGGGGATATTACCCAATTATTTTATAACGGGCTCTATATCGCTTCGAACATGCTTTTTGTTGGAATAATCCCGGTATTGGTTCTGACATTTGCTCTTTTACGATTTAAACCTTCAACACTACCTTTTCTATATTTGCATTTCAAGAGCAGGTGGTGGCTTTACCTGGGATTATTGTTACAAATCTTGTATGGACTCACAATTGCCACTCATCACATGATGTTTTCATTTCGCTTCTTTGTTCCTTATTTACCTGCGGCAGTATTCCTCGTCGTTGATCTTATCGGACGTGCTGCTGAGACGAATAAATTTGATCTCTTAGCTGGAAGATCTGCAATACTGTTCACGGGATTTCTCCTGTGTTTAACGTTGTTTCAGCTCTACCAACTGATGTACACCTATAATCATTCAGTGAACGGGCTCTCATCAATTGGTGAATACAGGTCTTTAGGTGTCCGAGATTACATTCAATTCATGCAGATACTGAAACATGAGGCTCTGGATATCGAGGCGCATTGGGGGAAGGTGAAGGATGGCAAGAACCGCCGCCCACGAATTATTACATACGCAGCTGGCATGCTGCCTTACACTTTCAGAGATTCATACATTTATGAACAGCTGGTATCCTACCGTCACTGCCACCAGCGTATCAAACAAGGCTTGCACGCGGATTACATCCATATTATGGCGCCCAGACATGGACAGGTTGATGAGCAGCTACCCAGGTCTGAAAACAATTATTCTCTGATATCGTCTTACGAAATATTATTTGATGGATCGAAGCAACAATTCCTGGTTTATTACGATCCTTCCCCAGAGGATCATAACCTTAGTAACAGTATTTTCGAGCCATGTCGACAGGAAGGTTCGGAGGAGACTTTCTGATGAGGAGGTTATCGCTTGGTATTTCATTGATGGCCGTTGCTACGCTAATGGTAGAGTTGAGTTTAATACGGGTCTTTGACGTTCTGTTCTTTCCAAATATTGCTTTCATGATTATTACCCTGGCTGTATCTGCCTTTGGAATGGCAGGTATATATACCGTGTTACGGCCCCTGCCAGACCCTAACGCGTTGCAATCCTTCTTATCCAGCCGGGCAATGCTATTTGCCATTGTTACCCTGGCAATTTTGCCAGTCACAAATCTTCTTCCGTTTGACTATTACGGATTAAAAGATGATTTTATCCGGCAGCTATTCTATTTTTCTGGGATATATCTCTTCCTGATGTTGGCATTTTTCCTGGCTGGTCTGGTATTTACTAACCTGTTTTCTGCCCATTCTAAGTCTATTCAAACTCTTTATTTTTGGGATTTAGCAGGCGCGGCACTCGGAAGTATCATTATCATCCCATTCTTGCCCAAGATTGGGCCAGGAGGAATTTTGTTTTGCGCGGCTGCCCTTGGTCTGTTTGCCTCCGCTTTGTTTTCCGATCGAAAGATTTGGCCAATCGCGGCCATGCTGATCGGTTTAACGCTGTTCATCCTGCCTTTTGCACGGACAGAGGGGTACTACGATTTCAAAGAACACCAAAACAAGAGAGGGGTTAAGACATCTCGTGAGTTAGGCATGATTGAGTATACGATCTGGGATCCAATTTCAAAGATCGACGTAATGTATGATAGTGAAGATTACGGCTGGTATCGGCATATCGCCTACGATGGTGGAACACAGAGCAGTACCTTCTATGATTTTGATGGAGATTTCCAAAAACTGCGCGCACAAATTGCTAATGAGATTGGGGAGCAATTCTGGCAGCGAGGGGTACTGGCCTCACACTATCTGAAGCGGGATTCGAACCAGAAAGTGCTCATCATCGGCAGCGCCGGAGGGCAGGAGATCAAGGCTGCTCTCGTGTATGGCGCAAGCCATGTCGATGGGGTGGAATTGGTGAACGCAGTGGTTGAGCTTGGGTATACAAAGTATGCTGACTATATTGGCAACTTATTTACTCACCCTAAGGTCAATGTCCAAGTTGGCGAGGGACGCAGTTTTTTACGAGCCAGTCGAGAAAAATACGACATTATTCAAATATTCAGTAATCACACCAGTTCCAGCATCGCCTCCGGCACCGGTGCCATGTCGACGACTTATCTACAAACATCAGATGCTTATCAAGAGTATTTTGAGCACTTGACCGAGAACGGGATACTGCATATTAACCATCACTTTTATCCTAAAATGATTACCACAGCCGCTTTAGCCTGGACGCAAATGGGTCGAACCAATTTTCAGCAGCATGTGGTCGTTTTCGAGCGCGAAGGTGAGGATACGCTGCCGACATTATTGGTGAAGATGCAACCTTGGACGGAAGAAGAATTGGATCAGCTAAAGGAGCTATTCTATGCAGACTTTCCGGGCGATTCAGAGATAAACCGGCTGGTTGAGGATCCCCTCAACCCTGAGAACAGTTTTCTATCTGCTGATTTCTATAAAGGAGAGCTCTCTCGTGAGCTCGTTCAACAGGTTGATTTTTCCCTGGAGCCAGCTACCGACAACAGGCCTTACTTCAATTTTTTGAGAAAAAGGCTAGGCACTGTTGAAATCGACCCCGGCCAATATATGAGCGAGTCTATGGCCGGGCCGTTAAATAATCTGATCAACATAAAGTCAGTGTCCATCCCCTTCGATATTGCTCCTTTGCTCATAACGGGGGTCGTTTCATTGTTCCTGGCGGGAACATTTATCCTGGTGCCGCTTAAATTTTCTGAGGTGGGTAAATCGAAGTGGACGAATAAGGCTGACTCTTTGCTTTACTTCTCTTGTTTAGGTGCTGGATTTATTATTATTGAATTTGTGTTCATCCAGTTATTCATGAAGTTGATTGGGTCGCCGCTGTATACATCTTCCATTGTCATATTTATTTTATTATTGAGCGCTGGAATAGGGAGTTCCACGACCAGAAAATTAAAAATCACCCCCGCTAATCGGTGGCAGGTGCCTTTCGTGGGAATTTTGGTGACAGCCGGTCTATTACTGTTGATTTATCCCTATATATTCAACTTTTTTTTGGCATCGCAAACCTCAATTCGTATTCTGGTAGCCTCATTGTTGATGTTTCCACTCGGTTTCTTCCTCGGGATGCCCTTCCCACTCGGAATCCTTTCGCTCGAAAAATATCCGCAGGGTGCGATTGCTTGGGCCTGGGGCATGAACGGTTTATTTACAATTATTGGAGGCTTGGTAGGAGTGGTTCTTTCGATCGCCTGGGGTTTTCAGGTAACACTTTTGAGCGCATTATTTCTCTATATTATTGCTTTTTTGGTCTTTGCGAGAATTCGGTGTGTCTAAGGGAAAATAATGTTCTCCTTTGGAGTTAGATGATCGTGAGAAAGCGTGAACGCAGGTTGGGTTGGCTGCTTAGGTTGATTGGATTGTGGTTCGCTAGCGTCCTGGCTATTGTATACGCCGCACCCTGGCAATCCTCAGCTCAGTCCACCGAAGACCCTTGGACAAAGCCGCAGAACCTTTCCCACTCAGGATCCGCCACCAATCCAGCCATAATCATCGACTCCCAGGCGGGAGTGCATGTAGTCTGGCAGGATGAATTCGCGAACTACGTCTACACGCGGATCGATGGCGACCAGTGGAGAATACCCCAACGGACAGGCCTGCATGCGCTGTTTGGTCTACCATCTCGGGCGGAAAACGACCAGTCCAATGCGCCGCTTTATTCAGGTCAGAATCCTCTTTTCATAGCTGGCCCTGGCCAGTACATTTTCGCCTTCTGGATCGATCCGCAAGACGCTTTATACATGACTCGTGTCGCCAGGAATGATTTCATGAATGTTGACGCCTGGAGCGAGGCTTATCTTATTTCCGCCACAGCGGCTTCATTTGATGTAGATGTCGATGCGCGCGGGGAATTGCACCTGGCCTTCTTACGCACCTTTGACGATTCTGTCAACCCGGCAGGCGTTTATTACATCAGCACTAAAGGTAATGGCGAGGACTGGGGTGTGCCAGAACTCCTTTATGAGTCCCACTACCTTCGCGGTTTGGTTAGCACCGAGGCAAACCTACGCCTGGCTGTTGCCGGAACGGCCGCCGCGCCTGTCGTATATATCGCTTGGGATAACCGGCCTCGAAAGCAAGTGCTCCTGATGAAGTCGGTGGATGGAGGAGGAACCTGGGACCAGCCAATACTGGTAGCGGGCCCATCACCAGACTCCGGATCCGCGGGCCCGTTCAATATTCGCGTCGACGCGAAAGACGAAAGCGCCTTGCTCATCTGGCAAAGTGGCCAGCCTGGAGGCGCTTGCGTACAATACTATCAGTTCTCTGAGAATAGAGGTGAAACCTGGAGCGAAGCCCAACCGATGATGGGTCAACAGACAGGTTGTGCCCAGGTGAACGAATTCGTGGCAGATTATTCAGATGGTCCTCAGGACCTTTATTATTTATTGACCAACATTCAAAATCAGATCTTCTTGTCAGCCTGGAGTGGCACGGAGTGGAGCGAACCGGAGGCGCAACAGGGCCTGACTGGTTTTGAAGACCCTGAGACATTCACGCAGGTCCTCTTCGGCTGCCAAAAGGCTGCTTTGTTTCGCGAGCGGCTTTACATTGTGGGTTGCGATCAGGCTGGTGGGGGCGATATCTGGGTCACCTACCGAGAATTGCCGCCAACTTCATTCTGGTTTTCGCCGCCAGTCTGGAGCCAGCCGGCGCCTGTTACCATGGAGAACCTCGATATTACCGCCATCGAGTTGGTTTCGACGAAGGATAGCATGATTCATGCTTGTTTCAGCCAGCGTCAAGACTCGTATCTTTATTGCTCACGCTGGGACGGCGCAACCTGGTCGCGCATCACTCCGGCATTACAGCTGCCGGAAGGGGAAACTGGCCGGCCATCATTAGCGGCAGGATCAAATAATGAGTTGTTCCTGATCACTGGAAATAGTCAAGGCTCGCTGTACTTCAGTCGGGCGAAAAGCAGCGAAGCAATGACTGCATCCAATTGGTCCACACCAACTCGCCTCCCCATTGCGCACGACGGTCTGGTTAGCTCCGCAGATGTGGTCGTGGATGCCGCTGGGACAGTATATGTTGCCTATTCAGTACCTGTGAACGAAGAGCGCGGTGTCTACCTGGTCCAGTCAAAGGACAAGGGCAAAACCTGGTCTTCGCCGCTTCGAATTTTCAATGAAGTGAAAGCTGAGACTGATTTCATTGGTTCGCCTTCAATGCTGGTAGACATGAATGGCTTTGTTCATATTATCTGGGAAAATCAATCGATTCAGGTTGATGGTGAATTACAACCGCGTTCACTATATTATGCACGTTCAGAGGATGGCGGCCTCACCTTTTCTGATGCGGAACTTGTAGTCGAAGCACCTGTGACCTGGCGGGAAATATTGATAGACGGCGAGGGGAATCTGCACAGACTCTGGCAGCAAGACATGATGCCCACCGTGTTGGATCAGGTCTCAATGGATGGTGGGCGCTCCTGGCAGGTCACACTATTGTCCACTGGAGGCGGGACATCGGCGATTGCGGTAGATGCCAATGATCGGTTGCACCTGCTGAGTGGTAGTCCGAGTTTGCTTCTTCATCGGTTTTGGGAAGGAGGCCACTGGCAGGCAGAAGTGCCATTTCGTTGGTCATTGGATTTTCAAGACGAGAACCTGACGGGATTGATGGCGGCGACTATCAACTCGGATGGACAAATGATTGTCGTCCAGTCGGTACAAACGGGCGAAGCAGGGGAGCAGCAGCTCCTCTACGCCACCCGCAACCTCGACCTTTCGTCAGTACCATCCACGATCCGACAGAGTCCGGATGAGTCGCCATTGCCTACAGAGCTACCAATCGAATCGATACAGGAGCGACCGGTGGAGCCAGCTGCTGCAGTTAACAGTGAGTCAGCCAGCAATCCAGTTCCAATAGTTCGAAATAACAACAATGATCCGTTGGCTCTTTTGACAGGGGCTCTATTACCGGTTGTACTACTTTTACTCAGTGTCCTGGGAATAGTGGTTATGAGGACAGCTCGGGCAAGGGTTCGGTAAAGGGATGTGCTAACAGGCCTGTCACGCTGTGAAAACTGCAAAGGAAGTGAGAAAGAATGATCACGGCTTACTGGCCAATCTAACTCTGCTGATTATTTCTACAGTTTTTGCTCTTTTATTTTGTGAGGCTGCATTTAGGCTTTTGGGCTGGAGTCCAATGTATGTGAGCTCAGAACGGGATAGATTTTGGAAATATGATTCTCTGTTGGGATGGGCACACCAGCCTGGCCAGGAAAATTTATTCAAAACAAAGCAATTTCAAACCAATGTACATATTAATCAAAAAGGTCTCAGAGACCGCGAGCACTCGTACGAACGGACAAATAATACCAGGCGGATCTTAGTTATAGGAGACTCCTTTGCATGGGGTTATGGTGTCGAAGAAGACCAGCGATTCTCAAGTCTACTCGAAACCACATTGGGGGTTGAGGTGATCAATGCTGGTGTTTCAGGTTACAGCACTGACCAAGAATTGATCTGGTTTAGGAAAGAAGGCATCAAATATGATGTCGATCTGGTCATATTGGTATTTTCCGGCAACGACGTCGGGGATAATCATCGTCAACTTGTCAATACCATCTACTATAAGCCGCAATTTGTGTTGGAGGAAGATCAACAACCTATCCTAACCGGTTATCCAGTTCCTAAGACAAGTACACAAGGCAAATTAATTTATTCAATTTCGCAGCGATCTGCACTGGCTTACTTTCTCATTCAAAGATATTTTAACCTGCTTTCTATCTATGGAAATTTTAAGGGCAATTCAGGTGTGGCAAACTCCCAAATGACTGTCGCGAATTCCTCAAGAGAATCGTTTGATTTGACGATAGCTCTGCTCGGAGAAATGAGGAAGATCACCGGATCGAAGGAAGCTAAATTCATGATCGTGGCTACAGACAGGTGGTGGAACAGCCCACCTGGAGTGACCTATAATGACTTCATTGACAAATTGAAGGATGAAGGATTTTTAGTGTTGGATGTTGAATCGATTCCTGGTTTTGATCCAGAAACAATGAATATTCCTGATGATGGTCATTGGAATCAGGAAGGCCATGAATTCGTGGGGATCAAGATTAAAGATTTCATCCAGAT
>Ga0209431_10002867_pt1 | contig 13877 bp, 14 predicted proteins | sample RifCSP13_3_FD_184021 | JGI IMG/M metagenome (GOLD analysis project Ga0209431, IMG submission 184021) | Soil microbial communities from Rifle, Colorado - Rifle CSP2_sed 13_3 (SPAdes) (version 2) | ecosystem: Environmental > Terrestrial > Deep subsurface > Rock core/Sediment | place: Rifle...
AGATCATCAAACCCATCTCTTTTTTTATCATGGGCGGCTGGCTGCTGTGTTATTATGTTGATAAATCCATTCCCACAGCGCCTCTTGCCAGGAAGAACCTATTCTTTCTTATCATCGTCTGTGGCGTGCTTTTAGCCGATGGCATTGCGGATATTTACTACGTAATTCGTATGAAACCACTCATGTCCGTCTCCTGCTGTGCCACCTTTTTTGACGTGCCTTTGAGACCTTCGGCTATGATCCCGCAAGCTATCTTTGGAAGAAACTTTCAAAAGATTTTATTTATTGTGTACTATGCTACAAATATACTCCTCATAGCCTTATTGTTTACAAGCATGTCGAAGAAATGGGTATCGGTGGCATCACTGCCCAGGAAGATCGTCCTTTACAGTCAGTATGCAATTGGAATTATCAATATCCCTGTTGTGATATACACGTTCATTGAAAATATCGCACCGAGACTCATGCAGCTTCCTTATCATCATTGCATCTATTGTTTTATGGGGAATGGTATGGTTCCTGACGCCCCTATTATGCTCGGTTTATTTGTCATTGGGACTTTCGCGATTGGCTGGATGGGAATTCTTCGCCTTCTTTGCAGGGATACATAAGCGCAATCAGTAACAGAGAAGCTTATCATAAAAGTAAACAACTTGTCAGCCTTTTGTTTACTCGCCTCAGTTATAATGGTAACGATACATTTAATTTTAATTTAGACAGGATTAACAGGATAGATATGACAAAGAAATTTTGGATAGGGCTCATTATTGTTTTAATCGTTGCACTGATGGGGGTGTATTACCAAAAATTCCTGAAAAATCCGCATTGTGCCTACGATGGTTCTTCAGTTACCCCAATTTATGAGGTTGACATCGTCCTTAAAGACAAATCGACCAAAAAGTTTTGTTCCATCTATTGCGCAACTCAATGGTTCAAAAACAACGTCACATTGATAGATCACGTTATCGTCACCGATGAAATCAGGGGCAATAAGATCGACTCGTACATGGCCTATTTCGTGGAAAGCGAACTCATTACAAACGAAACCAACGATAACCGCATCCACGTATTTCAACAGCGACAGGACGCCATTACCCATTCAGAAAAGTTTCACGGAACGATGACAGATGACCCGTTTAGTCTTGATGAATAATTTGACAGGATGAACAAGATTTACATGATTTGAAATTTCAAAATCGCCTCTTTTTTATCCTGCCTATCCTGTTAATCCTGTCTTATGAGGAGTTGAATGAGGGTTGATTGCTTTGGTTGTGGCTTTTCTTTGGCTGGTTCAATCGTCCTCGATTGAACCGAAATATTTGGCATGTTCAGATTTCGTTGCACAAGTTCAAGTATACAGCACAGTTCAAACTTCTGGAACCTTCTGGAAACACATACTATCCTATGTTTTTTGACTCCAGATCCCACTCTTTGAGCAATTTATACTCAATGCTATCAACAAGTGCGTGCCAGCTTGCATCAATCAGGTTTTCTGATACGCCAACGGTATTCCAGACGCCTTCTTTGTCCTGTGACTCAATAATCACCCGCACCTTAGCCGCTGTCCCTTTTCGTGGATTGATCACACGCACCTTATAATCTACGAGTTTCATATCTTTTAATGATGGGTAGAACCGTTCTAAAGCCTTGCGCAATGCGGAATCAAGGGCGTTCACCGGGCCTGCCCCCTCGCTTGCTGAGAGTTCCTGGACACTGTCCACCTTTACCTTTACCGTCGCTTCCGTAACGGGCAATCCATTTTCTCTTTTCTCAACGATTACCCGAAACCCTTCGAGGTCAAAAAAACTCTTATATCTGCCAATCTTCTTCCTTGCCAGTAGTTCAAAGGATGCTTCGGCAGACTCGAACTGATATCCTTCGTTCTCCAGGTTTTGAACCTCTTCAAGGATAGCCCTCATGAGTTTGCTATCATGGGTTAGGTTGAATTTTTCTATCTTTGCCAGAATCGTAGAACTGCCTGAAAGTTCGGAGATCAATATCTTTCTTTCGTTTCCTACAGATTCAGGGGGAATATGCTCGTACGTCTCCCTCTTTTTCTGAACAGCATTGACGTGCAATCCACCCTTGTGTGCGAATGCGCTGGTTCCTACGAAGGGCTGATTGGGGCGCAAAAGGAGATTGGCCACCTCGTAAACGTATCGGGATACCTCAGTCAATTTTTTAAGCCCCCCATCCCCCAAACAATGATACCCCTTCTTCAAAACCAGATTGGGGATAATGGAGCACAGGTCTGCATTCCCGCAGCGCTCTCCAAAACCATTAATCGTCCCCTGTACCTGTCTAACACCGCTGTCCACAGCGGCGAGTGTATTGGCCACCGCAAGGTCACCATCGTTATGGACGTGTATACTTAATAATGTGTCTCTTATTTTCTCTCTGACATCACTGACAATCTCGGCAATTTCAGCAGGCAAGCTGCCTCCATTGGTATCGCATAATACGATGGCGTCGGCGCCCGATGATTGTGCGGCATGGAGCACTTTCAAGGCATATTCCTGATTCTTTTTATACCCGTCGAAAAAATGCTCGGCATCAAAAAAGACCTCCCGATTTTTTGCCTTAAGATACGCAATAGTATCAGAAACCATCTTCAGATTTTCGTCCAGCGAGACCTTCAAGACGTCCGTCACCTGAAAATCCCAGCTTTTCCCGACAATGGTCACAACAGGCGTATCTGCTGATAACAGCGCATTCACATTTTTATCGTCCGCAACACACTTATCTGCCCTCCGTGTGCTTCCAAAGGCGGCAATTTTAGCGTGTCGCAGTTTCAAGGATTTTACTTCCTGAAAGTATGATTCATCTTTGGGATTGGCTATTGGATAGCCGCCTTCAATGTAGTCCACCCCAAGATCGTCTAACTTTAAGGTAATGGCAAGTTTGTCCTGCAAAGAAAAGGAAATCCCCTCACCCTGGCTGCCGTCCCGCAACGTCGTATCGTAAATAAATATTCTATTCATAATTTATAGCCACGAAGCCACCAGGACACGAAATTTTTTCTTTGTGACTTAGTGTCTGGCATAAAAAATTTCAGAAAGTCTAGTTTGAATCCGTTACGCAGATGTTATCAATGGTGTAACATGTTGTCAAGCTTAAAGAAGCACGACACAGGCAATAAGAACCGCATATCGAGTGTCAAGCCAGCCCTTAAGTCCCCCTTAACAAAGGGGGATTTAGGGGGTTGTATTTTTTCCGTGGTCATTTTACAACCCCCTTTGCCCCCTTTTCGTTCGACTGAGCGCTCACGACGAAGTCTAAGGGGGATTTTTGCATCGCATATGTCATGTGATCCACATAAATAAAATGAAAATCCTATACCATCGAATTATTAATAGGTAGGATGGGCGAAGCGAACCCATCACCACCATTTTTGTTGGGTGCGCTTCGCTTCACCCAACTTGAAAAAATGCCCTAAAAACCGCATGAATTAAAATGACCAGAAAAGATTGTTTTCTTAATTGACCAGACAATGATTGTTCCTTTATAATAATCTTGTAATATTTACTATTACTATAACATTCAGCATATTAAAATCATTTTTAATTTATTGTAATCGGAGGAAAACATGTCGCATCCACATCATCCAGGTGGTCATCATCCAGGCGGTCATCCAACATCTCACGATCATGGCGGTCATCCTGCATCACACGGACACGGCGGTCATCCTGAAACAATAAGAGAAACCTATTCGCGCATAAAAGACGACACTTCTGGTAAACCTGCGGTAGAATACATGAAGAACATGAAGAACCAGTTGCGCCTGGTTTTCTGGGAGACTACGGTTGGATGTAACCTGGAATGCGTCCATTGCCGCCGGTTAGATGTGAGCACTACCCTTGCCAAAGACGATATGACTACTAAAGAGGCATTTGCCTTAGTAGATGCCATTGTAGAAGCTGGCAGACCCATCCTGGTGCTCAGTGGCGGCGAACCACTCTTCAGACCGGATATCTTTGATATTGCAAAGTATGCGGTAAGCAAGGGATTGAGCGTTGCGCTGGCAACAAATGGAACATTGGTTGATGATGCTACTGCCAGAAAAATTGTGGATGCAGGTATTGCCAGGGTATCCATCAGTTTCGATGGCGCTGACGCCAAGACCCATGACGAATTCCGGAAGATACCAGGGTCGTTTGAGCGGTCAATTGCAGGATTTAAGCGACTGAAAGACCTGGGCATGAGCATGCAAATCAATTGTACCATTGCAAAACACAACGTAGAACAGATCGACGATCTTTATAATATGGCCGTAAAAATGGGCGCTGATGCGATACATATCTTTATGCTGGTGCCCGTAGGATGCGGCGTTCAGATTGCTGATGACCAGATGCTTCACCCAAAGAAATATGAAGAGGTGCTCAATCATTTCTATGATCTTTCCAAAGAGGCAAAGATTCAAACCAAAGCTACCTGCGCCCCCCACTATTTCCGTATCATGAGGGAACGCGCTAAAGAGGAAGGGATTACCATCTCGCCCAAAACACACGGCATGGCGGCTATGACGAAGGGATGCCTGGCCGGCACCGGCGTATGCTTCGTTTCTCACAAGGGAGAGGTTTTCCCCTGCGGTTACCTGCCAGTCGAGGCAGGTCACGTAAAGAAACAAAAATTCGTAGATATCTGGAACGATTCTCCCGTCTTTCAAAAATTGCGTGACCCTGATTTATTGGAAGGCAAATGCGGGGCATGCGAGTACAAGAAGGTCTGCGAAGGCTGCAGGGCACGCGCTTTCTATGACACAGGTAACTATTTGGCTGAAGAGCCTTACTGCATCTATCAACCGAAGATGGCCAGAGCAGGTAAAGAGTAGCAAGTCAATTTTCTTGACCATGCTTTAATCTTAGAAATAGTAATGAATTCTACAAGAAAAAAACTTAGTAAAATTTATCAATGACTTTACTTCTTCATCAGCTAAAGAAAAAGTTTTTAAATATGAAAATATTAATTATCCCTATAATCTTAGTTCTTATGATAGGTACAGCAATCTATCTAATCCATACGAGCGATGAATCACAGAGAAAACCCCGCTATATAACATTGCTAATAACGCTTATTGGTACATCTCTTGGCGTATATGGAGCAGTTTATTTTAATAATCAACAAAAAATTAAAGACGAAAAGAGACAGATAGAGGCTTTGATAAAACAGACTACAAAGGATATTGATCAGATACGCGGTCATTGTAAACGCTTTAAAAAGAATATATCAGAAAAAGTACCTAATCCAGGTGAGTGGCTGGATCATAATCCAATTAGAGAGCCATTAATGCTGGAGAAGCTACTATCAAATGATTTATTCGCTAAATACTGTATAATTGCGTCAACGTATTTATTCAATGAGTTGAGTAATATAAAACCTGCCCTGAACAGAATAAATAATTCTGAAACACCGCAAGAATGGAGAATGGATGCTGTGGGTATTTATAGTTTAGAACTTGAGCACATAAAAGATTTATTAGATAATTCTCGTGGTCTCCCCGATGGCTCTAAGGGTGAAAAAGACTTTGAAGAACTTGATAAGAAGTGGCGAGAAAAGGAAAAGAAATAATTTCCCAATATATAAAGATATCGTTAAATAATGATTGTATAACAAGTCATTGGAGGTGATGCTTAACAGCGCCCCTCAACTTATTATTATGCCTTAAAATCCTTGCAAAATACATGGTATCGTATATAATACCGCATTATGAGAATCGTGATAGATACCAACGTATTATATTCAGCTCTCAGGTCTAAGAGAGGTGCTTCATACAGATTAATTTCAAAATTACCATGCAAGGCTTTTCAAGTAATGCTTTCTGTTCCGTTATACGTGGAATATCAAGAAGTCTTATTAAGGGGAAAACTTTTAGAAAGATATTCAAAGCAAGAAATACTGGGATTTTTAAGGTATTTTTGTAAAATTTGTATCCATCAAGAGATTTTCTATTTATGGAGACCAGTTTTAAAAGACCAAAAAGATGATATGATTTTGGAATTAGCAGTAGCAGGTGATTGTGATTACATTGTTACTCACAATATTAAACATTTTAAGGGTTTGGAGCAATTTAAACCAAAACCAATAACGCCTAAAGAATTTATTGGATTGCAAGGAGGTTCACTATGAGTACTTTGAGTGTGAAATTGCCGGAATCGTTACATAAAAAAATAAAGAAAATTGCTAAAGAAGAAAAGGTTTCTATTAACCAATTCATAAGTAGTGCAGCAGCCGAAAAGATCTCTGCTATTATGACCGTAGATTATTTAGAAAAAGAAGCTAAATTGGGGAAGAAAAAAGATTTTGAAACAATATTAAAAAAAGTACCAGATGTTGAACCAGAACCATACGATAGGTTATCCAAGGCATAACAGATCGCTCCACCTGACCGCTATTCCGCTCCAGTACGGCAGTTGTTTCGCCGCATCCTGTGGGGTGATTTGTTATGTGTTATTTTGTTATTGTTTCCACTATGGATATGTCTTTTTTTATCCACTCATTTACTATTGTCGCAACCTCAACCCCTTTTTTCTTTGAAAATTTCCTCAGCACTTCCATCATATCCGGCTCGATGTAAATAGGTAGGTACAATTCTGCATCTGGACGATAAAACTTACCTCTCTCACCTTTGGAAAAATCGTATTCTCTTTTCATCTATTTTCCTCCTGATACTGTTTTGATTCTTTTCTGGTTGCCTTGCGGGCAGAAATAATTCTAATTCTGCAACAGCCGGTCTCCAACTGCTGGAAAGTATGTACTACAACCAGTAAAATAGCATTCCTGTCAATTCCAATTGTAGCCCATCGGTCTTCATGTTCGCTATGCTCACTGTCAAAGACGGCTATCATTCTTGGATCAAGAAAAATAGCGGATGCTTGCTCAAAGCTAATCCCATGCTTTTTTCTATTTGATTTTGCCTTATTGGGATCCCAATCAAAATAATAACGCATGCGATTCTCCGTTTATATTTTATACATAACCAGAGGACATTAATCCTGTCCGCATTGTAGCGGGAAAACGAAGTGTAATTGTGCGGTAAGTATTTTAAACTTTAACAACCGCCTCCTTTTCCACTTTATCAAGCCCAAATGCCGTATGAACAGCCCGCAGGGCACGGTCGGCATGAGCATCATCAATGACACAGGAGATCTTGATCTCTGAGGTACTGATCATCTGGATGTTAATCTTTTCTTCTGCCAGGACGCTGAACATCTTCTCGGCTACGCCGCAATGGCTCCGCATACCGATCCCCACAACTGAAAGTTTGGCAATCTTGCTGTCATGAAGGACTTCCTTAGCGCCGAGGTCATTCTTAATCTTCTCCGCAGTTTCCAGGGCTAGTCGTAAATCGCTTCTCGGCACCGTAAAGGTCACATCTGCCCGATTCTCAATACTTGCGTTCTGGATAATCATGTCCACGTTAATTTTTTTTCTTGCAATTTCATGAAAAATCTTGGCAGCCTGGCCTGGAACGTCCGGCACTGCCCTGATCGTAATTTTTGCGTCGTCCTTGCTTACCGCGACACCGCTTACAACAATATCTTCCATCTCTTTCGCCTCCTTACAAATCAATGTCCCCTCTTTGTTGTTGAAACTCGACCTGACATAGAGGGGGACGTTATACTTTTTTGCAAATTCAATCGAACGGGAATGCATCACCTGTGCGCCCAAACTCGCAAGCTCAAGTATTTCATCATACGACACCTTATCGAGTTTTCGTGCAAGAGGAACTTTTCTCGGATCAGCCGTATAGATTCCATCCACATCGGTAAAAATGTCACAACGGTCCGCCTTCATGATAGCAGCCAGGGCCACAGCCGTTGTATCCGAACCGCCGCGGCCTAAGGTAGTAATGTTTTCATTCGCATCGATACCCTGAAATCCTGCGACAATGACGATTGTGCCTTTGTCCAATTCTTTCTGTACACGATGAGTGTTAATATTCCGGATACGCGCCTTGGTGTGGTAGCTATCGGTAACGATGCCGACCTGGCCGCCCGTAAAAGAAACGGCCGGATAACCAAGGGCGTGAATGGCCATTGCTACAAGGGCAATGGAAATCTGTTCCCCGGTGGACAGGAGCATGTCCATTTCGCGTGTCGAAGGATTATCCGTTAGTTCATGGGCAAGGTCAATCAGTTCGTCAGTCGTTTGACCTCTTGCAGAGACTACAACTATGACCTTATTCCCCGCCTTGTATGTCTCTACTATCCGTTTAGCAGCCGCCTTGATGCGCTCCGCGTTGGCAACGGAAGTCCCTCCAAATTTCTGTACAATCAGTCCCATATTCCATCCTTACTTGTGTTATTTCATAGATACTATTGTGAATTTGACATACGAGTGTCATTGCAAGCGACAGCGATGCAATCTCATACATGGATTGATTCGTCGCTTTGCTCCTCGCAATGACTTGCTATTTTAGCTTTTTATGCCGGTTCTGGCTTGTAGCCTGAACCGAAACATTTTGGTTCAATCGAGGACGATTGAACCGGCAAAAGCATAGCTGTTTTCGTTTTAGCGCAACCGAGACGGTTGCGCTACCTTATTGGGAATCCCAAACATTAAATTAGCTATTTAGATTATTAAATGTATTCATCAAAGTCAACTTTTTTCTAGAACAGACTGAAATACAATACTTTTTTGTAATTGACAAGGGTTCAGAATGTCTATAAAATACTCAAAACTAAGGTTGAAGATAACCAACTTTACTCATATGAAATTTTTATCACGCTGGGAGGTATCATGAAAGGCAATCCAAAAGTAATAGAGGCATTAAATGAGGTCCTCAAGGCAGAAATAACTGCCATTAACCAATATTTTGTGCATGCCAAAATGTGTGAAAACTGGGGTTACCAATCTTTGTATGAGTTTAATGAGAAAAACTCTATAGAGGAAATGAAACACGCAGAAAAACTGCTTGAACGCATGTTGTATCTGGAAGGCATTCCCAAAATGGAAAAAGATAAACTGGACATTGGGAAAACCGTGAAGGAACAATTGGAAAATGATTATGCGTTAGAAAAAGCCGCAATTGAGAGGCTTCAACAGGCTATTAAACTCTGCTTTGATCTAAGCGATGGCGGCTCACGTGAGCTGCTCGAACATATCCTGCTTGATGAAGAGAATCACGCCAATGATCAAGAGGCATACTTGCAGGAAATTAAGGACATGGGCATTGAGAATTTCTTATCCACACAGGTAGACAAAAAGGAAAAATCATAGCCAGCATATCCGCAGTCGAATCTACCCCTCTTATCTTCTCCCCTTGCGAAGGGGAGAAGAGAGGGATAAAAATCCATTTTATCGTTTCTCTTCCCATATCGTCTTGTGCCTTTCTTCCTCTTCCAGCTTTTTTAGAGTTTCTTCTAGTTTCTTTTTTTCTCGCTCTAACTGTTCCTCAGTTATCACGATATCCTGGTACTTTAAGTATTTCTGCGCCTTTTCCTGCCCTATCTCATCCAAGACTTTCCTAACATTTTTTCCACGTCCTCTTTTATCGCCTCGTATCTCTCAAGATCTCTTGGCTCATAATATGGAGGATTGTAACGAAAAAAAGCATACTCTGCACATCCTACAAATCGGGTTGCTCCATAGGCAATAACCCCAGAACCCAACAAGATGAGGAACAACAACCTGACTCGTGGCTTTTTTCTAAGACGTTTCTTGCGTTTGGTTTTTGAAGCCATGTATTTATAGTGAACGAATTTAAAAAGTATACATAATACACCCTCCCCCCTGCCCCTCATAAGCATTAACTTAAGAAGTTAATTCAATTTAAATGCAATTAAATATCGAATCTCGAACAGAAAATGTCGAATTATTAAGTTTTTTCCCTCGAAATTCAATATTCCTTGTTCTGCATTCGATATTTTGCTCTAAAATGCTATAGTTCTTTCTTAAGTTAACGCTTATGCCCTACCCCTCCCATCGTTCGACTGAGATCACGACGAAGTCAAGGGCGGGTAAATAAAGTACACCTCCCAAATGAGAGATTCCGTAATTTCCTCTTCCCTGGTGGGAGAGGTTAGGTGAGGGGGATGTCTACTTAATTTGTCATTTAGTATAGTTATGCGCCGCAGGGTTTTTGGACTCGTCGATGCATGTAATACATCGAGTTACCGCATTTGTCGCAGAGAGAAAGCTCCTCTTTCTTTTTCATATACCGTATCAGTGTAGTTACAAATACTGCATGACTCCAGGTTAAAGGTGACACCGATAATGGCGCATTGGTGTAAGGGTCGATCTGTTCTGCCAGGACGCCAGACGCCAAGGCTCTGTCTACCACCCATTCCAGGGTGGGCAAAGCATTATTCAGTTCTGTCAAATTATTTGCGCGCATTATTTCATACTCTGCCAGCCACATCGTACAAATAAACCACGGGTTTCCCGGTGCACGTTCTGTATCATTACCAACGCGGTGATACAGGTCGTTGGTATATCGGGCAATTCCACCCACGGACGTCTTCACCCATAGTTTTTCCTTAATTGCGTTCATTGTCGTTTGTATCATTGATAGTTCCGGGCTAAACGTTCCAAAGGCCACGAGTCCATAAAGACTCGCATCTATCGTCATATCCAGTTCATACCCTTTTGCAGTCCTCTTTCCCATCCTTGCGAATCTTCCCTCGTCCTTCTGATAAAAATATGCTATCAATGCCTCTTTCATTTTCTCCGCAATTTCATAATATTTTTTGCCATATTCCTGTTCACCAAAGGCGCAGGCAAAATTGCCAGCCGCCCGCAACCCTGCAATAACCGAGGATACTGTAAAAGTATGCACGCCGTATCGCTCTTCCCATAAATCGTATGAATTTAAAGGCAAACCGGTCTCTTCGTCCCTGAATTTAACCATAAACTCCGCTGCATTGATGATCAAGCACCGGTACAATGGCTTCACAAATTCGATATCCCTGAACTCATCGTAATGATTCCATAATGCCCAAACAACCAGTGCAGTACCATCTTCCTGAATGGGAAGACTCTTTTTATCATCCTTCATCCACGGATGCCACGAACTGGCAACAGACCTGTCCGGGTTATATTTGTGGAGCAAATAACCCTCTTTGGAAATGACGTCTGCACAAAATTGGAAAAATCGCTTCGTTGTATCCATGTACCCTGATTTGATGAGGGCGTACGCGATCAGTGCACCATCACGCGGCCACATATAAGAATAGGTGTCTCTTCCCATTTGGACAATATCTGAATCATTCGCTGCAATGATAGCGCCGTTGTTATCAATCTGCGTTCGAATAATCAACAGGCTTCTTTTAAAAAAGGATACCAGCCTTTGCGGGAGATCATAGAAATTAAAAACCTCTTTATTAACCCACATTTTCCAATAATTTTCAGTACGTCGGATCAATTCCTCAGGCGTTTTCTCCCAGATAACTTTATTGAGTTTTACCACGTCACTGTGATTCATCCCCGCAGCAATCCAGTAGTGGGCCGTATTTTCACCATGTGCTTTTATCTGAAGATTAATACCGAGGGTCGAATCGACCGAGCCCTGAGCGATGGGGTTTCCACTTAGTGTACCATCCTCAGCATCTCTCCATGTCCCCTCTGCACCGCGTAATTCCTTGATGCCGGTGGCAAAATGGTCTACCCCGCATTTCGTAGGATCGCAACAATTAATCAGGAAATACCGCTGGGATTTATAATGAACAATTGCCCTCGTATCCGGGTCGTAATAGGCCGTGTCCCCTATCTCATTCTCGTAAATATGAAAATCGTGATTGAAAAACAGTCGTATTTCCCGGTCTCTTCCTTCTAAATTCCTGACGACGATTTCCTTTACAAAAATATTTAAGTGGAAGTCGACCGTGTCGTACATCTGGAGTTCAATTTTTAAACGATCATTCCTTGCCTTTACATCGGTCACCAGAGTGTCTTCTTTATATTTCAACGTCTTTTGCCATTCCCCGCCCATCCAGCTAAACTGGCCGTCAACCCAGACACCCATCCTGCTGGGATGTCCTATGGTGTGATTCTCTTTCCCCACGTATGGATAATAAATATCCCTGATCTGATACTCACGATCGAAGGTGACAAGCATCGAACCATTTCCTACCGGTATGTCTCTGGGCATATATTTTTCCTTCTTTGCAATTAATTTGCATTTTCCTCCCCCTGGATGGGGGTGGCTAGTCCTAAAACAAGCGAGGTTTTTAAGCAAGCGTGCCTGGCACGTTTTTTTGGTACAGAACAAGCATTTCTCGCAAGGTGTTTACCATTTCTAAACTGGTTTTGACCGTTCAACGATAGAAATTGTTCTCAAGAGCTTAATTCCCTTCCAGGTAGCAAAGAAATCTTTGAGCCAATCATTATATCCCAGCAACCGACCTGCCTGTGCGTCGCACGCAGACAGGTGCTACTTGATACCGTTTCTTCAAACCCAAAGTTAAAGTAGAGACGCACAGCCGTACGTCTGTACCTTCTAAAAGATGGGTTCAAGTTGCAAACTTGATAATCATATAGAAGGCACCTCCGAGTGCGCTCTTCATGGTACAATGTGACAATGAAGGGTGGGTAAATACTAACAAAAATAGGAGGAGGTGCGCAATGGGATATTTTGTAGGGATAGATTTGCATGGGGATAACAATTATATAGGGATACTTGACGAGGAGGATCGGAGGGTATTCAAGAGGAAGAATCGTAACGACATCAAGGAGATCACGAGAGTATTAGAGCCGTATCAGGAAGAAATAGAGGGGATAGTAGTAGAATCGACCTTTAACTGGTATTGGATAGTGGATGGGTTGATGGATGCGGGATATACGGTACATCTGGCAAACACGGCGGCAATGCAGCAGTATGAGGGATTAAAGTATGTTGATGACACGAGGGATTCGTTTTGGTTGGCGCATATGTTACGGTTAGAGATATTACCGGAGGGATATATTTACCCTAAAGAGACGCGGTCAGTGAGAGATTTGCTGAGGAAGCGAATGATGTTGGTACAACAACGGACAGCACACATATTGAGCATGCAAACGATGGTGAACCGTAACAAAGGGATACCGATAAGCAGCGATACGATAAAGACGATGAGTGGTGAAGAGGTAGAGGGGTTGTTTGGTGATGAGCATTTGGTGATGTCAGCACAGTGCGACCATGAGGTGGTAGGGGTATTAAGTGGGCAGATAGACAAGATAGAGAAGGCAGTGCACAAGGAGGTGAAGCTCAAGAAACCATATAAGAAGTTGCTCACGGTGCCGGGCATAGGGGAGATACTGGCAATGACGATAATGTTAGAGACGGGGGATATAGAGCGGTTTCGTGAGGTGGGGAAGTATTCTTCCTATTGCAGGTGTGTGTCGGCAAAGAAGGTCTCGAATGGGAAGAATAAGGGGAAAGGGAACCGGAAGAACGGGAATAAATATCTTGCGTGGGCATATGTGGAGGCAGCGCATTTTCATGTAAGATATTGCGAAGAGGCACGGAAGTGGTATCAGAGGAAGGCGTCAAAGAGCAATGCAATCCTGGCGACGAAGGCATTGAGCAATAAGCTTGCCAGGGCGTGTTATTACATCATAAAGGAGCAGGTACCCTACGACAAGAAAAGAATGTTTGGATAAGACACAGATAAGGTGGGACAAGGAACCGGCTGCGGGTTTGGTAAACAATCCATGAAACTTGATTGGAAGTTGTTCCACCTTTAATTTGAGTTTTGGCCGGTAAAGGAATCAGCGAGAAAGGACAATACCTTCTGATCTGCCCATACGGTGAGCCGCGAGGTTTTGGCTGTAGAGCCGTATATTCTGTGAAATAACGATTGGACACCGGTATGGAACCGATGGTTTTCTGGGACGCAAGAGAAGTCAGGGGCTGAGGGATAATCTCTCACAAAGCCTTGATCCCGATTGGTGAATGGTGC
>Ga0209431_10002869_pt1 | contig 13876 bp, 8 predicted proteins | sample RifCSP13_3_FD_184021 | JGI IMG/M metagenome (GOLD analysis project Ga0209431, IMG submission 184021) | Soil microbial communities from Rifle, Colorado - Rifle CSP2_sed 13_3 (SPAdes) (version 2) | ecosystem: Environmental > Terrestrial > Deep subsurface > Rock core/Sediment | place: Rifle...
TCCTATGCTCAGCGTGGTGTTTGGGTATAAAAAGGAAAATGCCAAAAGGACAAGACAGGTGAACCCGTATACAACCCAGGATGCACGGGGTGTATAATAAGTAATAGTTTCGCCCTGCTGCAGGTGATGTTCCCGCCAGTAGGCATCAGTCTCATAAACAGGCGAAGAACGCGGGTCCCTTTTGACTTTAGCCGCATACCGCAGCAGGAAAGCCAGTGTGAGTATATTAAGTATGATCCAGCAAAACAGCCGGTATTCGAGCCCGGAGAATAAAGGTAATCCGGATATTCCCTGTGCGATGCCTATGGTGAAGGGATTCAGGATGGCACCGGCAAATCCGATGCCGGCTGCCACAAAAACTATGGCCACTCCGGTTATGGAGTCATATCCCATCGATATGGCAAGTGGCACAAGAACAATAATAAAAGCGATGGTTTCCTCACTCATGCCGAACACGGCGCCAAAAATACTGAACATAAGCCATATGAGGGAAAGGATCAGGGGTTCAACGCCCGTTCTCCTGAATATGCGGTAGTGGCCAATCCTGCGGGTAAAACCAATAAACGAATATATCCCGGCATCTATGGCCTTGCTGCTGTTCATGATCCAGAAAGCCCCTCCGATGAGCAAAATAAAAATGATAATACCGGACTGTTTGACAAAGCCTTTGTAAAATGATGAAAATACCTGCCACCACTGGCTTACATTTTCGGTATACTGAAAAACAAGTTGCGTTTGCCGGGCACCGTCCACACCGGTAACCACTTCGGTATATTTCCCGCCCGGAATGATCCAGGTGAGTGATGCTGCGATAAGTATGAGGTAGAAAATTATGACGAATGTATGGGGAAGCTTTTTGATCATATCCGGTCTATTTTTTTTATAAAGATTGATTCATCAAAGTATATAAATAATGATATATTATAGTTAGAAACCATGTAAAAATAGCTATTTTTGGTAAAGCACATTATTTTGGCACAGCAAGGGTTGCAAGTGCCATGCGGACATATTACCATCGCAGGAAATGCGAAAATTGCCAATTAACCTAATGTAAACCTTAAATTTTATTTCAATGAGAAAAATTACCAATCTCCTTGTGATCCTGTTGCTTTTCGGATTTTCTTCGCTAAGCGCACAGGATATACAAGTTAAAGGAACGGTTACCAGTTCAGAGGACGGTACACCGGTTCCGGGGGCGTACGTCATGATCAAGGGAACCCAGTCCGGCAGTGCCACGGATGTCGGCGGCAATTACACCGTTACGGTGCCGTCCACGGCTACGCTGGTATTCAGTTCCATTGGCATGAAGAGCAGGGAAATAATTGTCGGAGGCAGCTCCGTCATTGATGTGATACTGGATCCGGATATTATCGGAATGGAAGAGGTTATCGTTGTCGGGTATACCTCTGTGCGTAAAGAAGCAAATACCGGTGCTGTAAATGTTGTCAAAAGTGATAAACTGAGAGACGTTCCGGAGGTAAGCTTTGACAAGATGATCAGCGGCAAGATGCCGGGTGTGATGATCACCTCCACTTCAGGCCAGCCCGGTGCTGCCTCACAGATCCGTGTCAGGGGTATCAGTTCCCTTACCTCAGGTAACGAGCCGCTTATTGTTGTGGACGGAACTCCTGTAATGCAGGGTGACCAGTCGTACTTTACCAATACTTCCAATGCTCTGGCAGCTATTAACCCAAATGATGTCGAGTCGATCACCTTGCTTAAGGATGCTTCGGCCACCTCCATTTATGGTTCCAGGGGTGCCAACGGTGTATTGCTTATCACCACCAAATCGGGGAAGCTCGGGAAACCCAAAATTGATTTCCGTGCTTCTTATGGTGTTTCCAAACTTGCCAATGACAATGGTTATGGCGCCATGTCTCCTACGGAACTGCTCACCTATATGCGGGATGCCGTGACAAATATCGGAGCTGATCCCGATGATCCTGCCAGTGGAAGATACCATGTCCCCACCTCATTGATTTCAGGTGATATGGTCGACTGGATGGATGAATTCACGAAAACAGGCCAGTCACAGAACTATGAACTAACTGCCAGCGGCGGGAATGAAAGGACAAAGCATTACATATCGGCCGGTTACACTGACGATGAAGGAGTATTTCATGGTGTGGACTACAAAAAATTCCAGTTGAGAACAAACCTCGATCAGAAAGTATCCGACTGGCTTACAGCCGGTGTTCGTCTTAACGGAGCTCATACCATTTCCAATGACGTTCCGATGCAGAATCTGTACTTCGCAAACCCTGTATTCGGCGGCGTAATCATTGCTCCATGGACCCCGTTGTACAACGATGAAGGATCCTATAACCTGGATATACCTGAAAATGGCAATACCAATCCTCTTGCCAACGCCGTTTACGATGACCAGTGGGAAAGGCAAAACAGGTTCCAGGGTTCACTTTACCTTGAGATTAAACCCTTCAAGGGATTTACCTTCAAAACCAACAATTCATATGAGCTGACTGACGGTGAAGGAAGGCGTTACTGGTCGGACAAAAGCGATGCTTCGGCTGATCCGGTTGCCACATTGCAGGTATCCAATTCCATGTTTACACAGATTACCACTTCCAATACACTCGGTTATGATATTAAAATAGCCGACAAGCATGTGCTGAACCTGATGGCCGGCCAGGAGGCACAGCGTAATGATTACAACTCCTATTACATTTATTCGCCGGATGTAAATCCGGATATTCCTTATCCAAATACAGGTACCAGTTCGGACGACCAGGGTGATTATGATGAATCCACACGAACACTTTTATCGTTTTTTGGTATTGTAAATTATGAACTGAACAATCGCTACTTCCTTAAGTTTCATTTAAGGACAGATGGAAGTTCCCGGTTCGGCCAGGAAACCAAATGGGGAACATTCTGGTCGGTAGGAGCCTCCTGGGTCCTTACCAACGAAAGTTTCATGGAGTCGATGACATCGCTGGATTTATTTAAACTGAGAGTCAGTTATGGCATAAACGGGAATGACAATATTTCCAACTATGCGCAGTGGGGGGTTTATGGACCGCGTGAGTACAATTCATTTACGGGAATGGCTCCTGATCAGCTGCCGAAACCTGACCTGGCCTGGGAATTAAACAAGACCTACAACATCGGACTTGATTTTGGCCTGCTGCAGCGCATTACAGGTTCACTGGAGTATTACCAGCGGACTACTACTGATATGTTACTAGACAGTCCCCTGTCCAGGACAACCGGTTTCGCTTCCATTCAGGATAATGTGGGTGAGGTGGTAAACAAGGGATATGAGGCCCTGGTAAATGTTAATATCCTCGATGGGGATATCCGGTGGGAGGCGGGTGCAAACGTGTCGCACAATAAAAGTGAGATAATGTCGCTCTCAGGCGGTCAGACCCAGTTCATCAATACCGGTAACAACCGTATCGTGCACAAAGTGGGAGAAAGCATGTTCATGTACTATCTGTATGACTATGCCGGCGTGAATCCTGTAAATGGCGAAGCACTCTGGTATGATGCCGATGGAAAACTTACAAACCAATATGCCAGTGCAAACAGGATACTGGCAGGCAGTCCCGAGCCCAAATTTATCGGTGGTATCAATACTTCTTTTGGCTGGAAAGGCTTGTCACTGGATATTTCTTTGGAGTTCAAGACCGGCAACAAGGTGCTGATCGAGGAAAACCGGTATGTAAATTCCGACGGATATTTGTGGGGTGCCAACCAGGCCAATACCGCCCTGGATTACTGGAAACAACCCGGCGACGTTACCCGGAATCCCAAACCGCTGGCCGACAATTCGACATTTTCCAGCGGTTTTCGCAGTACACGCTGGATGCAGGACGGTGATTATATGAGGATAAAAAACCTGACACTGGGCTACATAATCCCGGATGCAATCACCCGGAAGATTGGTATCGAACAGCTCAGGATATACACCAGCGCCATCAACCTGTATACATTTCACGATGTTGACTTCTGGGATCCTGAAAGAGGGGAGGATGGAACCGGTTTTGGTATCTATCCGCAAACCAAGAAGATTATGTTTGGCATAGAACTTTCATTATAACCGATAAACATGATACCCATGAAAATGAAAAATATATTTTTCCTGAGCGTAGGCCTGGTCTCCCTGCTTTTGCTCTCTACGGCATGCGAGGATTTTCTGACGCAAAAACCCAGGCTGCAACAGACCAATGAACTTACCCTGTCTACTTACAAAGGACTGTCAGATGCTGCCGCTGCCGCTTACACACCGTTATATTCAACAGCATGGTATGGCAGGGACTTTGTAGTTACTGCCGATCTGAAAGGCGGCAATGCCAAGATCAGCCCGATTACCTCCGGCCGGTTTGTTACGGAGTATTTGTGGGCAAACAATGCGGGCAGTACCATTAATTTATGGTCAGGTGCCTATGACCTCATTGCGCGTGCGAATAATGTGATCAACGCACTGGAGGGATTCTCGGAGCCCGGTGTTGAGCAGGCTGACCTTGATAATGTAAAGGGTGAATGCTTGTTTCTCAGGGCTTTGGGGCATTTTGACCTCGTGCGTTTTTATGCCCAGCAGTATTCCTCCGGTACCAGCAACCCCGGCGTACCGGTGATCCTGGTAACAAAGATTGACAAACCGGCCAGGAATACGGTAGGTGAGGTATATCAGCAGATCATTTCAGATCTGACAACGGCCGAAGGACTGCTTTACCCGGATAATGACCATGGCGGGGCTGATCCCAAGGGTTGGGCCAACCAGGATGCGGTTAAGGCGCTTCTTGCCCGTGTTTATTTATATATGGAAGACTGGCAGCAGGCTGCTGATTATGCCTCGGAAATTATCAATTCCGGAAATTATGCCTTGTATGATACAACCACGTATACCACCTGGGACTATGGCGGTGTCTGGGGATCGGATGCCGGTTCGGAAGTAATCTTCGAGGTATATGGTTCCGAAGGCAATTCAAGCCACGGCAACTGGGATGTTATTTCCTACATCATGTCACCGGGAGGCTATGGCGATATCGGTGCCTCCTATGATGTATATGATTTGTATGACGATGCCGATATCCGCAAGGAACTGTTTACCTCCGATGCTGATTTTCCGGGAGCTCTCTGGTCGCTTAAATATCCCGGGAAAAGCGGTAACCTCAGGGAAGATAACATACCTGTACTCCGCCTCGGCGAAATGTACCTGATCAGGGCCGAAGCCCTGTTGAAAGGTGCTTCGGTAAGCGGTGCAACTGCACTGGGTGACTACAATGCATTGCGTGAGCCTTTGGGACTCACCGCTGCATCGGCAGTAGCGGTGAATGATATTTATGAAGAGAGAAGGCGTGAGCTCTGTTTTGAGGGACATGAACTGTTTGACCTGGCAAGGACCCAGCGTTCGCTCAACCGTACAGATTTCGATGGCGCCGTAAATGAAGATATTCCTTTTCCGGATTTTAAATGGGCAATGCCGATAATCCAGGGTGAGATCGACGCCAACGAAAACTGCGTACAGAATACCGGATATTAATCAGCTAAAACATTTGTACAATGAAACATATACGTAAATTATTATTCATAATCGTTGTGGTGGCCATTTTTGCGTCCTGCAAAAATGAGATCATCATGTTCGACGGCTCAAAGACTTTTGTAGCCTTTACTTCAAGCGCACTTACCGTACAGGAATCAGCTGATGTATTGAATGTCCCGGTAATGGTTGCTGCATTAAACGGCAGTCCCGCACTTACTGTTAGTTTTGACATTGTATCGGATGAAGAGGCAAGACCTGCCGTGGAAGGAGTTGATTTTACAGTTACTCCCGACGGCACGGTGAATTTTGCCGAAGGTAGCGGAATCATCAACCTCCAGGTACATCCGATTGACAATGATCAGTTTACCGGCGATAAATCATTTAAGATCGTTATTATATCGAACAGTGCGAATTACAATACCGGCGCCCAGAGCATAATTACAGTTGTGCTGAAGGACGATGAGCATCCGCTGGCAAAATGGATCGGCACTTATGATGTGGCTGCTGCCAGCTATGGGAACCCCGGTGCATGGGACGAAGCATGGGTTGTCACAACGGAACCTGATCCTGACGATGTGAATAATCTGTTGGTCTACGGAGTAGGTTCTGAGGGATCGGGACCGTTGGTTGGAGTCGTCAACACCGATGACATGACAATAACATTTTCTTCCGGCCAGCCCCTGGGCGAGGCGTATGGTGACCTGGGCATCGGAGCTTACAATTTGGGTGTTTATAAGGGAACCGATACGGGTGACATTATTCCCGATGAGCCCCTGGTGGGCGTGATCGAAGAGGATGGTACCATCCAGGTAGACCTCTGGGGACATATGATCGATGAGGGTTCCTATAACGGCTATATCTGGGATGTATTCAATACCACCTGGACAAAGCAATAGAACATTCCTGTTATTTTAAAATGAGGTTGCCCCGGGGCAACCTCATTTTTTTATGCCCGATGTGTGGTAGGATTTATTTTATTATATTAATTTTGCTGTAAGATGAAAAGAGGAACAACCATATTGCTGCTTTGTCTGCTGTGGTCCTCTGCAGGCTTTGGCAGACCGGTCACGGAAAATGAGATCCGGTTGGTTGTCAGGGCTTTTACAGCATCGGTATTTCCGGGCGGGATTGAATACCGGATAGGTGAAATTGTACCGGTGGCTTATGAACAAAACAATACCTTGTATATAGTAAACCTGATTCCCGAAGGGTGGATGCTGCTGTCAGCGGAGGATAAAACCTTACCCGTACTGGGCTATTCCCCTGCCGGCAGGTTTGAAAGCAACTACAGGGCTGAATACCCGGTAAAGTCCTGGATGGACTATTATGTCCGGTCGGTTGACCTGGCAGGGAAGGATAAAAGCCTGAAGCGCAATAAATTCTGGGATGGTGATCTGTCCGGATATCAGCTTAAGTCTGCTCAGGCAGCTGCCGTTGAACCTTTTATTACCGTAAAATGGGACCAGGACAACACCTGGAACAGGTTTTGCCCGACAGATGAGGAAGGTCCCGGGGGCCACGCCTATGTCGGCTGTGTAGGAGTGAGCATGGCCCAGGCCATGTCGGTTTACAGGTATCCGCAGCAGGGCACAAATTCCAAAACATATTTTCATGATGATTATGGTACCATAGTCCTTCATTATGACCGTGAGGCTCCCTACAAATGGGATTCCATGGCACACACCGAGGCTGACAAGTACAATTCCCGGCTGCTCTATCATACGGCAGTCTCCGTAGAGATGGACTTTGGCGCTGATGGTTCCAGTGCACAGACCAGGAACGTTACCACAGCCATGAGCAAATACTTCCGGTATTACAGCGGAATAATATATACGGCCCGGCCCCAGGATGACCAGGTATGGATTGATCTGCTGACCGCTGAGCTGGTTGCAGGCAGACCTTTAATATATAGCGGGCATCCCTCAGACGGTACACCGGGACATGCCTTCAATGTCGACGGGGTTGATTCGAGGGGGTATTTCCACCTCAACTGGGGATGGAGCGGTTCCTATAACGGCTGGTACCTCATTAACAACCTGCGCCCCGGTTCAAATGATTTTACAAACGATCAGGGCGTGGTTACCAACATCCGTCCGCCCGTCTACTGTCCGACCGATCTGTTGCTATCCAAAACTTCGGTGAAGGAAGGCCTGCCTGCCGGCACCTATGTGGGTAAGCTCAAAATAACAGATGAAGCCGGTGATAACAAGTATACCCTGACGGTAAAAGGCGATTCGGTTGGTGAAGACCAATACCTCGATCCGGATTTCTACCTGTCAAATGACTCCCTGAAAACCAGTGCAACTTTTACCTGGGCGGATAAAAGCGAATATATAGTATACATTCAGGTAACCGATACGCTGAATAATTCCTACCAGGAGAAATTCATCATTTCCATCATAAAATTGACCCCAACGGACGTGAATAGTTATGATAAGCAGGAAATAATCCTGTATCCCAACCCCTCAGACGGCCGTTTCTTTATTTCAAACCCCGGCGAAGCTTCACAAACGGTGGAACTCATCGACTTGCTTGGAAATATCGTGTACAGTGAAGTTACAGCCCCATTATCCGGTTCCGTGGAACTGAATTATCCTGTTCCCGGTTTATACACGGTACGGTTAACCAATTCTGATGGTTCTTCCATGTTCAGGAAAATTATTATCCGTTGACGAAAGCAGGATATTTGTATACGAATATCGGCTAACAGGTTACCAACCTGCAAAAGCGTTATTTTTTTATTTCTGAGATGCACGGTAATCCGGCAGTTGGGCGTCTTGTGCATAAATATTACAGTAAAAATTAAAATTATGCGCAATAACATGATGAAAATCAGTAAAATATATTTTTTTAAACATTTTTTTTTAAATCATTTTTTTTATAGTTTTGGTTTGGAAAAAATAGACTTCTCCTAAACCGGAAGTTTACGATGATTAACCTATTATAAACCTAAAATTTTAATTTATGAAAAGGATTACAGGTATGCTTGTATGCTTGCTCTTATTTGGCTTCACAGCCATTTTTGCGCAGGACATACAAATCAAGGGAACGGTTACCGCATCTGAGGATGGTAGTCCGCTTCCCGGGGTGTATGTTAAAATAAAGGGGACGAATACGGGTACGGCCACGGATTTTCAGGGGAATTTCCAACTTACCGTATCCAGTAATGCTACCCTGGTTTTCTCATCTATTGGCTATAAGGAGCAGGAAGTTGCACTGGCCGGACAGTCGGTGTTGAATATTACTCTTGAGGCCGATGTTACCCTGGTTGATGAGGTTGTTGTGACGGCGCTGGGTATCACCCGTGAAAAGAAATCACTGGGTTATGCCACGCAGGAAGTGTCAGGAGAAGATGTTTCAGCCGTAAAATCGGGTAACTTCATTAACTCCCTTTCGGGCAAGGTTGCAGGTGTGAATGTGAAAGCCAACAGCAACATGGGTGGTTCAACAAACATTATTATCCGCGGATCGAAATCACTTACCGGAAGCAACCAGGCTTTGTTCGTGATCGACGGTATACCCGTGGATAATAGTGTGACCAACAACAGCGGACAAAGAACGGGACGCAGCGGTTATGACTATGGTAATGCCGCATCGGATATTAACCCGAACGATATTGAGTCCATCAGCATTTTGAAGGGTGCTGCTGCCTCGGCCTTATATGGTGCCCGTGCAGCAAACGGCGTTGTGATGATCACCACCAAGAAGGGTGCTCAGAAAGAAAGTCAGGGCATTGGCGTCAACATCAATTCAAACGTTACCTTTGGTTTATTTGACAAGAAAACTTTCCCGGAATTCCAGAAACAATACGGTGGCGGCTACGGACCTTTTTATAGCGGCGGTGACCACCCGGGTCTGGAAGAATTTGACCTGGACGGTGACGGAACCGATGACCTGGTAGTTCCGTTCTACGAAGATGCCTCCTATGGTGAGAAATATGACCCCAGCCTGATGGTTTACCAGTGGTATTCGCTGTATCCCGAATCAGAATTTTATGGTCAGAAAACCCCCTGGGTTGTTGGTGAAAACGGTCCGGATACATTCTTCGAAACCAGCAAGAGTTATACCAACAGCATTGATATCACTGGTGGTTCGGAAAAATCTGCGTTCAGGCTTGCTTATACCAATTTTGACCAGACCGGTATTATGCCGAACAGTTCACTAAAAAGGAACAGCATAACCTTCAACGGTTCACACAATGTTATGGACAATCTTAAGGTTTCCGCATCGGCCAACTACGTTAATACCAATGGTAAAGGCCGTAACTCCACCGGTTACAGCGACAACATCATGACCTCGTTCCGCCAGTGGTACCAGACCAATGTGGATATAAAACAACAGGAAGAACTTTTTCAAAAAACGGGTCTTAACCGCACCTGGAATCCCACCTATGCTGACGACCTTGTACCGATTTACTGGGACAATCCTTACTGGGTGCGTTTTAAAAACTACCAGACTGACGAAAGAAACCGTCTGATCGGATTTGTTCAGGCCGACTGGAAGGCAACCAGCTGGTTGAGCTTTATGGGTCGCGCTTCGGTGGATACCTACAACGAATTGCAGGAAGAAAGAAAAGCAATGGGTTCTGTGGCCGGTGAACTCGGAGTCAGCCGCCCTGATGTAACATCGGGCTATTCCAGACTCACCAGGACCTACCTGGAAACCAACGTTGACTTTATGGCCAATTTCCGGAAAGATCTTACCGAGAATTTTAATGTGAACGGTATGATCGGCACCAACATCCGCAGGAACAAGATTGACCGGGTATTTGCCTCCACCAACGGCGGACTGAGTGTTCCCGACGTTTACGCACTCAGCAACAGTCTGGATCCCATGCTGCCCCCCGAAGAAGTTGCTTCCCAGGTGGGTCAGAACGGTTACTTCGGAAGCCTGTCACTGGGATATAACAACATGTTGTTCCTCGACGGTACCTACCGCATTGACCAGTCTTCGACATTGCCGGAAGGTAACTGGACCTATGGCTATCCTTCAATTTCCGGTAGCGTCCTGTTCTCTGAAATGATCGATGCAGGCTGGCTGCAATTGGGCAAGTTACGCGTGAACTATGCCGAGGTGGGTAACGATGCCCCCTGGGCGAGCGTATTGGACACCTATGTTCCGATTGCTCCTTTCACCGGAAATCCAATGGTTTCCGTTCCCAGTACCAAGAACAATGAAAGCCTGAAACCGGAAAGAACCAAGAATATTGAAGCCGGTATTGAGGTCAGCATGTTCCAGAACAGGTTCGGTTTTGATTTTGCGGTTTATAAATCCAATACAATTAACCAGATCATGCCTGTTTCCGTATCCTATGCCACCGGATATTCTTCCAAGTACGTCAATGCCGGTGAAATTGAGAACCGGGGGGTTGAATTGCAGTTAAACGGTACTCCGATAAAATTCTCGGGTTTCCAGTGGAATATCATGCTAAACTGGTCAAAGAATATCAATGAGGTTGTGTCGCTCGAAGGGGATATTAAAAACCTCCAGATCGCTGCCCTCCAGGGTGGTGTGACCATCAATGCCCGTGTTGGTGAACCTTATGGAACCATACAGGGAACCGATTATGTTTATCTCAATGGAAAACGACTGATACGCAGCGCCACCAACGGATACTATCAGGTATCTTCAAACTCAGACAATGTGATCGGCAATGTGAACCCCGACTGGAATGCCGGTATACACAATGCTTTCAGTTACAGGAATATTAGCCTGAGCTTCCTGATCGATATTCAACGGGGTGGGGACATCTTTTCCCTTGACCAGTGGTACGGACAAGGCACAGGCCTCTATCCCGAATCCGTTGCTTTGAATGAACTGGGCAACCAGATGAGGAATCCCCTGTCCGATGAAAATCCGGGCGGTGTTATCCTGGACGGTGTTCTCCCGGATGGTTCAGTGAATACCACCCGTGTTGCCGGTGACGATTATCGCCTGCTGGGATGGGCCCGTAACCCGAACTCCATGTTTGTATACGATGCCTCCTATGTGAAACTGCGCGAACTGGTACTGACCTATAACCTGCCCAAGTCGCTTATGGATAAGACCTTTATCCAGGGCGCAGCCTTGAGCTTCGTAGGTTCAAACCTCTGGATCATCAGCAAGAATCTTCCCTATGCCGATCCTGAAGCAAGTCAGGGTGCAGGTAATATCCAGGGATGGCAGAGTGGTGTTATGCCGGCCACCCGCAATTTCGGTTTCAGCTTAAATCTTAATTTCTAATAATGAAAACTATGAAAAGGAAATATATAATTTTATTGGTACTCACTGCATTTTTTGCGGCCTGTACTGATAAGTTCGAGGATTATAACATCGATAAGAAGAATCCGGCTATTGTAACGGGAGAAGCTCTGTTCTCCAATGCTCAAAAAGACCTGGTTGACCAGATCTCCAGCACCAACGTTAACCTTAACGTCTGGAAATTGTTCGCCCAGTACTGGACGGAAACCACGTATACCGACGAGGCAAATTACGATATCGTGAACCGCAGTATTCCTGACCTTACTTACAGGGAATATTACAGGGGATTTCTCCGCGATTTCCAGGAAGCAACCCGGCTGATCACGGAATCCGAGCCTGCAAGTGCCGTTGGTGAAACGGAAAAGACGAACAAACTTGCCATTATTGAGCTACTCGTATGCTATTCCTACCAGCAGCTGGTTGATATTTTTGGGGACATTCCTTATTCACAGGCAATGAACATCGATGTCATCGATCCGGCTTATGATGATGCCGCCTCGATTTACACCGATTTGATCAGCAGGATCAATGCGGCACTTACTGCACTGGATGATTCCGAAGGCAGTTTTGGCTCAGCCGACCTCGTGTACGGCGGTGATGTCACAGCCTGGAAAAAATTCGGTAATTCCCTGAAGCTTAAATTGGGGATTTCGCTGGCGGATGTTTCCGAAGGCGTTGCAGAAGCCACCGTTTTGTCAGCCATTACCGGTGGGGTATTTGAATCCAATGGTGATAATGCGCTGTTTGGTTACCAGCTCGCCAGTCCGAATTACAACCCCTTGTATGAGGACCTGATTGCCAGCGGCCGAAAAGATTTCGTTGCTGCCAATACCATCATCGATATCATGGATGATTTGGCCGACCCGCGTTTGGCTGCCTATTTCACCATGGTGGACACTTCTACCGAAGCCGGTATGGAAAAACTTGCTTATGTTGGCGGAACCTATGGTGAAAGCTCACCTTACTCGCTGTATTCCCATATCGCCGACCCCATTCAGGCAGCTGATTTTGATGGGATTATCATGACCTATGACGAAGTGCTCTTTTACCTGGCTGAAGCTGCTGCAAGAGGTTGGGCAGTTGGCGCTACAGATGAGGAATTGTACAATGCTGCGATTACAGCTTCGTTTGAATTCTGGGGACTTTCCTCAGACGATGCCGACGATTATCTTACCACTCCGGATGTTGCCTGGGCTACTGCTGCAGGCGACTGGAGGGAGAAGATCGGCACACAGGCCTGGATCGCATTTTATACCCGTGGACTGGAAGGATATACCTCCTGGAGAAGGCTGGATTATCCGGTTTTGAACATACCTCCGGCCGTTGACAACTATAGTGAAATACCCCTGCGCTTTACCTATCCGGTCAATGAGCAGACCCTGAACAAGGCCAACTGGCAAACGGCATCACAAAATATTGGCGGTGATTTGGTATCCACGCCTTTGTTCTGGGATACCGTTCAACCGGTAAGATAGTTCTTACGAATTAAACATTGTTTAAAAACCTGGCAGGGTTCCAAACCTGCCAGGTTTTTCTTATATGTGCCGTGCCGTGGTCACCTCACCCCCCGGCCCCTCTCCAAAAGGCGAGGGAAAAGAGCATAATGTAACCGATACATTCCTGATACAAAGGACCATAAATCTTAATAAAGGAACAGCTATTAGCGAAATGGTTTTCTCTCCTTCTCCTTGGGGAGAGGGTAGTGGCGAAGTTGTTATTTAGATTCAATTTAAATAACGTATTCTGGCTAATTATCGACAATTGCCTGAACTTCACCGAATAAACTAAAAAAATAAGTTGTATGAGAACCCTATTTCTGACCAGTTTTCTAATTTTGGCCTTCCTCGACCTGGGGGAGCTCAAACAATAGCTATTGTTGATTACAAGAAAATTCCTGAAGGCGGAGATGTTGCTTGTCCGGCTTTAATCAAAAATAATATCATATTATGTTTTCCCATAAATCCGATACCGTATTAGATAGATTCTTATATAGAACTTATTTATCATAGATTTTCACGTCAATAATTGACCGTATTTCAATTCTATCCTATTTCAGAAACATTCTTGATATTCTCTGGTATTGAGATAAATACATCTGTATTTTATTTGTCATTGAGATTTTATATACGG
>Ga0209431_10002870_pt1 | contig 13875 bp, 14 predicted proteins | sample RifCSP13_3_FD_184021 | JGI IMG/M metagenome (GOLD analysis project Ga0209431, IMG submission 184021) | Soil microbial communities from Rifle, Colorado - Rifle CSP2_sed 13_3 (SPAdes) (version 2) | ecosystem: Environmental > Terrestrial > Deep subsurface > Rock core/Sediment | place: Rifle...
CCCGCCCTCCACCCCTGCCCACGCCTTCTGGATACTCAATCGGGCCAACCTCCCCTCCGGTGATCCGGTCAAGAACCTGTGTGATGCGATGCTCCACGCCGATGCGCTGATCTCGCCCTCCAAGATCATCATCAAGGACTACGAGCATCTAGTCCCCGGCTTCTGGATTCCCAATTACCCTTACAGGAAGTGGTATGAAAAGATTACGCCTAAACCCTTCGGCGCACCCGACATCGAACTTGGCTATAATCAGGAAACAGATGAGAGCGGTCAACAGAAAACCATCCTCGTTGGCAAGGAACGCGAGGCGTCCGCTGGATGGATTGTTCTGGGATGGGGTGGTTCAATCTCTCATGTTGACTCTTGGGTGTACTCAGGGATCGTCGAGGCTCTTAATCGTGTTTTCGCAGAGGACAGGTACGCCAACGTTCGGCTCAAGTTCTGCGGAAGCGAGACTCGACTTGACTACATTCTCAATAAATGGGGGAGCAAAGTCATCCGTCAAGGTGGCGTCAGCCCCGAACACTGGCCGTATGTGGTAGCGACGTTTGACATTGGTCTCGCGCCACTGGACATGCGCCCTGTAGCGAGCAACACCTGGAAGGAGGGGGAAGAAAAGTGGGAGGGTGGAGAGTACAGTTACGACGAGCGCAGGTCGTGGTTGAAGGGAGTAGAGTACCTGTGCGCTGGGGTTCCCTGGCTGGGGACTAAGTGTGCAACGTACATTGATTTGGAGCGACACGGACATCTGGTTAAGAATGGGGAGGAGAATTGGTACAAGGCGCTCACGGACATGATTGACAACATTCAATCAAGAAAAATTCTCGCGGTGGACAAGCGCAAGTGGGCGCTCAAGAAATACACGATGGAAGCCAACGTTCACCAGTACGCGGCAGTGTACGAGCGGATTGGGAACATGAAGCGGAGTAAGGGTGGGGGAACTCTGCCAAATATCTTGTGGAACAGGATCAAGTATGAATCCATCTGAAACCATCGCCCGCCTATGGCACAAGGATCGCGGGATTGAATACGAGGGTGTAGACCTCGGTGAGTGCATGGAGTACGACGTGTTGCAGATCGTCAATCGGATTATTGTGCAGGAGGAGAAGAATGTCCCAGTTGAGCCAACTCTGGAGTCAGATGAATGATGTTCAGGAACACGAACTCACCTATACCACGCGAATGATTGCGGCGATCAACAGGTTCTCAAAAACAACCCACGAGGCGAATATAAGATTTGCCGAGATTGCGCCATTGCTTCCCGACTCGGCAAAGGCCGATGAATTCCTGGAGCAGTTGCGAAAAATGGAATCTCAAATGCAGGAAGTTATTGAGGCAACTATTAACTTCTCCGAGGCTGACGTAAAGAAGAATCTTCTCCTTGCCGAAATTGCCCACGCCTATGTCCCGTCCAGTTCTTCTAATCACGAGTAACGGTACGCTGATTCCGACCTGGGAACATCTCGCCCAGCACTATGACTTGTGTATCATCGGCTCGCAGGCGGGACTGGCAATAGACATGGGTCTGGAGGGTGCGTATCCGTTGGCGAAGTATGGCAATGCTGATTTGAACGAGGTCGCAATCAATGCCTCCTATGAGATTGCGGGAAAACTCCATCAGTCTGCGTTATCTGCTAGTTTGTCTAGCGAAGTAGAGCGTTGGTCAGAAAGCGGAGCCGAACAGTTGAGTGCTAGTCAGGTACGCCAATGGTTCCCGGCAATGGTTGGAGAGCATGTACGTCAGCAGGCGATGATTATCAATATGCTCAAGGCCGCGATGAGCGAGAGGCAGGTGGCTGGATGTGTGGTTCACGAGGATGTGACGCCAGACATGCGAGCGATTGTACTGTACTGTAAGGCCAGAGGAGTACCGACAATTCACGTACCCCACGCGAACACTTATTATACGAACGACGAATGGGACATTCATACCGAAAGTGTCAGTGGTTACATTGCCGCAGGCGGAAACTATAGCCGGGAGTTCTATATCAAGTGGGGATTTCCTGCTGATAGAATACATATCACCGGCACACCCCAACTCGACTCATGGTATACAGATAATCCCCCCTCCCAAAAAGAGTCCCGGCAAGTTCTCGGCATAGGTCAGGACGATTTTGCCATTATCTACGCGACCTCTTGGGCGCAGTTGACCGCCATTCGAGGCGGGTACGAGGATGAACACACCCGCAATCTAAAAGTAATGACGCAGGTCGCCAGAGATATGAGAGCCACGCTGGTTATCAAGATTCACCCCGGCGAGGGACAGGGACAGGAGGCGGTGTATCACAAATTCTTGCAAGACGAGAAGGTCAATGGGTGCGTGACGCGCCATTACAACGAGTATGTATTGAGAGCGGGAGACGTGCTAGTTGCGCACGGCCCATCTAATATATGCGTCAACGCCGCGATTGTTGGTTTGCCGAGTGTTACTATTCCCACCGAGGGCCACGAGTTCCCATTTGGCCCAGTGAGGTACAATGGGGATATGAAAGTCTCAATTGAAGAAGCAATGAAAGTCGGTGGGTGGGATGAATTTGCAAAGACTATGAATGACGCCCACCCCAAAGGTAACGCGGGCGAGAGAATTGCTGAGTTTGTCAAAGGAGTGTGCGGGTGATTCAAATTGAGATTGACGCCTCAGAAGTTATCAACGTCATCTCCCCGATGCGGACGGCGGCGGTATGGGTTCCCCGAACCATTCACAAGGAAATGCGCCGATTGGGAAAACGCCTCGTTCCCATCATGCGCGATCAACTCAAACCCCACAGATACACCGGAACATTGGAAGAGAGCGTTGGAGATGAGTACGACGAGGGTAAACTTGAACTTGTGATCGGGCCAGACGCCAAACGTGGACGTTACAGTGCTGGACGAATTTTGCAAGAGGGAACAGGCCCAATCTCCGGTGTCCCCTGGAGGCCGATTGCGCGGTGGGCGGTGACAATTGGATTCTCACTCCGTCCCCACGCCGCGTACTGGGCAATCCGCAATAAGGGAGTCAAGGCTCATCCATACCTCGCCGAAACTATCCGACGCGCAGATTTCGGCAAGGCTATTGAAGATGCGGCAACGGCAATGGCAGTGGAGTTGTCCGTGAAGGCGATTAGTGGCGGGAGAGTGCAGACATGACTACTCTAGCAACGCTCCGGGCAGGAATTGTTTCAACGATGACCGCCTGTGGCCCATACGACGCCGCACAGGTTTCCACTTGTGATTACGGAATCATTTCTCAAAACAGTGGTTGCGCCATCGTATATAGGTATGGTCCGGAGGAGAACTCCGAACCACAGACGTTCAGCGGAGGCGGGACAACCCACGTTCTTCTTGACACTATTCAGTTTACCGGGGAGTGCTTTATTCAGTACACAGGCGACGACCGGAAATTTCTATCAGATGTGTACACCGCCCGTGATGACATCAAAACCACGTTCAAGAAGGATGTAAAACTCCAGTCCTCTGCCTGTCTTGCTTGGGTGAGCGGGTTCAGGTACAACATTGACGAGAGCTACGAAATGGGCGGGAAGGACTGGGGAGTGCTGAGGTTCGTGCTGACAGTGATGAATATGTAGTCTTGACACCTGTGATACAATAGTCCTAATCTAGCATTCCGCACTTGGCGGAAAACACGGAAAGTATGCCCCGACTCGTTCGGGGCTTTTTGTTTAAGGAGACAGGCCAGAAACAGACCATGCGTTTTCAAGAGTGCCAAAAACACGCTTGATGGCGACATGAGTTGGAAATGGCTTGTATTTCAGAGATGTTGCATAATTGGGTAGTTTTTTAATTCGGAATATACTTTTTTGTCATATGTACCTCGATTGCCCACAATCGTATTACAATATGTCAAAGATGCCAAGGTACTAACGTGGCAACAATTCTCGGCACAAACTCGATTGTTCACCTATTTACCAACGCCGGTTCAACGGACATCAGCGGCGATCTAAACACGATCTCAATGAACTTCAACAGAGACAATCCAGAGGTGACGACCTTTGGAGACTTGACCGTTCAGAGAATCGCCGGTATCCGTGACTACTCATTTGACTTTGCGGGCATCTACAATACCGGTGCGTCCAACGTCCACTCCATTGCAATCACGGACATGAACGGTAGCCTGTACTCTTTGCTGAAATTCGCTCCGGGGGGTTCGGTAACGGGATGTCCCGTGTACAGCGGGTGCGTTCTGCTTACTACAATTGGGATCACCAACCCGCACAACGGCCCCGGCGCAGTGAACTTCTCCTGCCAGGCAGGTACAGGTTCCCTCACTGCCGCCTGCATTGCCTAATGGCTGAGATACGCCGCATCGTTGGGGAAAACGGGGACTGGGTTGAGTTCAAGCCCAGTGGCTACCCGTTCAAACTGAGGAAACAGTTACAGGGAAATGACGACGAAACTGTACTGGGAATCATCCTGCCCTACGTCACCGCATTCAACCTGACCCAAACGGATGGAACAAAGGTGGAGAGTCTGGACAATCTCTCGGACGTAGACGAACAAACCGTTGTGAATATCATCTGGAAGTTCTACGAGTTTCGTGGTGATCGGCAGAGAGAACCGCTCTCAAAAAACAATTAGCCTCCTTCGCTAACTATGTCCGAGGCGAAGGAGGCCTCCCGTCAGAAATTGCGGAGGCGGATATTGCCGAAAGGTTCGGCTGGACATTCACCGAACTGGACAACGAAGATCAAGATCGCGTGTATTCAGCCTTTGCCGGGCAGAATATACGCGATTGTCTTGATAGGATCAGACAGTGGTTGGAGACAGGCGGAAAGATCAGGTTGAGTGAGCGGGACATGGAAGTGTATGGATTGATTGTAGACGCCGAAACCGAAATCAAAGGTGAGTTCAAAAGAGGCAAGGCCCAAATGAGGTCATATGGCTGAAAGAGAAGCCAGTGTAATAGTCAAGGCTAAGAACCAAGCAAGTCAGACATTTGCTCAAGTATTCAATGACGCAAATGCCCAACTAGGCAGGACGACACAGGCTCAAAATGAAGCCTCAAATGCGGCAAAGAAACACGGCCTCAGCATTGTAGACCTCGCCGCGAAACTGTATCTCGTCCAAGTAGGTCTGCGTAACGTCATCAATGCCGTCAAGGAAGCCTATGAGTTCGGCAAACTCGGCGCAACGGTCGAGCAGATGGGAACCTCGTTCGAGCGGGTGGTCATCTCCGCTGGAGGGACGGTTGAACTTCTCAATCAACTCCGCGTTGCATCCAAAGGAACAATCTCGGATTTCGATCTCATGGCCGCGACCAATCAGGCATTGGTTGGTACTCAGGGGGATGTCAGGGAGGAGATGCTGGCCGCCATCCCGCAACTCCTGGAGATGGCAAGGGCCTCGTCCATTCTCAATCCTCAACTTGGAGACACTAACCAACAATTTGATCGCTTGACCCTGGGTCTCAAGCGTCTTGAACCCCGTATTATTGACGACATCGGCTTGGAACTTCGTCTGTCTGAGGTCAATCGGGATTACGCCAAACAGATTGGAACGACAGTTGACGCGCTTACTACCGAGGAACGTACTATGGCGCTTCTCAACGCAGTTCTGGAGAGACACGCCGACTACGTTGCACTCGCAGGAGGCGCGGCAGAATCGGCAGTTGACCCGTACATGAGATTTGAGGCGACCCTAAAAAACATTAGAGATGCCGCCGCCAAGAGAATAAATGTGGTGATTGGGGTAGAAGTGATCGAAAAGGGGCAACCTGTTCTTGATACCATTAAGTTGTTGTTTGAATGGGAGGACAAATTAGTTGAACACCTTAGAACCCACGCCGATGATGTTGTTCAATCCACACTTCCCTACAACGAATACGCCAACGAGGTAACACGAGCGGCTTACGCCGCCGGATTTCTAATAAACGAAAATGGAGATTTGACAACCGTACTTGGAAGGGTTGTTCGAGAAAATTATCTTCTAACCGAATCGGAAAGAACCGCCATCAGGGTAGGTGATGAGAGGATGGAGAACATCCGTGCGTTACGGGATATTCACACCAATGTCACCGATCAAATTGGAAAAAATACTGAAGAGCAGATCAAGTTCGAGCAGAAGCGCAACCAGATGATCTATGATTCGTTTCTCAAGGAACTCCAAATCCGTGAACGGGCAATGGAGAAAACCACCGACATCAATCAGCGGATCGAGGACGAACAACAAAAATCGGCAGATCGCATTGAGGACATCATGCGCGACTCGGCGCGAAAGCGCATTGACCTCGTAGCCGACGAGATGCAGAGTCGCCTTGACATCACCAACGACTACAATGATCGTATCACAGACATTAACAAGGACATCTCAGAACTTGTAGCAGAACTCTCAGGCGACAATCCTTACCTGTCTGAGGCCACTGAACAAGAGATGGCCGCATTGGAGGCCGCGCTTGCGGTGGGTAATCTCTCCGTAGAGCAGGAAGAGGAACTCCAGAGACAACTTGCGAATGTCAAGGAACGCGCTCGTGAGGAGGAACGGGTTAATCGAATCAACGCCCGTATCCGCGAGTTGGAGGAACGCAAGGCACAACTTGAGCAGGAGAAACAACAGGAACTTAAAGACCTTGCGGAGAGAACTCAGGCAAAAATCCGAGAGATCGAACTATCCGAGCAAGAGCAGACACGGGTTGTGATGATGGAGTCTGATAAGCGGGTGCAAGCACTCAAAGCAGACCTCGCTGAGATTGCAGAGGAGACCACCCGCCAACTCAAAGAGAATACCATTGACGCGCTTCTGTCAATTATCCCCGCTGGAGATCGGGCGGCTGAGGGACTCCAAGCCATGAAACTCCGAATGCACGGCGCAACGGAAGATATGATCACTGATATGTACCGTTTGAGGGTGGGGATTGATAGTCCAGTGGGTCTCACAGGGGCGATTGACCAGTTCACCAACCGATCTTTTGCATCGTTCTTTACCGCTAGTTTTGCCGTGAGCGGACTCAATAACCAATTGTGGGTAACAAACTTCCTGCTCAATCAGGCGGCGGACGCGGCAGTGAGATTGGACAGTTCAATGGGTGGTGGGGGAGGTGGAGCGGGTCGTCGTCAACACGGAGGCTTCGTGCACGCGGGAGAGACGGCTATTGTGGGCGAGGACGGGCCAGAGTTGTTCACCTCCTCAACAAATGGGAGGGTTACTCCCAATAGACTCTCAAACTTCGGAGGCGGAGGCGGAGGCGGGAACACGGTCAATATCACTGTGCAAGCAATGGCGTTCCAGGGGAGTCAGGCTGACGCGGCCAAGTTCGGTAACTGGGTCGCCCCGATTGTGTTGCAGTACATGGATAAATTCGGCGGGAACGTGAACGCAGTGGGATCGAGGAGAATTAGGTAGTGCCTCTTGCTACGTTGAAAGTCCTGACTGACTGGCCGGTATCGTCCGGCGCAAGCGACATCGCAACCCACGTCAAGTCGTACACGATCTCGCGTGGACGGTCATCCGAATTGGACAGGTACGGCGCGGGTACGTTGTCAATGGTGTTGGATAACCCCGATGGACTATTCACGCCACTAAACTCTACAGGGTGTCTCACCGGAAGTTTGTTGCCGGGACGGGTGATTCAAGTCCAGTGGACTCTTTCGGGGTCTACCCTCAAGAGGTTTTACGGCAAGACCATCTCGTTTGCGCCAGAGCCAACGGTGAACAAAAGCCGGGATGTGACGCTGACCTGCTCGGATGAATTCGAGGGGTTTCAGAGACGCGAGACTCGTTCATCTTTGTTTACCAACATTCGTTCGGGGTGCTTGATTGGCGAGGTGCTGAACGATGCCCAATTCCCCTCAGCGAGTCGCACCATTGACAACGGCCAGGATATTTATGAGTATGCTCACTTTGATCGGCGGAAGATCGACGAAGTGTTGATAGACATCAATCAAACCGAGTATGGAACGGTTTACGTGCGCGGGGACGGGTACTTTGTGTTCCACGACAGGTACTATCGATCCAGAACTACTACAGTCAGTGCATCGTACAGCGGGTGCGCCACAGCGATTACGTTTCTACGGGACGCCAACGATCTCAAGACTGAGGCGCGGGTGACGGTACTACCCAAGCAATTGAAGGCGGAGACTACCATCTGGTCAATCCAAGACCCGATAACACTCACTGCAAGCACAGCCGGAAGTTTCTTTGGGAACTACATCGATCCCGGAACATGTGCGTTGGCAATTGGGGCGTGTGTGGCCTCGCCCGTGATCGGGTCTACTGCACTGATGAATTCCAATGCCAGCGCAACAGGAGTGAATTTATCTGCTGAACTCACCGCCTGCCTCACCGCCTTTGCGGAGTCGTTCAAGGTGGTAGCAAGTAACGGAGGCAGTTCAACGGGGTATATTACAAAGTTCAATGTGACGGGTTGTCCAATTGTATCTTACGAACAGATGTCGAGATCGTACACCAACGCCGCCGCCTGTGCGCTGTACGGAGTCAGAACGCTGACCTACGATGCACCCTTGCTTTCCAATGCCGACAAGGGGCAGAACATGGCGATCTTCCTGGCGACAAGGTACTCTGACCCGCTCAACATTGACAAAGTAACAATGTCAGTGAGTAACAAGAACGCGACTCAGTGGGAACAGATACTTAGGAGGGATTTGGATGATCGGATCGCAGTGACCGCGAGCGAGGTGGGCTTGAGCGGAGCAGACTTCTTCATTGGTAGTCTCAGCGAGAATTGGGATTCGAGTACGGGCCTGCACTCAGTGACCTACTCGCTAGAGAAGTCAGGCGCAGACGATGGGTACTTCCTCGTAGACGCTCACGAGGTAGGCGGGACAAAGTTGTTGGGGTACTAATGGCAAGTTACACTTCGGTTTCACTGATGAGTACAAGCGCCTGGGACAATGCCAATGCGTGTCCAGTGGTGTCGCCCTGTCGGTGGAATGAACTGGTAGCGAGTAATCTGTGTGTGATCAAACTCCACGATCATGCTGGAAGCGCAGGGGACGGAACAGCATCAATAATAAGCGCGAGCCAGTTCCCAGCAATGGACGTGCAGTACATCTGGCCCTGGTTCCCGACCTACAATTCAGGCTGGGTCGCGGAGGTGGCTTCAACTTGGCCGGGGAACGGGAGGATGTCTACGAGTACACTAGGGGCGGTGATGGAATATGACGTGTATATGAGACCGGGGCAGTGGGAGTTGGTTTGGATGGCGACACTGGGTAGCGCAATGGGAGCGGTATCGGCGTGTATCGGCGGGAGTCATTTGACTCCATTTAGTGATTTTACACTGGGTGGAAAAGACTTTAACGCTGGGGGAGCAGAAAATATAGACGGGGACTTTACCGCTGATACAACAACTGCCGGAAGCGTCAACTTTACTTATGGGCCGGGGGCAGAGGGTGGTTTAGCAAGATCAGGAAGAATGAAACTTAGATTCCAGAACGTTGTTGGACAAAGTACCTTCTATGAGAATCGAATTGGCTTTATCAAACTCCGCAGGTCTGGAGGTTAAATGCCCACCTACCAGGACATCGTTACTGCCTCCGCCAATGACGTTCTAAGCGTCAACTACCTCAACCAGATCATTGACAACTACGTCCTCTGGAATGAGCATGACCACGCGCCGAGTTCGGGTGAGGGCGGGGAGAAACTCAAGGTTGCCAGCGCCGTAGCCAGTGCATTAGAGAGGTACTACTTTTCCCCACGTCAGACCACAGAATTCTACGTGGCCTCAATGGGCGCACAGGGGGTACAACCTCACGCCGCAAGCGGGATGTTGGGAATGAATGCCTGGGGATTCGGCATGATTGCCCAGAACGCAAGTGGGGATTGGGCGAGTATACAGATGCACCTTTTTAGGGGGACATATAGCCTGAGCGTACTGTACATTCCCAATCCGTGCGGGGGAACAGCCTGTATCAGCATGGTCACTTCCAATCTCGGAACTTCTGAATTGGGTGTCATTGATACCTACTCAGCCTCGGTAGGTTCGTCGATAACGGCAGTGATCAATAGTATCGTAGTAGCAAGTACCGCCTCCTACGCACTTCAATTTCATCAGAAGGCGTCCAATGCAAGTTCAACAGGGTGCAGAATTGAATTTGGTACACTGACTCTAACTAAAACGGTGAAATAATGGCCTCGTGGACTAATCTACCTCCATTTAGGGTACTGACCGCAACCTCGGTAACGAGGATGGATCAACTCATTGACAACATTACCATGTTGGCCTCCCATGCACATACGGGAGCAGATGGAGATGGCGGTTCTGCGTTGAGTGTATGGGCAACGGCAACCTGCCCATGTGAAACGGCGCATCAGGGAAAAGTAGCCCAATTTATTGTCCCATTTTTACCTGACTCACATACCAACTTCAATAGAATAGTCACCTGCCCTGTCTACCCCAATGGTGGAATTATTAGAACAACAGCAGGGGTATCTGCTTCGGGCGCGTGCATCGCCTGGTCAGTCCATTTGCCCGGCCAAGCTACAACAGGAGCCTGGTGGATTAGCATGGGCTGGATGACCGGCCCAGACAGTGGATGTATCGCCGCGTGTCTTGGAGGTTCCCCATTGTTCGTTGACGGAGGTAGCGCCGGGGCAAGTACCACCTATAGCCTGTACAGCGCCGCAGTTGCCAGCAGTGTTGGGTATATTTGGGCAACCAACGATGTCACCGCCAGCGCAATATATTCATTCAAGATACAGGTGGTTGGGAAAGACACCTCCAGTACAGGATTCCATGCGATGATTTCTCATATCTCTATTGTTCACGGCGCAAGCGTATAGTTATCGTCAATATAAAACTTATCCTCGATTCACTTGACTCTGATAATAAGGTATAGTATCCTACTCGCATAAGGTATAGTTTATCGGGTGGCCTGTTCTCTGCGAATGACTAACACAAACACAGCCAACGAAACAAGAAACGAAATGTTGTTCGCAGAGAACAGGCCACCCACCCCGTCTTGGAGGAGTTCAGGAGGAGTCCAGTAAGACATAATATATCCCAACTTATCCCAAACATATCCCAACCATTACCCAAAAGGAAAACATTATGTCAACTGATTCAATCAACATCCACACCGAGGAAGAGTATCACGACCCCAAGTCTGGAGGAACATTCTCGAATATCGGTCAGGTGAAATACGTTCAGCGGTACTTTTGTGGTCGCCTAGCTGATGCGACTAACATTGACGGAGTGGACTACCCATCCGGGCCGGTGTACGTTGGCCCAAAGACAAATGGAGAGTCTCGGGACGCGATAAAGAACCGTGCGCTGGAGGCGTGCAAGGAAACCGGAAAGAAGTTTCCCGAATGGGTGGCGCTGACTTCAATGCCTACTGCAAGCATCACTAATATCCCTGCTGAGACGAGGGCGGAGTTTACTTTTCCTGTGTTGCAATCTCACTGCCGTATCGTTGCTCTCAACCCAAAGAGGGACGTAGACGCGCAGGACAACGCTATTGGTTTCCACCTCCTGCTCTTGCCGAGCGTTGTGGACGCCTTTGCTAGGTTCAAGGGATGGTACACTGAACCCTTGTTTAATCCCCAAGCGTGTCAGGGGATTGGGCAGACCGAGGACGCCAAATTCGTTATTCCAACCCTCGTAGGATTCCGCACCGCGATCTGGAAAGCGTTGGGCGAGAGCGACTGGATGGCGATGTACGAAACCACTCAGGCCCCTAAACTCAAGGAGGCCCTTGCGTTGGCTCGCAACCCCTGGGATGCCTACGTTCGCACGGTTAGGTTGAACAATCCAGCCAAGAACTCCTATTACGCCAAGAAAGACAAACCGGACGAGTTCACCCGCCAGAGTGTAGCCTGTGTGACACAGTTCTTTTCTGGCGAGAAGGACGCAATTGAAGTCGGGGCAAAAGAACTCGCAGAGCGTGGCGGAGATGCCCAAGCCAGCAATGGCAAAGTCACCGCCGAGCAGTTCGCGGCCCTGCTTCCAAAGACTTCGGCTAAGGCACAAGCCTTTGGTGACGACTTCGGCTCAGTAGCCGAAGCGATCTACAAGGACTTGGGTACAGACCCAAAGAAAGCCTCGAAGCCACAGGTTATCAAAGTGGCGAAAGAGTACGAGGTAGAAGTGGGAGATGGGGTAATTCCCACCTCCCTCCTCCCTAATGAACTACATCATCACAGACCCATCCGAACACCGTCACCTGCCCAGAGAACTCATGGATGTCTCATTTTACTTGGACGGGCTGGAGACGGAGACGGGGGCAGATTTCGTTATCACGCCGAGTAAGATACCCGTGACGTTGAACACCCTGAAAATCCACATAGGGAAGGGTATATCGGTTCAGCGCAAGGATGTGGGGGATTTGGTTTCATCCCTCCAAGATAGAGATAGTAGGTTATGGAGGCAACTCATTCGACTTTTGCATACCTGCGCCTACCCACTTCTTTTGATCATTGGAGATTTGAAAGCCAAGAACGATGTCAATGATCGTGGGGAGTCTGAGGTCTATGCAGTAGTAGACGGCAGAGAAACAAAAATGCCATACTTTGCAATAATGGGGGCAATTATATCGTGGCAGGAGCATGGAGGATATGTGGAATGGATCAGCCGAGACACTTTGTTGCCGAGGTGGTGTCAGTGGAAGTACAACCGACTGGTAGCAAAGGAGAAGGCGGGAGGCTGGAGGCCAACGCTCATTGCTCGTCAACCTATCAAACCACTGGAACTGTTGTCGGCGGTGGAGACTACCCTACTCACCTTCCCAGGCGTGGGAGCAGAGCGGGCAAAGGCGATCTACGAATTCACCTCACAGTATATTCTCTCTCCAAACATTACGGACTGTGTAAGAGTCGTCCGGGAACACAAGATTGAAGGGGTAGGCAAGGATACGAAGGATAAGATCGTCAAGTACTTCGGCTGGACTAATGGAGACAAATGACCAAACAAGGAGAACCCATGATCAAAAGCACAAATCAACTAATCGTTGTGACCGGCCCACGCGGGGTAGGAAAATCAACCTTCGCCGCAACGTATCTCCCTCCCTCAAAGATTGAGCGTACCTTTGTCATTGACAGTGAAAACTCAATGAATAATTTCCGAGGAGGTCTCCAAAAGCACGGCAAGGACTTTGGGAAATATCTCAATACCCTTGAACGATTCAAGCACTTGCCCGCCAATGATGACCTGCTCACCCGTATGGACAAGGGTACGATGCCCTGGACAGATCAGAGCGAGGCAAGTGCGTTCGTGGATTATTACAAGTACGTCCTGCATGAGGTGGAACAAATACCTCCCGGCAAATATGATGTCTTGATTATAGACACGGGTGAAAAACTTGAGGCGGGAATGGCCGCCTATGTAGAGGCCAACAAAAAGAAGTTTGGAATTGTAGATACCTCCTACGGGAAGGTGTGGATCAATGGAGTATATCCATTGTATACATATTTCCTGCAAGGGATTTGGGACAGAGGAATCTCCACTGTGATTCTTACCTTCCACTTGAAAAATGTGTGGGAGGGGAAACGCCCTATTCCGGGTAAGGTCACTCATGCAGGAAAGAAACTATTATATTACCTGTCATCACTCATGGTATGGTTGGTAAACGATAACCGAAATCCCAATGGTGAGCCTGCCGGATTGGTGCTGAAAGAGCGCATGGGTAAGGTGGGAATTACAAATGATGAGTGGAACATCAAAACCATGCTTCCACCTCGTCTACCAGTATGTGACTGGAAACATATTGAGAAATATCTTGAGACTGGATATAACGCAACCAATCCCGATCCCAAAGAAACTCGTTCCCGCGATGAAAATGAAATGATCTCTGAACTAATGACCGACGCACAGGTTCGGCTCATGTTGGCGGATATTGAGGTTGAACGCGAACAAAACGCAATCCATATGGCTGAGGCGGGAATTATTCCTACAATGGAAACCGAGACTATTCAGATTGGAAG
>Ga0209431_10002879_pt1 | contig 13861 bp, 8 predicted proteins | sample RifCSP13_3_FD_184021 | JGI IMG/M metagenome (GOLD analysis project Ga0209431, IMG submission 184021) | Soil microbial communities from Rifle, Colorado - Rifle CSP2_sed 13_3 (SPAdes) (version 2) | ecosystem: Environmental > Terrestrial > Deep subsurface > Rock core/Sediment | place: Rifle...
CTGGTCATGGGCACGCGCGACTACGTGCGCAAGACCGGCTTCACCGACGCCGTGATCGGCCTCTCCGGCGGGATTGACTCGGCGCTGGTGGCGGCGATCGCCTCGGACGCGCTGGGTCCCGCCCACGTCCACGCCGCGTGGATGCCGTCGCGGTTCAGCTCCGAGGAGAGCGCACGGTATGCCTCCGCGGTGGCCGAAAACCTCGGCGTGGATCGCGTAGACCTGCCGATCGATCCCATCTTCGCCCGCTACCTCGAGGCGATGCGACCCGTCTTCGGCGACCGGCCGTACGACACCACCGAGGAGAACATCCAGGCCCGCATCCGCGGCACGCTGCTGATGGCGCTCTCGAACAAGTTCGGCTGGTTGGTCCTGACCACGGGAAACAAGAGCGAGATGAGCGTCGGGTATGCCACGCTCTACGGTGACATGGCCGGCGGCTTCGCCGTGATCAAGGACGTCCCCAAAACGCTGGTCTACCGGCTGGCGCGCTGGCGGAACGGCCAGGGGACCGTGATCCCGGACGGCGTGCTCAGCCGTGCCCCCACGGCCGAACTGCGGGCCGGGCAGACCGACGAGGCGGCGCTCGGCGTCCCCTACAACGTCCTTGACCCGATCCTGAAACTCTATGTCGAAGAGGACGTCCCCCCTGACGAGATCGTGGGCCGGGGCTTCTCCGGCGACGTCGTCGCCCACGTCGTGACGATGGTGGACCGCAACGAGTACAAGCGCCGGCAGGCGCCGCCCGGCGTGAAGATCACCCCGAAGGCTTTCGGCCGGGATCGCCGCCTGCCCATCACCAATTGGTACCGGAACCCGATCACCCGGACGCCGTCACGGCCGCGATGACGCTGTCCGGCGCGTCCCGCTATCACGTCGGTACCAAGCCGGCGCCTCTGCCCTTTGCGCCGCCGGCGCGCTTCAACCTCGGTGAGAACGACGAGTACGTGAAATACGGGCACGCGCCGTTCACGACGCCGGGCCGCGGGGACGCCTACTGGACCCCGGAGATCATCACGCAGACGTGGTTCATGGCCGAGCGGGGACGGATCCCCATCTCCGGCGCCGGCTACGGCGGGCCATTCGCCGGCCCCGGGTTTGACGCCATCTGGCTGGACATGTCCGAGATCGTGCGGCCGACGCGTGACGGGATCCACGGGCGTGAGTACATCAGCACCAGCGTGGATCTGGGCCGGAAGCTGCCATTCCTCCGGCCGGAGGATGCCGGGCCCGCGGCACCCGGCAGCATGCCCCCGCTGGTCGATCTCCCGCTCCCCATCGTGTTCAATCCGTTCCCGTTTCCGGTCGAGGCCCGCAGTCAGATCCTGGCCATCGTTCGCGCCGCCCAGCATCTCCGCTCACTGGCGATCGTCACGGCGGAGCAATGGAACGACGACCTCGTGCCGTTCGCCGGCGTCACGGCCCCGCGCCTTGGGCCGGACGACGTGCTGCGGCATCCCGCCATGTGGAGACACGCCGCATACGCCGAGCTCGAGGGCGGCGGCGAGACCACTGTGGCTGCGCTCAAATTGGCGCGCCCCGACCTGGTCGTCGGCCGGCGCCTCGCCGTGAACGACGCCGACCCCGCCTTCGTGGAGACGCTCGTCGCCGCCGGCGCGGAGGTCATCCACCTTTTCGCCGACGAGTCGGGCCAGTCGGCCCGGGGGTTCATCGCCGATGCGCTCCAGGCCGTCCACCGTCATCTGGTCGGCGCCGGCATCCGGGACGAGGTCACGCTCATGGCCAGCGGCGGTATCGCCGCGGCGGAACACGTCCCCAAGGCCATCGTCTGCGGCGCCGACCTCGTCGCCGTGGATCTCTCCCTGCTCGTCGCCTTCGGCTGCGGCCTGTGGGCGGACCGGTCACACTGCGCGGCGGAAGCGGGCGAGTTCAGCGCCGATTGGGGGGCGCAGCGGCTCGTCAACCTCATGGCGGCCTGGCGCGACCAGCTGCTCGAGTGTCTGGGGGCCATGGGGATGCGGGAAGTGCGCAGGCTGCGCGGGGAGACGGGGCGGGCGATCTTTCAGCCACATGAGGAAGCCCAGTTCCGCGCCCTGATCCCCCGCAGCGTGACGGCCCCTCCCGATCCTGTCCCGACGGACGTGGCCAAGGAAGGCGACTTCCGCTGGACGGAGGAACTGCTCGCGGCCACCTGGACGCAGGCCGCCACGGGGCACGCCCCGGTGCGCGGCGAGTACCGCGTCGGGCACTCGGGCGGCGGATTCGACGTCCTGCGGTTCGCCTTCGAGATGGACGGGGATCACCAAGCCGTCTCTTCCGTGGACCCGCAGGCCGTGGACCTGTCGCTGGAGCTGAACCGGCGCGGCGACGGACCGGAGATCACGCTGCCCGTTCCGTTCTACGGCGGCGGGATGTCGTTCGGCTCCGTGAGCCTGCAAACGATGCTCGCCCGGGCGATGGCCGCGCAGGCGACCGGGACCTTCACGAGCACCGGCGAGGGCGGCTATCCGGACGAGCTGATCCCCTTCGCCGGCTCGATCATCACCCAGGTCGCCACGGGGCTCTTCGGCGTGCGGGAGGAGACCATCCAGCGCGCGCGCGTCGTGGAGCTCAAGTACGCGCAGGGGGCCAAGCCAGGACTGGGCGGCCACCTCTTGGGAGGGAAGACCACCGAGGTCGTGGCGACGATGCGCGAAGCCGTGGCCTGGACCTCGCTGTTCTCCCCCTTTCCCTTCCACAGCGTGTACTCAGTAGAAGACCACAAGAAGCACGTGGACTGGATCCGGGCCGTGAACCCCAACGCCGTCATCTCGGTCAAGGTGAGCACGCCCACGGACGTGGACATGGTCGCCGTCGGCATCTACTACGCCGGTGCGCACATCGTCCATCTCGACGGCGGGTACGGCGGAACCGGGGCAGCCCCCGAGATCGCCAAGAAGAACATCGCGATGCCGATCGAGTACGCGATCCCGAAGGTCCACCGCTTCCTCGTCACCGAGGGCATCCGCGACGAGGTCGTCCTGGTCGCCTCCGGCGGAATTCGCACGCCGTACGACATCGCCAAAGCGGTCGCGCTGGGCGCGGACGGCGTCGTGATCGGCATGGCCGACCTCGTCGCCATCGGCTGCACGCGCCTGGCCGACTGCGAGAAGGGCCGGGGCTGCCCGTTCGGCATCACCACCACCGATCCGGAGCTCTCCGCGCTCATCGCTCCGGAGTGGGCGGCCGGGCGGATCGCCAACATGTACCGCGCCTGGGCGGAGCAGCTGCGGGACCTGCTCGCCCGATTGGACCTGCCGTCCATCCGCAGCCTGCGCGGGCGGACGGACCTGCTGGTCTACTTCACGCGGACCACTGGAACGGCGCAATGAGACGCTCGGAGGAAGCCATCCGCCAGATCCTGGCCTCGCGAGCTCATCTGCTCCTTGGTTCCCCCGTTCACTCGTTTCCGCATTCCCCGAAGTTGGAGGCCGAGGGGGGCTGCGGCGTCGTCGGGCTCGCGTCGACCGCGCCGGTACGGGGCCGTCACATCATGGTGCCGTGCGCGCAGATGCACAATCGCGGCAACGGCAAAGGCGGGGGGCTCGCGGCGGCCGGCCTGCTGCCCGAGCAGATGGGGGTCGGGGCGGCCGAGTTGGGCGGCGATTACCTCGTCCAGATCGCACTGCTCGACTCTACGGTGCGCGACGCGATCATGCACGAGTTCATTGAGCCGGTCTTCGACGTGCATGCCGGCGCGGCGCTCCCGACGGTGGACGACTACCGGGACGTCCCCGGACTGGAGATCCGCCCGCCCGATGTCTGGCGCTGCTTCATCCGGGTGCGGGAGGATGTGCTGGCGCGGTTCGTCAAGGAGGTCGGTCTGACCGCGCTCTCGCCCAGGGCGGCGGAAGATGAGTATGTCGCGCAGTGGGCGTTCCGTCTAAATCAGCGATTCTACACCATTACCGCCTCCTCGCATTCGCCCGGGGCCCAGGCCTTCGTCCTCTCCTACGGCCGCGACATGCTCGTCCTGAAGATCGTCGGCTACGCCGAGCAAGCGCTCCGTTATTACATGATGGACGACGTGCAGGCGCGGGTCTGGATCGGCCACCAGCGCTATCCGACGAAGGGCCGCGTCTGGCACCCCGGCGGCGCGCATCCCTTCGCCGCACTCGACGTGGCGCTGGTCCACAACGGGGATTTCGCGAACTACCACGCCGTCGGCGAGTATCTGGCGCAGCGCAATCTCTATCCGCTGTTTCTCACCGACACCGAGGTCGCGGTTTTGCTGTTTGACCTCTGGAGCCGGACGTACGGGTACTCCATGGAGCACCTCATCGAGGCCATGGCGCCAACGACGGAGCGCGACTTCCTCATGCTCGCACCGGAGCGGCAGCGCCTCTACCGGGCGATCCAGGCCGGCCACATCCACGGCTCCCCCGACGGGCCCTGGTTCTTCATCATCGCCCGGACCCTGGTGGAGGGGGACAGATCTGCTGAGGCGGCGGCCGGCTGGCAGCTGCTCGGCATCACCGACACCTCGATGCTGCGGCCCCAGGTCTTCGCCCTGCAGGAGGGGGCGGATGTCTCGGTGGCGATCATCGCCAGCGAGAAGCAGGCCATCGACGCGACGCTCGCCAGCCTCTCTCATGAAGACGCGCGCATCAGCCCGATCGCCGATCGCTACTGGACCGCCCGCGGCGGCTCGTACACGGACGGCGGGGCCTTTCTGTTCACGGTCCGGCCCGGCGGGACGCTCGAGTGCACCAACAAGTTTGGGCGGCCGGTGCGTACGCCGCCGGGGCAGACGCACCGGTTCCCCGTGATCCGAATCGGCCCGGTCCCGAATCCTGCCCAGCGCGCTGGGGGGACGTCGGTCCGGCTCGCTCCCGCGCCGCGCCTCGCCGCCACCGACGCGCTTTATGCTCAGGGCGTGCAAGCCGTTCGGGAGTGGGAGTACGACATGCTGGAGGCGTGGCTGGCCGAGATCCGCACGCTGGCCCGCACGGAGGGCGCCGCGCGCGCGGCGGCGCTGGCCGGCCTCACCCGGCTGATGGACGCCCGGCTCGCCACCGGAACGAAGAAGCGCAGCTCGGTTCTGGCGATGCTGCACGGGGCGGTCTATGGGATCCTGCGAGACGTGCCGGTAATCAACGGCGGCGTGGCGCTGCAGCGCATCACCTGGACGGAGCGAACACTGCTCACCCCGCCCGTGCGCAGCGAGCAGACGCTTGCCGTGGACGCCCGCGGATTCCCGATGGAAGGGCCCGACAGCCTGGCGCGCTACCTCGTCGGCGCCTACGAAGCCGGCTGGCGGCAGTTCCTCGTCTTCGATGTCCACGGGCAGCGCTTTATCGGAAACGGCTTCGGCCCGCGCAGCGACGGCGTGTCCCTCGAGGTCTACGGCAGCCCCGGTGACTATCTTGGGTCGGGGCTGGACGGGATGGAGATCACGGTGCATGCCGACACCCAGGACCAGATCGGGCAGATCCTCAAGTCGGGAAAGCTGGTCATCCACGGAAGCGTGGGGCAGACCTTCCTCTACGGGGCCAAGGGCGGGGAGGTCTACGTCCTCGGGAACGCCGCGGGCCGTCCCCTGATCAACGCCGTGGGACGGCCGCGGGTGGTCATCAACGGCACCGCCCTGGATTATCTGGCCGAGTCGTTCATGGCGGGGGACCCGCTGGACGGCGGCGGCTTCTGCATCCTCAACACTGTGGCCTTCGACCACGAAGGACGCGTCGTTGACCTCGACACACCCTACCCAGGGGGAAATCTCTTCTCGCTCGCCAGCGGCGGCGCGATCTACGCCCGGGATCCTTACCGCCGGCTGGATGAGGAGCAGCTCAACGGTGGGCGGTACGTGGAGATGACAGGGGCCGATTGGGAGCTCATCCGCCCGTACCTGGAAGAGAACGAGCGGTTGTTCAACATCTCAATCAGCCGGCTGCTGACCGTGGACGGCCACGTCCGCAGCCCGGAGGATGTCTACCGGAAGGTCGCCCCGATCGAGCTGGCCGTGCTGAAGTAGCTCCGCTTGCCTCTGGGCTTGTCGCTAACGGATCCTGAGACTTCTCCTCGCCTCAGCCACAGTGATCATCAGCGTCATCGGGTCAGTTGGCGACTCGGCAAAACCGTGGCGTTCGTAGAATCGTCTCGCCTCGTCCGAGATTGCGTGCACGAGGATAGCGCGGATCCCCCCGATCTCAGCGGCTTGGAGGACACGAAGGATCGCGTCACGCAGCAGGCCCGAACCAAGTCCTCGAGCCTGGAATGCTCGGTCCACGGCGAGACGCCCAAGCACCATCACCGGGACGGGGTCCGGCATGTTCCGCCGCACCCGGCCCGTGACCGCAGCCTGGGCCACACCGCCAGCCGCCAAGGCATAGTAGCCAACGACCCGGCCACCGGCGCAGATCACATAAGTACGCGATCCGCCTGCTTGTTCGTTCGCCAGAGCATGTCGCTTCAGCCACTCATCGAACGCAGATACCCCGGAGTCGAATGGCGCCAGGTCATGGGCGGACGTGAGATGCTCCGGAGCGCCGACGTCTTCAGCGCCGTCGATCATCGCTCCCAGGGAGCTCTGGAAGCAAGCAACCGGCGCAGCCTAGGGTTGTCCGCAGGAGGCCTATCGAGTGCAGCGCTGAAACGTTTGAACGCGTTCTCATCCAGGAGGAATAGCCGCCGATCCAGCAGCACGGCAGTTGCCTCTCGATTCGCCGCCTCGAGCATGAAATCCGAGCGGTTCTTGCCGAGCGTCTCCGCGGCTCGATCGATCAGCGCACGCTGCCTTCGGCTTGTCCGGAGGTTTATCGTCGTGTCGCGGCGCATCGTCACATCACGGCGCTGGGACTCCCTCGCTCGGTTGGCCATGATCAAGGACTCCTCGCTGCTCCTTCTACACAAAAGCGCATTTGTCTACACAAAAAGCATACACGAGTGTATAGACATTGTCAATACATAACCACGCCTCGCTCAGATGGCTGCTGGCGTTATCCTCAGCCGAGATCGCGACGATGCTCACCTTTGGCAGCTACTCCGCGGCCCTCCCCGTGCTGCGCGCGGAGTGGGCGCTCAGCGCGGCCCAGGCCGGCGCCATCTTCGCCGGGCAGCAGATCGGCTACACCGCTGCGGTTTTGGTGCTCAGCAGCCTGACCGACATCGTCGGCGTGCGCACGATCTATCTGCTGTCGGCTTTGTGGAACGGGGTGTTCGGGATACTCTTTGCTCTGTTGGCGGACGGATTCACTACGGCCTTGGTCCTTCGGACCTTCGGCGGCTTTGGCCTGGCCGGGACGTACATGCCCGGCATGCGCCTCGTCGTGGAGACATTCCCCGCGGCGCGCCGGGGCGTGGCGATGGGCGTCTACATCGCCTCGTTCAGCCTCGGCACCAGCCTCTCGCTCCTGCTCACCGGGGCGCTGCTGGCGGCGGGCTGGCGTACCGCGTTCCTCGTTACCGCGGCGGGACCGCTGCTGGCGCTCGGCATCGCCTGGGCCGTTGTGCACGACGTCCCGCGTCAGACCCGGGCACGCGGGGTCGAACTCGGCCGCGTCCTGCGGAACGCCCGGGCGATGCGCTTCATCACCGCGTATGCCGCCCACAACTGGGAGTTGTTTGCGATGCGCTCCTGGCTGCCGGCATTCCTAACCAGCCTGTGGGTCCAGCAGGGTCTGCCACTCACGTCCGCGGCGACCCGCGGCGCGTCATTCGCGTCCGCCGTCCTGCTGGCCAGCGGGCTGAGCAATGCGACCGGCGGATGGCTCTCCGATCGCCTCGGCCGGCGCCGGACGATCGTCACGGTGCTTACCGCCTCCGGGCTGTGCTCGGTCCTCATCGGTTGGACGGCGCCGCTGGGGTTGGCCGTGGTTCTCACCCTGGCCATCGTCTATGGACTGCTCGTGACCGCCGAGTCCTCGACGCTGTCCACGGCGGTCGCCGAGGCGGCGGAGCCCCACGCCCTGGGAACAACAATGGCAGTGCAGTCCAGCCTCGGCTTCCTCGTCACGGCGATCTCGCCGCCGCTGTTCGGGGCGATCCTTGACCTCACCGCGGGAAGCTGGGGGTGGGCGTTCGCCTCACTCGGCGCGGCCGCGATCGTCGGCGTGCTGACCGTACTTCGGATCTCGGGAGGGACCGCGTGATGACGCCGCCTCGATCGACTCGGCCGTCGCTGCCCGCAAGGAAGGAGTACGGGGAAGCCGCATCCCGGGACCTCGAGGAGATCCCCTGGGCAACGGTGAGCGAACGGCTGATCAAAGCGAGACACTACTGGCTGGTGACGGTCGGACTGCGCGGGGCTCCCCATGTCATCCCGGTGGACGCCGTGTTGCAGGACGACCGGCTGTATTTCGCGTCCAGCCCCAAGACGGCGACGGCCCGGAACGTCATCAGAGATCCGCGTGTCGTGGCCCACTTGGAGGATGCCCGGGAAGTGGCCATCATCGAGGGCGTGGCCGAGCGCTGCGAGGCCGCACTTCTCCCCGCCGCCGTCCCGGATCTGTACGCGGAGAAGTTCGGGGTGCGGCTCGATCCCGCGGACTCGGGGATGCCGTTCTTCGTCATCCGACCGACCGAGGTCTGGACGTGGCACGCCGGCAACATCCGCGGCACCTCGATCCGCTGGGTGTTCGACTGACCCCTAATACCGCCCGCGCGTCGCTGTTCGTCTTCTGATTCGAGTCCCGCCTGCGATATAGTAGTGTGTTGCGATGTCGTTGCGAGGGCTGCTGCCCCTGTTGGGGAGCCAACCGAACTTCGCCCGGGTGCTCGACGCCGTCCGGGCGGGCGCATGGCCCTGGGTCACCGGACCGGCCGGATCGGAGAAGGCGTACCTGCTCGCCGCGTTAGCCGACGCCCTGGAGCTCACCGCGTCCGGCACGGCGCTGATCGTCACGCCGTCCCGGGACGCGGCGGAGCGCCTGCACGACGACCTCATCACCTTTCTCCCGGAGCTGGACGGCCGGCTGGTCGTCTACCCGCAGTGGAGCATCGGACCTGACGACGGCCGGCCCTCCCCGGAGGCAGTCGGGGAGCGCCTGGCCGTCCTGACGCGGCTGCTCGACGGCCCCGGGACGTGGATCATCGCGCCCGTGGCAGCGCTGCTGCGAAAACTCCCCGCGCCGCAGTTGCTGCGGGCGTCCGCCCAGCGGGTCGAGGCGGGCGGTCAACAAACGCTCCAATCCCTGGCGGCTTTCCTGGCACGGTCGGGCTACACGCGCGCGGACCTCGTCGGCTCCCGGGGGGAATTCGCGATCCGCGGAGGCCTCCTGGACGTCTTCCCGCCGCAGCTGGCCTCCCCGGTCCGGATGGAGTGGTTCGGAGACGAGGTCGAATCGGTCCGGACCTTCGAGGTCGAGTCGCAGCGCAGCACGCAGACGCTCGACAGCGTCTCTCTCCCGCCGGTCGAGGATGCCGGCGGCGATCGCTCCGTGCTCGATTACCTCGCGCGCGGCTCGCTCCTCGCTTTCGATGAACCCGATGACCTCCGCCGGCAGGCCCGCAGCCTGCTGGAAGGCCCGGGCGCGGTGGACCCGTCGCCGTTCTTTGCGTGGGGAGAACAGCCGGAGGCCAAAGGCCTCCGTGCGGTTTCAATGTCATCGATACACGGTGCCGAGCACCCGGCTGACGAAGTCGCCCTCCGTTTTGCGGGGGTAGAAGCCTTCGGCGGGCAGATGAAGCTGTTCAGCGCGACGCTGCAGGAATGGCTCAGCACGGGCAAGCGCGCGGTCATCGCCACCGCCCAGGTCCAGCGCATCAGCGAGATCCTCCGCGAGCATGGACTGGGCGTGGGGATCGTGGAGGCCGTGACGGCGGTCCCCGGACCGGGGGAGATCATGGCCACAACGGCGCCGCTCACTCGCGGCTTCCATCTCGAGGCGGCCGATCTCATTGTGATCTCCGACAGCGAGATGGTCGGCTGGCGCCGCCGGCGGCGGCGGATGCGGTTCCGCGAGGGCGTGCGGCTCTATTCATGGACCGACCTCGATCCCGACGACTTCGTCGTCCACATCCACCACGGCATCGGGATCTACCGCGGCTTCACCCGCCTGCTGCTGAACGGCTCGGAGCGTGATTACCTCATCATCGAGTACGCTCAGAACGACCGCCTCTACGTGCCGACCGACCAGATCAACCTGGTGCAGCGCTACATCGGCGTGGAGGGGCAGGCTCCGAAGATCCACCGCCTGGCCGGCACGGAGTGGGAGCGGGAGAAGAAGAAAGTCAAGGAAGCGGCGGAGGAGATGGCCCGCGAGCTCCTGCAGCTCTACGCGAAGCGGGAGTCCGCGGAGGGGTACGCCTTTGCCCCCGACACCCCCTGGCAGCAGGAGCTGGAGGCGACGTTCGAGTTCGAGGAGACCCCCGACCAGTGGCTGGCTATCCAGGACGTGAAGCGCGACATGGAGCAGCCCAAGCCGATGGACCGCCTCATCGCCGGGGACGTCGGCTACGGCAAGACCGAGGTGGCCCTGCGCGCAGCGTTCAAGGCCGTGATGGACGGCAAGCAAGTCGCCCTCCTTGTCCCGACGACGGTGCTCGCTCAGCAGCACTACAACGTCTTCCTCAAGCGCCTGGCCGCGTACCCGATCAAGGTGGACGTCCTCAGCCGGTTCCGCTCCCGCGCCGAACAGCGCCGCGCCGTCGAGGGCCTCGCCGCCGGGGAGGTGGACGTGGTCATCGGGACGCACCGCCTGCTGCAGAAAGACGTCCAGTTCAAGCGGCTCGGCCTGCTCATCGTGGACGAGGAGCAGCGGTTCGGGGTCAAGCACAAGGAGAAGATCAAGCAGCTCCGCGCGACGGTGGACGTACTGACGCTGACGGCGACCCCCATCCCGCGCACGCTGCATATGTCGCTGGTGGGACTCCGGGACATGTCGGTGATGGAGTCGCCGCCCGAGGCGCGCCTGCCGATCCAGACCGAGATCCGCCCGTACGACGACACGCTCGTCCGAGACGCCATCGTGCGGGAGCTGAACCGTGGCGGGCAAATCTACGTCGTGCACAACCGGGTGGAGACGATCGAACGCGCGGGCCGGCGGATCCGCGCGTTGGTCCCGGAGGCGCGCGTCGCCGTGGCGCACGGGCAGATGCCGGAGGAGCGCCTGGAGCAGGTCATGCTGGACTTCCTCGGCGGCCGCACCAACGTGCTGGTCTGCACGACGATCGTGGAGATCGGCCTGGACATCCCGCGCGTGAACACGATCCTCGTCGAGGACGCGCACTTCATGGGCCTCTCGCAGCTCTATCAACTGCGGGGTCGCGTCGGCCGGTCCGACCGCCAGGCGTACTGCTACCTCCTCTACCCCCGCGGCGCGCAGCTCACGGAGGAAGCGGAGCAACGGCTGCAGGCGATGCAGGAGTTCGTCGAGCTGGGCTCCGGGTTCAAGCTGGCCATGCGCGACCTCGAGATCCGCGGCGCGGGGAACCTTCTGGGACCGGAGCAGCACGGGCACCTCGCCGCGGTGGGGTTCGACCTGTACAGCCGCCTGCTGGACGAGTCCGTCCGCGCCCTGCGGGGCCAGATGGTGGAGGAAGCGCCCGACGCCACGATCGATCTGGGGGTGGATGCCTACCTCCCGCAGGAGTACGTCGCCGACGAGGGCCAGCGCCTGGCGCTCTACCGAAAGCTGGCCGCGGCCCGCACGACGGACGAGGCCGGCGGCGTGGCGGAGGAGATCGCCGATCGGTTCGGCGCGATGCCCGAGCCGGTGCGGCATCTCGTCGAGATCGTTCGGCTGCGCGCCCTGGCCAGGAACGCCGGCATCACCACCATCACGCGGGAGAAAGGCCGCATCGTCCTCAAACCCGCGGCGAGCTGGACGCCCTCTCCGGAGGAGGAACGCCGCCTCACGGCGCAGTTCCGCGGCCGCCTGACCTTCGCCTCGGGCACGCTGCGTCTGCGGACGGAGGGTCGCTTCGCCGATGATACGGAGTGGATCGGTCAGGTGCTGCTCACGCTGGCCGGCCTGACACGGCGCCGGGAGCCGGCACCCGCCTGATTGACCCTCCGAGACCTGACAGGTACCATGAATCGGGCGTCCACCGCCCCAAGGAGATCCCGTCGATGAACGCTCGCCTGAAAGCCATCCTCCTCGCCGTCGTGCTCGTCCTCGTGGGCACCGCCGCCGCCGTCGCCGTTACCCGCGGCATGCAGCGGGGAACCGGCGTGGCCGCGACTGTCAACGGAGAGGTGATCCTCACCGGCGACCTGGAGCGGGAGGTCACGGCCCTGGCGCGGCAGTACAACATCGACCTGAACGGCGAAGACGGCCGGAAACAGCGCGCAGAGATCAACAAGATCGTCCTGGAGCAGGTCATCGAGCAGCGCCTCATCCTGCAGGAGGCCCGGCGCCGGAGTGCTGAGGCGACGGACCAGCAGCTCGATCAGGCGATTAACGACATCAAGGCCAACTTCCCCAGCGCGGCGGAGTTCCAGACGGCGCTGGCGCAGCGCGGGCTCACCGAGGCGGATCTGCGCAAGCGGCTGGGCACGAACCTCACCGTCCAGAACCTGGCCGCGAAGGTGAGCGCCGCCATGGTGAGCGAGGAAGAGATCCTCAAGCAGTTCCAGGCAAACCGGGCCCAGTATGACAAGCCGGAGCAGGCTCACGTCCGGCACATCCTCGTCGAGTCGGACGCCGCGGCCAGGTTCGTCCTGGCCCGTCTGAACCGCGGGGAGAAGTTCGAGGACCTGGCCCGCCAGCTCAGCAAGGATCCGGGGAGCAAGGAGCAGGGCGGCGACTTGGGCTTCGTCGGCAAGGGACAGCTCGTCCCCGAGTTCGAGCGCGCCGCCTTTGCCCTCGAACGGCCGGGACAGACCTCGCCGGTCGTGAAGACCCAGTACGGATACCACATCATCCGGCTCGTCGAGCGCCGGGTCGCCCAGCCGGCGTCGCTGGCCCAGGTGCGCGACCAGATCCGCCGCGAGCTGCTCAGCAAGAAACAGGAGGCCGACTTCCAGGCCTGGGTGAAGCAGCTCAAGGCCAAGGCGAAGATCACGCGGAGCGCGACCGCGACAGAGTAGCCGTGCGGCTGGACAAATTCCTCCAGGTGAGCCGGCTGGTGCGCCGCCGGGAGGTGGCGAACATGCTGTGCGACCGCGGCCGCGTCCGGCTGAACGGCGCCGTGGCCCGGCCGGCCGCGGCGGTCCGCACGGGGGACGTCATCACGATCAGCCGCGGCGACCGCCGCCTCGTGGCTAAGGTCCTCTCCGTACCGGACCGGCCCGCGCCGTCGAAGGACTTGGTGGACATCCTCGCCCGCATCAACCTCGAAGACCTCCGGGAGTTGACCTGACCATGCCGAAGATCGCCGCGGTCCATGCCAGAGAGATCCTTGATTCGCGGGGCAACCCCACCGTCGAGGTGGACATTCGTCTGGACGACGGCGCGCTCGGACGGGCGGCGGTGCCGTCCGGAGCCTCCACCGGGGCGCACGAGGCGCTCGAGCTGCGGGATGGAGATCCGGCGCGGTTCTCCGGCAAAGGGGTGCAGCACGCCGTCGACAACGTGAACGCCCGCATCGCGCCGGAGATCATCGGGCGCGAGGCGTTGAACCAGGCCGGCCTGGACCACCTCCTGATCGAGCTCGACGGCACCGCGAACAAGAGCCGGCTCGGCGCGAACGCCATTCTCGGGGTCTCCCTCGCCGCGGCGAAAGCGGTGGCTGCCTCGCTGCGTGTGCCGCTCTACCGGCACCTCGGGGGGGAGCAGGCCCACGTCCTGCCGGTCCCGATGATGAACGTCATCAACGGCGGGGCGCATGCCGACAACCCACTCGACTTTCAGGAGTTCATGCTCGCGCCCATCCGTCCCGGCCGGTTCGCCGACGCGCTGCGCATGGGCGTGGAGACCTTTCACCGGCTGCGCGGGATCCTGCGCTCCCGGAAGATGGTCACGGCGGTCGGAGACGAGGG
>Ga0209431_10002880_pt1 | contig 13856 bp, 20 predicted proteins | sample RifCSP13_3_FD_184021 | JGI IMG/M metagenome (GOLD analysis project Ga0209431, IMG submission 184021) | Soil microbial communities from Rifle, Colorado - Rifle CSP2_sed 13_3 (SPAdes) (version 2) | ecosystem: Environmental > Terrestrial > Deep subsurface > Rock core/Sediment | place: Rifle...
TTGATCTGCAAGACTCAAAACGTGTATGGGATGAGGAATTTTCTTTCAAAACACTGCAAAAAAGCACTCCTATCACTTTACGTGCATGGGATGAGGAATTTTCTTTCAAAACACTGCAAAAAAGCACTCCTATCACTTTATAGTGATAACAAAATGCTTAAAAATTAAATGTTCTTTATTACTAAACATGGTAACAGCAAAACAGCTACTACCGTCAAAACAAATTGCAGGAAAGTCCATTGAGATGGTTATTGCGCTTGTTATTGCAACGTCGATGATTTCGTTGCTTGTAACAAACATTACAACCGCTCAGGCACAGCTTTCCGCAACAGAGTCGACTATCCTCGGACTGATCGTAACGGTCTTTGTCGCAGGACTGCTCTTCTTTGTTGGCAGAAGTTTTGGCTTGTTCAAAAACTGAAAGAAGTTTTTGTAAAATCCTTGCAGGGGCTAGCCCCCTCTAAGGTACTTTTTCCATAAATGAGGATGCTCATGAAAAAAATCCTACTATTCATTCTATTTATTACCATGCTTCCTTTAATATATGCTTCTCCGCAATGGCTCAATGTCGGTAATGCAGAGTCTAATGATGCAGGTGGCGTTGATTACTGGTATTGGGCGTCAGGATACACAGGCGGTAACATTAATTTTACTTATCTCACAGGATCAACCGCTAATAATTATCAGCCTATTGTTGACCGTCCTTTAGATTTGTCATCGTTTTCTTCAAATTATATTTATACATTCTCAACTAATGCAATCGTGGTGATCAACGGATCAAACGGTGCAGAAGTCACAACTTTTTCTTTAGCAAATATTTGCGGTCAGCCTATTCTTATTAATTACCAAGCAGATAGTGACAAGGAAATTGCTTTAATAGCAGGAAATGGATCAGCAAAAGCATTATATATCATAGAAATGAATGATAACGTCCTTTCCGTAGTGAAAAATATTACTGTTGTTACAGCATCAACGTGTGTTATAGACTCAAATCATCCCTTCAATAGTACATGGCTTGGCAGTGCTTTAACAACAGGGAGTGTTGAAAGAATAAATATTGATACCAATGTTATTGATACCATAGGAACAACTGTAACCTTTGCTGAAAGTCAAAATTATGATACCTCATATAATATATTTTCCAGACCTTTAGTTTTTGATGACATATCAGGAGATGGATTTCCTGATTTTATTGTAGCAGGAAGAATTGCAGGAAATATAAGAACACAAGCAATAAACGGACAAACAGGATCTATATTATGGACAGATGATACAGGCTGTAGTAATGCTGTAAAATCTATAAGACTTTCAGTAGTGCAAATAGGCGCATCAGGATCTTCTAAAGAAATTTTAATGCAGGCGAGAGCCTCAAATTTTGCAGAGGATGCCAATGTAGGATGCCCTTTTGTCATATATTCAACGTCAGGATCAGAATTGTTTTCATCTCCTAATTTAGGAGCATCATCATCAAACAAAGCATTAAGTGCATCAGTGGCAGATTTTGATTATAATGGTTTAAATGAGTTGTGTTTCACTTCTCACACAGATCAGGGGGCAGGAGCATCAGTAAATAATATATCTTGTTATTCAAGCAATTATAATAGTTTATTTAATATTTCTATAGTAACTACATCAGAAACTAATCCTTACCATTATTTTTCAATTGGAGAATACGATCAAAACATGACGTACATGGAATTTATTTTTGCTGATGCTGTAAAAAGACTAAATTTTAATGGTACTGCTTATTCTTTTACTGATATCTATAACCTCACAGCAGATAATTTCGCTTATTTTTATCCTGTATCATTATTGTCACGCACTAATTTCACTAAAGACATTTTATACAGCGACTTCAATATTTTAGATATCTATCAATCCGAAGGCATTCCTACCGTATGCGGTAATTTAATTTGTGAACTCGGAGAAACACTTGCAACATGTCCTGTTGATTGTCAAGATCAAGAAGTTGAACCGCCATCAGGAGATAATCTTCCTGTAGGTTCTTATTGCACCAACTCATCTGCGTGTGCATCAGGAAAATGTCTATATCGTACCTGTGAATTAAAAGTTGAACGGGAGATTTGTTCGTCAGACAGTCAATGTTTATCGGGTGATTGTGATGCAAACACAGGACGTTGCACGAAAGCTTCTTTATGGAAATCTCTTAATGCAGGAAAAGAAGAAGCAGTTGGCGATGATACAGAAACTAATATTTTCTTTTCTTTATTCATCATCATAGTTATTGATGCTCTTATAGTTACTGCGGGTGTTGGTGCACATCACGCTTTAGCAAGTGCAGGAATAGCTGGTGTAGTGACTATTTTAATGGTATTTTTCTTTGCACTTGTGGGATGGTTGCCCGGGTATTTTGCTTTCATAGCATTTTTTGCTTTAATAGTATTGATTGCATCAATAGCGTATTTGATGAGAGGATCAGATTAAGAGCGTGTGATCATGAAAATGGGCATACTGGTTGTACTGTTGATATATTATGCAGGACTTACTATATATTTTTTCACCGCGCCTGCACCTACAACTGATTTTTCCTCAACAGGAAACCCTATAAACGCATCAGGATTAGACTCGAGTGAAGTAGACTCAGGAGGATTATTCTCTATAGGAGTATCTTTTGCACGCTTTTTTAGTTTTGTGGCATTTGGTCTTAACATTCCTGTTGCTGTTCCTGCATTGCTTGCATTTATGTTTTTTATTTGGCAAAGTTGTGTGACTGTGTTTACGGTTGGTTTTGTTATCTCTTCAATATGGAACGGTTAACCATGAAAAACATATATATTTTTTTAGGTCTATTGATGTTATGCATCACAATAGCGTCAGCTTACGACCCCACTCCTCAAACTTGTTCAGGCATTTGGGGGTTCTCCTGTAGTGCAACGTGCGGATCAGAAGGAGATAATACTTTTGATACTTGTTCGAATTGTGCAGGCACTGATGAACGTATCAACAATGTATATATCAATCAGACATCAGCAGATATGTTGACGTCAGTTGGTGTACAATGTGAATATTTTACGAGTGAAACTACTGCTGATGAATTATATGTTTTATATAGAAACAGCACCACAGCATCATGGAAATTACTTGCATCAGCCACATCATCAGGATCAGGCGGAACCATTAGAAATATGAGTGCTATAACACATACACTTGACGCTGTTGCAGGAACACATCAATTTAGATGTTCTATAGATTTTGATGGTGAAGCTGATGTATGTGCTGACGGTGGCAGTTTCAGAGATAATGATGATATTAATATTACGGTACTTGATGCAAATGTTCCTTTAATCACTTCTATTAATCTTACAGCAACCAGTGTTTTTAATGCTACACAAGATAACTTAACTTGCAATTATGATCTCATTAATGGATCGACATCAACCGTTGCATGGTACAGAAACAATACGCCTATTATGCTCTTATATTTGCCTTTTGAAGGAAATAGCTCTAATGCACTTTCGGATTATTCAGGCCATAATAACCCCGCTGTCGGATACAATACTTCCTCAAACTGGAATGCAACGGCAGGGCACAATGGCTCGGGAGCTTTCCGGTTCAGGGCAACTGATACCTCAACAAGCATATCATTTGCAAGCAACGCTATATTGACTACTTTTAATGAGACAGATGTGATTTCTCTTTGTGCATGGATATATCCTTTCTCTAATGATACGGGAACTTATAGAGGGATCGTAGGGAAATATGACACTTCAGGAAATAATCGTTCTGTGTTATTGTCCAAATTTGATGGAAATACGCAATTCTCGTTCATAGTAAATTATGGACCTACAAGTGCAGAAAGAGTAGAAGTCACATCAGACAGTCAGTTCAACCGGGAGAATTGGTATCACGTTTGCGGTGTGTTTAACAGAACGCATGCGATGATGTACGTCAATGCCGTTCTTCAGGCAGATATTGAGGCAAATTCCAATGGAATATATGCCGGCACCGCCCCTTTTGAGATAGGAACCTATAACAATAGAGATGCAACAAGATTCTTTAACGGTACTATTGATGAAGTTCGTATTTACAACAGATCACTCACTCCTGAACAAGTCTTTGCATTGTATCAGAACAGAACAAACCTCATAGTAGCGCAGGAAACAGCACTTAACGATGTGTGGCAATGTCACGCAACAGGATTTAATCAGTTCAAAGCATCACTTACCACATCATCAAACAATCTCACCATATCAGAAATTCCTACGCCTGCAATAGCAAATCTTGTGCTTAATGCCACGTCAATAAACATATTCAGTTCTGATAATCTTACTTGCAACTATGATTTGATAAATATGTCAACAACAACAGCAGTTGCATGGTATAAAAACACTTCTCCCATACTTAAAGCGTATTATCCTTTTGAAGGCAACAACAGTAATGCAATTTTAGATTATTCAGGAAATAACTTGCATGGCATCAATATCAATGCTGTATGGAATGCTACAGGACGAAATAATGGCAACGGATCCATGTTTTTTAATGGAAATGCTTATATTAATACTTCATCTTTGATTAATATCAGCGGAACAGAGCAAAGAAGCATTTCATTTTGGTCTAAAGTTTCGTCGTCGGCAGGACAACAAGGATTAATAAATTGGGGAGTTAACGGAGCATCTGATCAATTTGGCATATCTATACGTTCAGCAGAATGGTATTTCTGGTCATACGGCAATGATTGGGACACTAACACGGTTGTTGTTACAGGAACATGGATGCACCACGTCATAACGTATAACGGAACTTATGTGCGATGGTACATCAATAATCAAGAGCTTGGATCAGGCATTGCAAAAACATTAAGCACTGTAAATACGCATTTGACCATAGGAAGAGAAATTGATAATACCAGTGTTTTTAATTATAACGGTCAATTAGACAATATCAGAATATATAATTTTACGTTGTCAAGCGGTCAAAGAAAATTGCTATATGAAAATAACACTAATATCATATCATCAGATGAAACAGAACAAGGAGATATTTGGCAATGTATAGTTACGCCTTTTCATACTGTAGCTAAAGGTGAAAGCGTAGCATCAAACCTTTTATCTGTTGAAACATTAATCGTGTCAATAGATTATCCTTTCGATGGTCAAGTGTTCAACAGAACATTTTATGACGGATTTATCAACGTCACTACAAACATTAATGCATCATGTGCCATCAATGACACGAGATTTTCCTTATTTTCGTCAGATAATGTGACGCACGTGTTCTTTAATGATACACTTAAGGATAATATAGAAAATTTTTCTATTGAGGTGAATTGCACTATCATAGGAGACAGTTCAGAGTCAGCAGATGCTGTTTCTTTTTCAACCGTTGCACGTCCTGTTTTTGTGAATATCACTTACCCTTTCAATAATACTGTTTTTGATCACATGACCTATAATGGGACAGTCAGAGCAGAAACAGACGTGCCTGCAACGTGTTCTATTAATGATACACGGTTTATCCTGTTATCATCAGACAATATAACCCACGTATTTTTTAATAATACTATCAACACTACTACACAAGAAATAAATGTTTTAGTGAATTGTACCGATTTATTTTTAATAGAAACAGGATTAAACGGACTCACGTTCGGTGTTGATAATGAAGTGCCTCTTATTATTTTTTACGCTCCTGTTAACAATACTTTCATAGCAGTTAATTATTCATTTCTTAATGCCACGGTTATTGATCTTTTTTTAGATGCAATCAACATTTCTTTTTATGACAGTACAGGAACAATATTTTATAATAATTTCACACAGTACAATCAGACAGAAGTGAATATATCTATCAATGCAACAGATCTTTCTGATCAGCAGTACTTTTTTGAAATTTGCGCGAGAGACTCTTTACAATTCTCTCCTGCTATAGAAAATATGACATCGATTTTGCATGATGGAGATAATCGCATCAGTGACCGCATAAGAAATGCTCCTATTGATCGACTTAAAAATCCTACCGTGCAAAGTGTAGCGATGATCGAAATGGGAGATGTGTCTATCATACGAACCATCAGTTTGAGATCAGCACAGGCAACAGACAAGAACATAAGAACAGGGGTGTTTACAGACAAGAATATATGGATTGATGACGGTACACATCTTAAGAGCGCATGGGAAATAAACCGTGCATCTGTTGCTGTTACTGATACGTTTGCAGTAACTTATCAATGTGTTGCAGGCTGTGATGATCTTCTTTTCTTAAATGACAGAGGAGTGAACCGTATCATTGACAATAATTATAAATTTTATTTCCGTTTTGATGATGCAGTTGCACAAGGTTGGACAGTCAATTATCAAAAACAAGAAAAGAATAAAGTTTCAGTACTGTTTAATGCGCCATCAATAGCTTTTCTTGATGCACAAGGTTCTCGTGTAGTGATTGATCCGATCATGGGAGGATTAAACACTGTTTGCGAAAATGTGACGTTCTTTGTTGATACAACACCGCCACAAATTACGTTTGCAAATAACAGTCTACTTTCTGGAAATTATACAAATATTGACAGCATCTTTGTTAATTTTTCTATTGTCGAAGAAAATATACAAAGAATAGATATCCTTACCTATTATGATAACGGATCATTATTTAGAAACGACAGTGGAAATGTTGCTTTTATGGATATTCCTGTTGCAAGAGGATTTACGTATCACGTTAATGCTACCGTGTGTGACATTGTTAATCAATGTGCAAGCACAACGGAAACACGTGTCTATACGGTGTTCAACGGCAATCCTGATTTGTACGTGTTTCAGGAAGTGACCACGCAGGAAGCGATCATTATTTTCATACTTTCAGGCATGACATTCGGTTTTATTGTGCTTTCAGCAACAATAACAAATATTTTTTCTGTAGGCATACTCGCTTTTGGATTTTTTACGTCATTATACATCTATAACACTCTCAATATGGGTTTTGGCGTGTTTTGTTTTTTCATTACGCTTTTAGTGTTCATCACGATGTTGTTTAAAAAATAAAAAGGAGTTGATACTATGAATTTTTGGATATTAGTCAGTATATTGTCAGTCGTAGCGCTTTTTTCTTTGGCTCTCGGTTTTTGGAATGTATGGAGAAAATATTATTATATTCACATCATCCCTGAAAGAACCATTAAAGTATGTGTGCATTATCCCAACAATCGCATACGTTATTTTTGGAGATTGATCCCTAAAATAAAAAGGTTCAACATACAAAATAAAGTGTATTTCTTCGACGATAAATTTCTAAAAACCACTGATCTGTATGCTGTTGAGCATAAGGGAAAAACTGTTATGGAAGTTGAAGGAAGATCGTACGAATTAGACTCATCAAAATTCGTGAAAGGAAGGTTTGACCGATATCCTGAAATTCATTATTTCTATGATTACCCACAGCCGATCAGTTTTGATTTTAAAAGTTCCAAAGCAAAAATAACTTCCGAAGAATTGCAGATCATGCAGGACAATGATTTATTTCATAAATTATTGTCGTTATCTGATCAAAATAAAATGCTCTTGTTTATTCTCGTGGTTTGTGCAGTGAATGTTTTATTGACTTTATTTGTTATTGCAAAAATGATGGAGTGGATCAAATGAACGAACCTATGAGCGATCAGGAACTGATGACTATTTCAGACAGATTTTCACAGACACAAAATAAATCTGATATCTCTGAAATATTAAAAGAGCTTTTTGATGAAGATAAAATAATGCTCATCACAGACATTACTGACGACGAAATAAAATTGATCACACGCATAAGAACGATTGCTAAAATAAAAGGATTTACGCAATGGGAAGAGTGTGTTTTATATTATATAAAACTCAAAGTATCAAAAGACAGAAAATCAAGAAAAGAAATCATAGAAGCAATAAAAGGCATGTTCGGATTTATGATGCCTAAAAAATCATTCTTAGGCATGGGAAGACGAGAGGTTTGATTGCATGGAAAAAAAAGATATTGTATATTTTGCAAAAGCAGAAGGAAAAAGAATATCACAGGAAATGAATAAAGTTAAAAACCCAACACTGGACAGCATGACGGAAGCAATCATCACGGCAGGCGTTAAAAATATGAGCTTGGAACAGCTCTATAAGATGCGATCCATTATTAATAAAATAATCGCTATTCGGGAAAGCAAAAAATGATTTACATTATTGTAGGTCAGCAGGGAAGCGGTAAGACTCTTTTAGCAGTGAAAGAACTGCTGTCATATCACCGAAAAAAATACAAGATCATATCAAATGTCAATCTTTTAGGTGTAAAGCACGATATCATAGATTATGATAAAGTAGTGAATTGTGAATATGATAAAGCAGTAGTGTTTATTGACGAAATTCATCAACTTTTGCCTGCAAGAGGATCTATGTCGAAAAAATCTATTGCCATCGTCGACGGTTTTTTATCTATGATACGAAAAAAGAAAGTTATTCTGATAGGTACTACACAGTATGAACGTAAAATGGATGTACGTCTGCGCATGGAGAAAGATTATTTAATCATGTGTGAGCGGTACATTTGTATCAATAATTCATTTCAAAAGGCATCTCCTGATTTTTTCGACAGCAACGTTCCTGCAATCATATCATGCAAAGCGCACTGCATCTTTGATCAGTCACGACAGGATTTCTTTTTTATCGCAAATCATTATTATAAATATTATGATACACGGCAGATTATTTTAATCAGAAAATCAAAAAAGGAAGATAAGCATGAATGATACGTTTTCAAATTTTACTGTGCCTGTGTATGGCTATTACACCAGTGAATGTATTAAAGAAGGCGCTATAGACTCCGTTTGTGCATATCAATCAATAACAGATCAGCTGTCGTCTTATTTTATTTCAACAGGCATTGCTCTTATTTTATTGTTTATCGTTCTGTGCCAAGCATGGAAGTTTTGCAGAAAATACAAAGACAGCAAATTGCTTAAGGGCATGGACATAGAGGATTTTTTCATATCCTGTACGTATTATCTGCTCTTGTGTTTTTCTTTTTATGTGTCAGCGATCTTATTTTTTTCGTTCTATGGACGTCAATAAGGCTTTGAAAGTGCTTAATTTAACGATAATATACACATTAATCAGCGTGATTACATAAAAATACCAAATGATCGCTGTTATGAAATATTCTTTATAGAAAAAATAATTGATGATAAAAAATACTGTAGGAATTAAACTTATGAAAGCATAATACCAAAAGGTCTGTACAGCGACGTACATTGTCTCATTTTCCTCTAATAAATCATCGGTCATACTGCTTAAACCCGTACTGCCATGCGTATAATTCTTCAAAGAAATGCAGCAACACAAATATCATGATGCTTATTTTTGCTGTAAACGTGAAAGAGAAAATAATAAAAAATAATGAAGCTACTAAAGACCAATCTCTGATCATGTTAAGATATCCTAATTGTTTTGCGTAGTGATCATGTCCTAATTCGTGGTAATAGGCAAGAGAATATGGCGGACAGCCTATTATTTCCCCGTCTTTATAGCACGCGTTAGGATATTTTAGTATTTCTTGGTATGCTCTGATTATATACGAAATCAAAAAATCACCCTTTCAATAATGGCTGAAATGCCGAATACTATTATGATGATCATGCAAAGGATCATGGTTATGATGAGCTTTCTTTCTAAATCTTTCATATTTTCAAAACTCAAAAAAAGTTAAGACCGTAAAAAAGAATTACTAGTATGATAGACGTGCTTATCACCAATGCACTATATTTAAGCACAGGATTATCAACTTCTTTTAATCCGATCAAAGATGCTAATAGGGCAATCACTAATCCTATGCTTAATATAGAAACTAACACGCCTAAAGGAACTTGAGCAGGAGTAGTATCAACAGTAAACGTTACGCTCGTTTGTGCGTTGTTTCCTGCAGTGTCGTTTACGTAAGCAATAAATGTATGTTCACCATCGACAAATAATGCTGAAAACTCATTAGTGTATGTTTGATTATCAGTACCATTAAAAAGCGTTACAGTGTCGATATCATCACCTGTAGTTGATATGTTTATAGTTACGTTTGAATCATTAGAAGTACCTGTTGTTGGAGAAACAAAAGAGATAGTTGGCGCTGTGGTATCAACAAAGAAAGAAACTTCTGTTTGATTGACATTTCCTGATGTATCGTTTGCATAAAAAATAATAGTGTGATTTCCTTCAACGAATGTTGCAGTGAATGGCACTGTGTACGTTTGATTAATTGTTCCATTATAAAAAATTACAGTATCAACATCAAAATTATCTGTGACGGTTGCATTGATTACAATTTCTGTTGTATTATAGGTAATGCTTTCAGGATTGTGTATAGTAATATTTGGTGCTGTGGTATCATTTATTTCTGTATATTGAACTGTCATAGAAAAATCAGAAGTGTTTGATCTTTCCCAAAAAACAGATGAACAAGCACCACCGCCAAAAGTGCTTTTCATTTCATAAAAAATATCTTGATCATTTGACGATGTATTATCGTAATAAAAAGCGTAATTATCATTGCCTGATCCATCTCTGTATATTATAATATCATAAGGAGTGTTTGGCTCAAGCAGTGTTGCAGAAGAAAAATTAAAGGTAACATTGGATAAACTGCCCGATGAAAACTCGCCCGAACCTAATACGGATATATAATCATTAATTCTTTTATTTGCTATAGCTGATTTATTATTTTGAAATTCATCGACAGAAATTATTGTAGGAGTGTCACTTGATGTATTATGTTCACTTATGATTATAGTGACGTTATCGGTAGGAGAACCTATTTTTTGTGCTGTTGTTATAACAGCATCGATAGTAAAAGGTAATGATCCGTTAATAATAAATGATTGAGCAATCATCAAACCTTCAAGGTCAACGCACTCTGCTTGTATTTGAATACTTTGATCATTATTTGTTGCTATGAAGTGATCGGTTGCAAATACAGAGAGAGATAATAAGAATAAAGTAAAAATGTATATATAATATTTCATAAAATTATGGTGTGCTATTGCTTTATTAATATTATCTTATTACTTTTTAGTGGTAAATTTTACTATAGAATAGCAAAAATCTCTGAAATGATCAATGTGTTGAGGGAGTAGGTAATCATAGAGTTGCTCAAATGATTGAAAATGTTCACTTTTTCCGATATAAGCAACTAAAAAAGAAACATGACAGATGCAATAACAATGAGCTAACCATTGCCGCTTAATACTGTCACACGTACAATGATTATGCGTACACATAGGATAAACATTTATTCTTTCCAATTTGATGTTTAATACATCAGTCATGTTAACCATCCTATTTTCTTTGCGAGTGAAAATAATGCAAATGTCATGAACATGCTTAAAATAAAAATCCATAATATCGTATAATCTTTATTTTTTGCTGTTTGTTTAGGAAATTCTTTTTGTTTCATGTTCTCAATATGTCTTCTGTCGTACAGCATTAAAAAAGTTGGGGAAAACCCCCTTAAAAATTTATGCAGTAAACGTCAGAAAACGTCTACCGTCTTTGTTTGGTTCTGTCAACTGCACCGTTACGTTTTTTCCGATCAGTTCGTCAGGGTGTTTTACATTCATGCTTAAGAGGAATTTCCCGCATTTCGTATCTTTACCCCATCCCACTTTGCCGTCTTTATCGGTTTGCAGACCTACGCGAACACCCGCTCTTAACTCAACATCTTCACCGTCGGTGTTTTGCACGATCTCGATCACAGAAGTTTTCACTTCCAAGGAAAGTGTGGGCTTTCCCATGTATTCGCTTTCGTACGTTCGCACGCTTTCGATGGTTGCTTTCTTGCCGATGTGTCGGGTGTAGTCTATTTTTGACAGTTCAATTTCCTGCATTTTCTCAATTTTTACTTCTTTCATGTTTACACATTTCCGTCTTATTTGCACTTTGTGCTTAAGACTTTATGGATCAGGATATTTTATTGATTAGAGTAGTGAGTGTTGTTCTTATAGAAATGATGTCTCCTACACTTTCATTTTTTCTGTTATTTGATAAATATTGTTTTGTTCCTTCAACAATTACAACAGGCATAAAAGCATCAACATTAAAATCTTCAACATCTTGTATAAATTCAACAATACCTATAAAGCCTCTTGTTTGTATCTTATATCGTTCTCCTTTTCGTATCATGTGTCACCCAAAATTATTTTTGTGATTGTAAAATATCAAACCTTAATCGTCTGTCATTGATTATTTTTATTTGCATCTCTTTGCAAAATTCTTGATGTTCGTGGCAACGTTTTAAAAAGCGGTGTCCTTGCAGAGAATATTCATTTATGTTCATCATTGAACTCCTCAAACGTCATTTGATTTTTTAAAAAATCTCTGTCAGTCTTGTGACCGAACCTCTTTATATTCTTTTGCAATAAAGTCTCATCCACATTATCCTTAATATTGTTTTTGCAATGTGGACATTGCTGATAAGGTGTCGATCTTTGTTTCCAAAGTATCGTGCAAAACGATGTTTGTTCAACAGGACACCATATCATCCATGTATTATTATCTATGTCTTTTGAATGAAATTTATGTTTCATGATCATCACTCAATTTTTTATAAAATACTTGCAACAATATTCCTGCTATAAAACTAAAATATCCGAAAAGATAAAAAGCATAATGCATATTATTCACACCATTAATATATAATTGTTCAGGACTTACTTTTTTACCCTGAAGAGTAATATCATATATATCAGTATTTAATTTTTCTTCCAGATAATATAAGTTCTGTCCCAAATCCATGTTATGATATCCTGTATTAAATAGATTAAGACTGTATAATAATCCAATTACACAGAACAATATTATTTCTATTAACAACATTATTGCTATTGCAACCGTTTTTTTGTTTGTGTTTGATTTTCTCATCTTTATTTTTCTCTTTTATCTTTTAATTCTTGTGCGTGCTCTTCACAATAACTTTTAAACGATGTATAAAAAAATATTATGTTAGTGTGCAGATATGTTGCGGGTTTTTGACATTTGCAACAGAAAGTTTTTTCTAATAGGTTTGCTATCATGGTACGTACCTCGTTATGGTTTTTGATTGCATCATGGAAAGACATCTTTTGCATGATATGTCTTTATGAAAATAAGCTGTTTGTGATAATGTTATAGATTTTCTTTTGGAACATACATAAGCTGATCCGCCGTTGTTGAGTGCGTGTCTTGTTTTGTCTGGCAATCGCATTTTTGGATAATTATTATTTATTTTTCTTAAGCAATTTCTGCAATTCACAGCATCTATTGTTTTAGCTGTCCTGCTTGGTTTTATTCTTGCTGTTTTAGAGCAAAGATACAGTGATTGTGTATTATTAATAGCGTGTTTAGTTTGCATCGATATCATCTATAAGAGTTTTAATTTTTAAATATTTTTTTGTTTTTTCGTTATCGGATATGTTTTCTTTATAGATGATATCTTTTATACTTTCGACAAATTGCTTTTTTATTGATTTGGTTGCAGCATAAAAATAAAACATTTGCTTTAACGTTAGTTGTCCCATTAAAACCATGGTAATTTCTTCAGTCTCAAAATTAACATCCATGACTAATCTTGCTTTGTTTTGTTCCATATTAATCACAGCAGTTGTGAGCTTCATTTTTATCTTTGTATATTTCGTCACACGTTACACATTGCCAGCCTTCTCTTTTATCAATTTCTTGGGGGTGACAATCTTCTGCTTCCATTTTATCCTCAAATATGTTTTCGCAAATAAGACATTCATAGACAAATATATTTCTTGGTTCTTTTCCCATGTTCATCACTTCTTATACACTAAAACATCATATTTTTCTGTTTTTACTTTATATTTTAATTTGTGTTTTTTAATCAATGATATGGCGATCTGTCGAAGT
>Ga0209431_10002885_pt1 | contig 13840 bp, 9 predicted proteins | sample RifCSP13_3_FD_184021 | JGI IMG/M metagenome (GOLD analysis project Ga0209431, IMG submission 184021) | Soil microbial communities from Rifle, Colorado - Rifle CSP2_sed 13_3 (SPAdes) (version 2) | ecosystem: Environmental > Terrestrial > Deep subsurface > Rock core/Sediment | place: Rifle...
CTCGGAGCAGGTCCGCATCTGGATTTCAACACCTTCATGGAAGCCTGCGACACCGATGCCGACAAGCACGGGGTGAAACTCACGGCCAAGCGTAAAAAGCTGCTGCAAAGCGAACTCTGCGACACCAGCGAGGATGCCGCGCCGGTACTGAAAAAAGTTCACAAGCCCGGCAAAACCACGCCCGATCCCATCCACGGCCTGTTCGAGACCGAGGTGGGCGGCAAGCACGGCGTGGTCGAATACGAGCCGGATACCGCCCTGCGCGACAGCGAGCAGGTGCCGCTGCTGGAAGAAGGCGGTATCGAGGCGTTCTTCCGGCGCGAGGTGCGACCCTACACTCCGGATGCCTGGATCGACCCGGGCAAGACGCTGGTGGGCTACGAGATCTCATTCACCCGCCATTTCTACCGGCCCGCGCCCATGCGCACCCTGGACGAGATCAAGTCCGACATCTATGCCCTGGAGCAGGAAACCGATGGGCTGCTGGAACAGATTGTCGGGGAGGCTGAGTGATGAAGCTGGCCTCTTATCCAGAATACAAGGACGCGGGAGTGAGCTGGGTCGGGAGCATTCCCGCACATTGGCCTGAGAAGCGGGCAAAGTATTACTTCAAAGAGATTGATGAGCGCTCCCAGACAGGCGATGAAGAAATGCTCTCAGTGTCGCACATCACGGGAGTGACTCCCCGCAGCCAGAAGAACGTGACCATGTTCAAGGCCGAGTCGAATGTCGGTCAGAAGCGTTGCCAACCCGGCGATCTGATCATCAATACGATGTGGGCCTGGATGTCTGCATTGGGCGTCTCGAACCATGCTGGAATTGTGAGTCCCGCCTATGGCGTTTACCGGCCAAGAAGCAACCAGGATTACGACTACTACTATCTCGATAGCCTGTTGCGGATTGAAGGATATCGGTCGGAATACATTTGCCGGTCAACGGGCATTCGCTCTTCCCGGCTCAGGCTCTATCCCGATAAATTTCTGAGCATGCCGGTGGTCTGCCCTCCGCAGGAAGAGCAGCAAACCATCGCACGATTCCTGAAGGCGCAAGACCGCTTGTTCCGTAAATTCATCCGCAACAAGCGGCGGTTCATTGAACTTCTCAAGGAGCAGAAGCAGAACGTTATCAATCAGGCCGTGACCCGGGGGCTTGATCCCAAGGTCAAGTTCAAGCCCAGCGGCGTGGAATGGATCGGAGATATTCCGGAGCATTGGGACGCCAGACGGCTCCGCACGCTGGCGGCGGTCAGGGCAAGTGGCGTCGACAAAAACACGAACGAGGACGAAGTCCCGGTCATGCTCTGCAACTACGTGGACGTTTACAAGAACGATCGCATCACCGCTGCCATCGATTTCATGAAGGCCACGGCCACGTCGGAAGAGATTCGCGCTTTTGAGCTGAAAGCGGGCGACGTGATCATCACCAAGGATTCCGAAAGTTGGGACGACATCGCCATTCCTACCTTCGTTCCCGAGGCACTTCCGGGCGTCGTTTGCGCCTATCACTTGGCCTTGATCAGACCGTTCTCAGGTGAAATCGAAGGCGAGTTTCTGTTTAGGGCATTCTCATCCGACCCGGTGGCAGACCAGTTCCGGATTGCCGCCACCGGCGTGACTCGCTTTGGCTTGGCGCAAGGTGCAATCAAGGGGGCGTTCTTCCCGCTCCCGCCGTTGGAGGAACAGCGGGCGATTATTGCTCACATCAATGAGAAGTGCGCCGAGATCAGCCAGGCGATTTCAAGGGCCGAGCGTGAGATCGAGCTGATGCGCGAATACCGCATCCGGCTGATTTCCGATGTCGTCACCGGTCAGGTGGATGTACGCGGCATCGAGGTGCCGGAGGTTGCCGAGGAAGAGCTGCTGGCGTTGGAAGAGGACACCGCCGAATCGGATGACGTACTCGATGACGAGGGGGACATGGATGAAGCCGACTGACACAAGCGAAAAGGGACTGGAATCGATCATCGTCGCCTCCCTCTTGGATGAGGCCGGATACGTTCAGGGCGACCCGCAGGACTACGACCGGGAACACGCCGTCGACCTGGCCAAGCTGTTGCAATTTCTCGCCTCCACCCAGCCCGATGGCTATAAGGCTCTCGGCATCGACGAGGAAGGCCCCAAGCGTACCCAGTTCCTGCACCGCCTGCAGGGCGAAATCGCCAAACGCGGAGTGGTGGACGTACTGCGCGGCGGCATCAAGCACGGCCCGGCCCATGTGGACCTTTTCTACGGCACGCCGACGCCGGGCAACGTGAAGGCAGCCGAACGATTCGCGGCCAATATCTTCAGCGTCACCCGCCAGCTTCGCTACAGCCGCAACGAGACCGCGCTCTCTCTCGACATGGCCGTATTCATCAACGGCCTGCCCATCGCCACCTTCGAACTCAAGAACAAGCTCACCAAACAGACGATTCTCGATGCCGTGCAGCAGTATCAACGTGACCGCGACCCGAAGGAGCTGCTGTTCCAGTTCGGCCGCTGCGTCGTCCATTTTGCCGTTGACGACCACGAGGTGCGTTTCTGCACCCACCTAAAGGGCAAAGGCTCGTGGTTTTTACCCTTCGACAAAGGCTACAACGACGGCGCTGGCAATCCGCCTAACCCTCATGGGCTTGCCACCGACTACCTGTGGAAGGAGACCCTCTCCAAGGAGGGGTTGACCGACATCCTGGAAAATTACGCCCAGGTGGTGGAGGAAAAGGACGAGAAGACCGGCAGGAAAAGGTACAAGCAGATCTTCCCCCGCTACCATCAGTTTAAGGTGGTGCGCATGTTGTTGGCGAATGCACGGGAGACGGGGATTGGCAGGCGCTACCTGATCCAGCACTCGGCGGGCAGCGGCAAGAGCAACTCCATCGCCTGGCTGGCGCACCAGCTCGTGGGGCTGGAGCATGAGGCCAAGGCGTTGTTCGATTCGGTCATCGTGGTCACCGACCGACGGGTGCTCGACAAGCAGATCCGCGACACCATCAAGCAGTTCGCCCAGGTTTCCGCCACCGTCGGCCATGCCGAACACTCCGGCGATCTGCGCAAATTCCTCAAGGCCGGGAAGAAAATCATTATCACCACGGTGCAGAAGTTCCCGTTCATCCTCGATGAGATCGGCGATGAACACCGCAGGAGCAAGTTCGCCATCATCATCGACGAGGCCCACTCCAGCCAGGGCGGCAAAACCACCGCCGCTATGAACATGGCCGTGGCGGAAAAGCCAGGCGAGTATGAAACCGAGTGGGAAGCGCTCGATCCGGAGGACAAGATCAACAAGATCATGGAAGGTCGGAAGATGGTGACCAACGCCAGCTATTTCGCTTTCACTGCGACCCCCAAGAACAAGACCCTGGAGATCTTCGGCGATCCGGACCCACAGCCCGACGGCACCGTGAAGCACCACCCGTTCCACAGCTACACCATGAAGCAGGCCATCCAGGAGGGCTTCATCCTCGATGTGCTGAAGAACTACACACCGGTGGAGAGCTACTACCGCTTGGCGAAGAAGGTGGAAGATGATCCGCTCTTCGACGCCAACAAGGCCCAGAAAAAGCTGCGTCGCTATGTGGAATCCCACGAGCACGCCATTCGAGAAAAGGCGGAGATCATGGTGGACCACTTCCACGCGCAGGTGATCGGCCACCGCAAGGTTGGTGGCCAGGCCCGGGCCATGGTCATCACCAACGGTATCGAGCGGGCCATTCAGTATTTCCAAGCCTTCAAGGACTACCTCAAGGAGTGCAAGAGCCCTTACGCGTCCATCGTGGCCTTTTCTGGCGAGCACGAGTATGGCGGCAAGAAGGTCACCGAAGCCGCCCTGAACGGCTTCCCCAGCAGCCAGATTCCCGAAAAGGTGCAGCAGGACCCGTACCGTTTCCTGATCGTCGCCGACAAGTTCCAGACCGGCTACGACGAACCGCTGCTGCATACCATGTACGTGGACAAGGCGCTCTCCGGCATCAAGGCGGTGCAGACTCTCTCGCGGCTCAATCGCGCCCATCCGCAGAAGCACGACACCTTTGTACTCGATTTCTACAACGACTCTGAAATTATCCAGAAGTCATTCGAGCCCTATTACCGCACCACCATCCTCAGCGATGAGACCGACCCCAATAAATTACACGACCTCAAGTCTGATCTGGACGGCTACCAAGTCTACTCGCAGGAACAAATCGACGATCTGGTGGGGCTCTATCTGAACGGCGCGGATCGCGACAAGCTCGACCCGATCCTGGACGCCTGCGTGGCCACCTACAACGCCGACCTCGACGAAGACGGCCAGGTGAATTTCAAGGGCAAGGCCAAGGCCTTTGTGCGTACATACGATTTTCTGGCCTCGATCCTGGCGTACTCGAATGCCGACTGGGAAAAGCTGTCGATCTTCCTGAACTTCCTGATCCCCAAGCTTCCCGCACCCAAGGAAGAGGACCTGTCCCGGGGCATCCTGGAGGCCATCGACATGGACAGCTACCGTGTCGAGGTGAAAACCAGCCTGAAGATCGGCCTTCCCGACCAGGATGCCGAAGTCGGTCCTGTGCCGACCAGCGGCGGCGGCCGCAAACCGGAACCGGAGCTGGACCAACTGAGCAACATCATCAAAACGTTCAACGACCAGTTCGGCAATATCGATTGGAAGGACGGCGACAAGATCCGCAAGGTCATCGCCGAGGAGATCCCGGCCAAGGTGGCGGCGGACGCGGCCTACCAGAACGCTATGAAGAACAACGATAAGAAAACCGCCCGGATCGAGCACGACGCCGCGCTGCAACGGGTCATGATCGACCTCTTGTCCGACCACACCGAGCTGTTCAAGCAATTCAGCGACAACCCGTCGTTCAAGAAATGGCTGGGCGACACCATCTTCGGCTTGACCTATCAACAGTCAGATCAAACCGCGACGGGGGTAAGCCATGGACGTTAAAACGGCAGCCATTCAGGTTTTGCAGCAGGCCGGAACGGCACTGCACGCTACCACCTGTGAGATATGGGAGGTACAACCATGAAGCTAAGGTTCGCGTCGTCCCTACTGATTTTTCTGAGTGCATACTCAACTTGCCGAGTATGTCGAAGCGGCTTCCTTCCCCAGGGGCAACAAGACCCAAGAGCCCAGCGGCTTGATGGCATTGCTCTCTGAAAAGAAGAGTCAAAGCCAAGGCCCATCGGTCAACGATACTCGAACAATGCCGAGCCATGCTTCAGCACCGCCATCGGGCGATAGCGTGCTTGTGGAGGATGACGGCAGCGTCACCTACAAAGGACGAACGTTCCAGCTTTACCGGAGATACGCTGGTAAATCCGTGGCGTTCATCGAGGAAGATGGTGAACTGAAATTTTCTATCGAAGGCAAGGTTCTCTCGAAGAGCTTCAAACTGTAGGGAAAATGGAGGCTGACATGCAAGATAGATCACAATATTCAGCGGCAGCATCTTTGCTCGGGTATATCTACCAGTGCCGTCTTGCATTGTTGGAGTCTCTAAAGCGGTTAAAGTCCGACCCGGATATTGCGGTTGCAATCGAGACACTCGACGACGTTGTTTTCGAAAAGGACGGCAGTCCCACTGAAGTAATTCAGGTCAAGCATCACATCACCCGGAAGGCCAGCCTCACAAATGCGAGTACCGACCTCTGGAAAACAATCCGGATTTGGTGCGACCTGTTTTCCGGAGGGTTGTCTGAAGAAAATTCAATTCTGTGTCTGATGACGACAGAGGAAGCGGCGGACAATTCCGCTGCCCGTCATCTGCGCATCGAAGGAAGGAATATTGCGGAGGCTGAGAATCTGCTGTTGCAGACGAGCCAAACATCGTCGAACGAATCGAACAAGGAAGGGTATCAAAAATTCAATTCGTTCACGCCAGAGCAACGAAAGGCGCTTCTGGAGCGGGTTTATATCCTGGACAACTGTCCATTAAGCAAGGATCTCCAGTCTTATCTGAGCGAGGAGCTGTGGGGTCATTGCGAGCGCCAGCATTCGGATCAATTTCTCACGTATTTGGAAGGCTGGTGGCTCCAGCGGGTCGTGGCCGGGCTTGATGGCAGTGAGCTAACTGACATAGCAGACATGAAGATCGATTCCGAGAGCTTCACGCGCAAGAAGCACAAGATCCTCAAGATTACTGGCCGGGAAATAGACGCCCAGCTTGTTGATCTCAGAGAACGATTCAAATCGGATTCCTTGCCAATCCATCCTGAGATCCAGTCAGCGAAACCCGACGTCACTTCATTTTCAAACTGGGCGTTCATCAAGCAACTGCGTCTGATAAACGTTTCCGAGAACCGAATTAAGCGAGCAGTAACGAATTTCTACAAGGCGTCGGAGCAGCGGTCCCGTTGGGTCAGAGAATCCCTCATCATCGATGACGATTTGGAGAGGTATGACGATCTCCTTAAGGAAGAATGGGGTATCCATTTTGATCAGTCAAAAGATGCAATGCCCTTGAATCCAACTGACGCCGACCGAATCGCATCAGGTCAGAAAGTCTACCAGTGGGCGGAGGCCGAGGCGCATATCCCGATTCGTCCCTCATGTCAGGATCGCTTTATAACCAGAGGATCGTACCAGATGCTCGCGAACCGCTTGCGTGTCGGCTGGCATCCTGAGTTCGAATCACGCATGGTCGCTCAATCAACGGAGGAAAGCTCATGAAGGATTGGGCGAATAGGCCTCCAGAGATTGCAGCGCTTTTGAACCCAGCGTTTTGCGGATTTCTGCTGTCAACTGGTCTGAATGAATACAACAAGAACGTCGACGAGGGTGCGCCGTATGCTTTCCCCTTCGTGATGTTGCCTCTGGTTCTGCACAAACCAACAAGAGAGATGTTTCCACGGTCATCTCGCACAGCTTTTTCCGCCTGGATAACCAATGCGGACACCGCGATTGCCAAAATTGGCTTTGCCGAGCGGGCAAAGAACATGGCCCCCTACGTCAAAGAGGCCCTGGCCTTTGCCATGCAGAACAATAGCATTTATGTCACGGAGTCCGGACGACTCAAGACTACGCCTGCAAAGAAGTCCTTTCCAAGTGCGACTCAGGAGGTCAACGAGTGTATCCGCACCTCTGTGATGTGTGGAAAGTGGTTTTCTATGGTCGGTGACTTCAAGACAGCAATGGCGCTACTGGGAGTGAAGCCATGAAATTTCAGATTCTCAACATTTTAGTTTATGGAACGAACGGACAGATCCGTTCCATAGAGCTCAAGCCGGATGCTGTAAATATAATAACTGGGCGATCTGGGACTGGTAAATCAGCTCTTATTCACATCGTCGATTATTGTCTAGGTCGGAAGGAATGCAATGTTTATGCAGGCGTTATCCGCAAGCATGTCGAGTGGTATGCAGTAAAGCTCCAAACCTCTTCAGGAGAGATCTTCATTGCCAGGCGCAATCCTGAGCCTGGTAAAGAATCGTCCGAAGACATCTACATTGAACGCGGAACTTCCCTAAGCTTTCCAGAAGCTCGCAATCTGACCAAAAACTCCAATTTAGATACGCTTACATCTATCCTCAACCAGATTCTGGGAATTGGCGAATACGCTCACGAGCCCAAGGCAGGCCAGACCCGTAAAACTGGCACTGTCGATATCGGCAAGGCCCTTTTTTATTGTTTCCAAGAGCAAAGCGAAATCGATGATCAAAAATTCTTGTTTCATCGTCAGGGAGAGCCATTTTTATCGCAAAGCATTAAGGACTATCTCCCTTACTTCCTCGGAGCAATCACGGATGATTTCATACAAAACAAGGAAGAGCTGCGGAAGCTGAATCGCAAGTTGAAGCAGGTCGAATCAAGAATCGCCGAACGCAACAGACTGAAGGGTCAGAATTTCGAACGTGCTTTTGCTCTGCTGAATGAGGCTAAGAGCGTTGACCTGATTGCTGCTGACGAGCCCCTTCAGGCTTCATGGGACAACGTACGACAACTGATCGAGGCAGCGCTCGCCAGGAATATCGATAACGATCCGTCGGAACCTAATGTAGATGTCCTTAATGACTTGCTTGATAGCCAACAACGGATAAGGGAGTCATACAGGCTCGCTGCCGCTGAGCTCAAGTCACTGAAAGATCTTAAACGCTCGTCAAACGGTTTCGGCTCCGAAGTGGAAGAGCAAAAGTCTCGACTGGAATCAATTAACATCTTTGGCCACACCGGAGACTCGAATACCTGCCCGCTTTGTTCATCAACGTTACCCAGCGCAGTTCCGTCTGCGGAAGCCATTCGAGCATCATTGATCGACATTGATTCCCAACTCAAAGCAGTCACCAACGACACCCCGCATTTAGATGCGATGATAGCCAAGGCTGAGGATCAGTCGGTGGAGGTCAAAAGGCAACTCGATGAAGTCAAGGCTTCAATCATTTCTCTCCAGACGACAAACCAGCGTATCTCTGACTTGCGGGACTTTAATTCCAGACGAGCCATGATCAAAGGTCGTCTCAGCCTTTACCTGGAGAATATGCCAGCGAAAGATGTCGATGATTCGGAAGACAAGTTAGAAGCAGAAAAGCTTGCCGAACAAATCCGTGCTCTAGAAGCCGTACTCGACGATGAGGTACTATCAGAGCGTTTGGAATCCATCCTCTCTCTTGTTTCCGCTCAAATAACTTCGTTGGCAAGAAAACTTGAGATTGAACACTCGGACTCTCCGATGCGTTTGGATCTCAAGAAACTAACCATCGTCGCAGATCATGCCGACGACGGACCGATCCCCATGCCTAAAATGGGCAGCGGAGAAACCTGGGTCGGCCTCCATCTCGTGACCCACTTGGTTCTGCACAACTGGTTCTTCAAGAAACAGCGACCCGTGCCGCAGTTTTTGTTTCTTGACCAGCCATCTCAGGCTTATTTCCCGCCTGACACCTCGGCCGAAACAGTTCGCGAGCAGACCGAAGTGACGAATCCAGACCGACAGTCGCTAATCTGTATGTTCAAGTTGATTGTCGAAGAAACCAAGAATTTCCAGGTGATCGTCACCGAGCATGCCGACATCAGGGAGGATTGGTATCAGACATTGGTCCGTGAAAACTGGTGGGATGGGAAGCAAAAGCTCGTTCCCGTTGAATGGATTGAGGTGAAATCATGAGTGTGCTTTCAGCGGCAATCGAAATTCTGAAAAAGGCTGGGTCGCCCTTGCATGCGAAAGATTTGGCAAGTCAGATGATAGCCGAAGGCCTTTGGAATTCAGACGGAAAAACTCCGGCGGCCACTGTCAGCGCTCGACTCTACTCAGGCATCAAGACTAACGGTGACAAATCGCCCTTTGAAAAGGTCGGTCCACAAATCTTTGCGCTTAAGGATTCTGCCGGAATCCTGAACGACGCTGATGAGACTACTCCGGACGTTCAAAAAGCGGCAGAGCCACCGGTTTCAACTACGGGTTTCTCCTTCACCGATTGCGCTCAGAAGGTGCTTGAGGCGTACGGCGGCAAGAAGCCAATGCACTACAAGGAGATCACCGAGAAGGCCCTGCAAAAAGGTTGGCTGGTGATGGGCGGCAAAACGCCGGACGCCACCATGTACGCTCAGGTGATTACCGAGATAAAGCGCCAGCAGAAGCGCGGAGAGCGTCCCCGTTTTGTCCAGCACGGCCGTGGCTATGTTGGCTTGAGTCAATGGATGGGGCGCGGGCTGGCGTTCCAGATCGAGCAGCACAACCACCAGGTCCGGAAAACCCTGTGCGAGCGCCTGCTCGCCATGAAGCCCGGCGAGTTCGAGGAGCTCATCTCGCAGTTACTGGCGGAGATGGGTATCGAGATGGTCGAGGTAACCAAGCTCAGCGGCGACGGCGGCATCGATGTATGTCCGTGGCACCCTGGTGGTTGGCGACGTGGTCCGCATCAAGATGGCCGTCCAGGTCAAGAAATGGAAGCTCAAGAACAACATCCTGGCCCCGGTGGTTCAGCAGGTGCGAGGCAGTCTCGGAGCGCACGAGCAAGGGCTAATCATCACCACCAGCGACTTCAGCGCCGGAGCTATCAAGGAAGCTGCCCAACCCGACAAGACCCCCATCGCCCTGATGAACGGAGAACAGCTCGTGATGCTGCTGATGGAACACGGCATCGGAGTCCATCGCTCCACACCGGATCTGTTCGAGATCGATGAGGAGTTTTCGATGGGTGGGGATGTGAAATGAAAGCTGCTAAAAGTTCTCAAAAATACGATCACAGCTCGAAATGTGAGGCACAAAAATCAAAGGTGAGAACGTAATGAGGGGAAATCTGCCAAAGCCGATCAAGAAGCAGCGCGAGGTGTTGTACATGCCTTCAGCGGGGCACACTGCCGTGCTCGGAACTGCTGGAAGCGGTAAGACGACACTCGCTCTCTATCGGGCTGCTTATCTATCCGAGCCGTCGATGCCGCACGCAGGAAGGACGCTGCTCCTGACATTTAACAAAACGCTTGTCACCTATCTTAAGTATCTCAAACCCATTGAGTTACAGAATGTCCAGGTTGAAACCTACCATACATTCGCCCGAGGTTATCTCAACAACCGTGATAAAATGAGTAGGAATTGCATTTGCGATCCTGACTGCAGAAGCACTTTCATTTCCCAAGCAGTCAAAGCTGTCGAATCTGGCTACGAACCGTTAAAATTCTTTAAGAGACCCCTCGAATTTTTCTCGGACGAAATCCAGTGGATTTTCAGCCATGGGATCACTTCCCTGGAAGAATATGTGGAAGTGGAGCGCGTTGGGCGTATCGGCACAAATCTCTCCCGCAAGCTTAGACCAGTTATGTACGAGATTCTCGAAAAGTATCTCGAGATTCGAACTGCCAGCGGAAAATTGTATGACTGGGATGACATCGCGATTTCTGTACGAAAAGAATTCGAGGAGGATTCTTCGCCTCGAATTTACAAGCACATAATTGTTGATGAAGGGCAAGACTTCTCCCCAGAGATGATTCGCTCGCTGGCGGCAGCAATCCCCGAGGACGGTTCACTTTCCTTTTTCGGGGATGTTGCTCAGCAGATCTATGGACAGCGAATGAGCTGGCGCTCTGCAGGATTGAATATCCCTCAACAGTGGTTCTTCAAAGAAAACTATCGAAATACGAAACAGATCGCTCAGTTGGGGCTGGCCATTTCCAGAATGCCTTTTTTTCAGGACATTCCTGATTTGGTTGAACCCACATCACCTAGGGCCGACGGTGCGTTGCCTACCTTAGTCGAGTGCACAGACAAGGATCAGCAAGTTGAAATCGCACTTCGGGCAGCAAGAGGTGCTGGGAAAACTCAGAGTGTTGCCATCCTCGTAAAAGATAGAGCCCAGGAAAGGATCTTTAGCTCCGCCCTGGGAGCAAACGCTACTCGATTGCACCGCGACCTTCAGGTATGGAATGACGGCCCCGGAATTTACCATGGTACCTATCATGCGGCTAAGGGGCTTGAATTTGATGTTGTGATACTTCCTTTCTTGGATGCGGACAATCTACCCGACCCGGACTACATAGCCTCCCACGGGGAAGAGGATGGTCTTACGCATGATGGCAGACTTCTTTATGTGGCGGTAACAAGAGCAAAAACGAGCTTGATCCTGCTCTACACTGGGGAGCTCACGTCACTACTACCCGTTGACGAATCACTCTACCAGAGGGTCAAGCCATGAACTTGATTCAACAGGAGTGCGTCAACTGTGGGATCACTCGGATCTGCCATTTTACGCAGTCTAGAAACCTCGCTCATATTTTTGACGATCCTCTCGGGCTTTGTTCGAAGAGGACGCTTCAGCAGCATGATATGCCGCATAATCCGACCGACCCAGACCGATATGACGGGCGGGACGATCTGATTTGCTGCTCTATCGAATATCCGAATACCTACTACTTCGCGAAGGTCCGGGAGCAAGACCACTTGTTCAAGGACTGGGTAGTGTTGATGATTGAGCCCAGCTACCTGTGGCATCCTGAGACTTGCTTTTGCCCGTGCAATGCGGCCCGGTCTCGTGGTGCTTATATCCAAACAGGGATAAACGGGTTTCGATCACTTTACGCGGATACATCCCCTGGGATTACTTTTTCCCGTCCTGGTAGGCATCTTCCCGCTGCACCAACCGATATTCAGGCGGAAGTTCTTCTTAAAGACCCGATTCCGCTTGATTCAATTATCGGTATTGCAGTTCATACAGAAGAACAGGCTCATCGGGAAATATGCAGATTGGAGCTCCAGGGAATCACACTCGACAAACCAATTTACATCGCTCCGGACTTTTTTAATAAGACATCGCTCTCGCAGTTGATTCAACGCGGAGTCCGAGCGACGGAAACGCTATACGAAAACGGAGGTCTACATGGCCGATAACAACACAATAAGGCTAAAAACAAGCAAAGGCGTCGGAGCCATGCTTGGGGCTGCTTTTGGTGACGCACTGGGTTGGCCTAATGAGCGAGTTGCCAAGTCAAACGCCTTAAAACAAACCCAAGGCCGACTTCATGATTTCAAGAGATGGACCCGACGTTCCGGCGGTCGCTTTTTTCCCCATGAAGAGATCATTGAGGAAGGCGAGTACAGCGACGACACCCAACTCATTCTCTGTCTCAGTAGGTCTTTGCAGAAAGGTGAAGCGTGGTGGAACCATTTTACACAGGTGGAGTTACCCTTTTGGTCCGTTTATGAACGTGGCGGTGGCGGTGCAACCAAAAGAGCCGTGGAGTCATGGCTGGATGGTGTCGCGCCATGGAGTCCTAACCGGAAGCCCCAGGATGTGAAGCGATATTACGACGCGGGCGGCAACGGTGTCGTGATGCGCGTTCTCCCTCACATTTTGCGTTTGGGCGAAAAGGAGTTCCCAGAGATAGCCACCAACATTTTCCTTGACGGTATAACCACCCATGGACACCCCCGGGCGCTGTTAGGCGCTTTGGCTTACGGTTTCGCGCTTTGGGCGGCTTTTCGCAAGGATTCGAAACTGGCTTATGGCGAATTGGTGGAAGAATTGATCAAGAACGCGGAAATCTGGTCTGCTCTTCCAGCCACACCGGGCATCCCGCCAGAATGGAGGAACCAAGCGGAAAACAGCCTTCAGGGCTACATGAAACTTTGGGAATCGGCCAAAGCTGAGGTCATGGAGTATCTTGAAGTCTGCCGAGCTGAACTCTCGAAAGGGGCTTTGAGTCTCGATGACGATGTACTGAAAAAACTCCAATGCTTCAACAGTAAGATAAGCGGAGCCGGAACCGTGGCCGCGATAGCGTCGGTGTATCTGGCGTCGCGCCACGCTGCTGATCCAATTAATGGCGTGGTAAAAGCAGCCTTCGCCATCGATTCGGACACCGATACAATCGCCTCGATGACGGGTGGCCTGCTCGGCTGCATTAATGGCTCCGACTGGCTATCACCTGTGAAGCAAGACATTCAAGACGCTGCCTACATCGAGAAGAATGCATTTCGACTAGCAAACGGACATATTGATGACAAGCCTACTCATGAGGTTGTTAAAAGATCCTTGCTCAAGAGTTGGATTGATGATGTTGTAACCGCTCCTGATTCGAGCGAAGTCAGCCTTCCTGATCGCAGGAAGGCCAGGGTTAATCGCGGCCGTGACTATATCGGACGCAGCGGGAAGTTCAAAGTCGAATTCCGACGTTTGACCACTGGGGATGGCCAAAGCATCTACCTGAACAAGATTTCAAAGGGCGATTTTGGGCCAATAGCCAATAGCCCGAAACAAACTAGTATGTCTCACCAGCAGCCCCTTTCACAAAGTCGGGGATGCGGCTCAAAGATTCCTGTCGCCTCATTCGAAAGAGCCATTTGGTTCTATCGTGACTGCCTTGGCTTAACTGTGAAGAAGCAGAGCTCGGATGTGGTTGTTTTCGATCAAGGACTTGTTTTGGTTCCTTTGAGCTATACGAACAATGT
>Ga0209431_10002887_pt1 | contig 13838 bp, 12 predicted proteins | sample RifCSP13_3_FD_184021 | JGI IMG/M metagenome (GOLD analysis project Ga0209431, IMG submission 184021) | Soil microbial communities from Rifle, Colorado - Rifle CSP2_sed 13_3 (SPAdes) (version 2) | ecosystem: Environmental > Terrestrial > Deep subsurface > Rock core/Sediment | place: Rifle...
CGAGCGGGAATGCTATACAACCGGTCAAAACCATAATCCAGACCGTGCCAACCCATGCAGAGAGTATGCCGGCCTCCTCTGGTTTTCTGGAAGGATAACTGGAAAGAAACTGCCAGCCAAGCCTTCCAAGACCGTCCGTAAATACATCTATCAGCAGGGCTGAAAGAACCACAAGCCCTATTAAAGTGGCAAGTAATCCAAAGATTGCAAAGGATTCATCCAGAAATTTATTGTAAAGTTTTCTATCCATAATTTAAATAAGTTGCAGGTTTCGGGTTTTTACTTGCAACTTGCAACCTGTAACTTGAAACTGTTTTTATTCATATTCTTCCCTAAACCTCTTCTTAAGCCAGTAGCTCACTATATTCAAGACAAATGTCACAGCAAAAAGGCTCATACCCGCGGCAAATATTGTGGAGTATTCTATAGTCCCGGTAGGTGTATCGCCGAGGCTCACCTGCACAATATAGGCTGTTACTGTTTCTATGGGGACAAGGGGATTAAGTGTAAGCCTGGGCTGCTGGCCCGCTGCAATTGCCACAATCATGGTCTCACCCACTGCTCTTGATATGCCAAGTATAAAAGACGCTGCTATGCCTGAAAGCGCTGCGGGCAGGACAACCTTAAGCGCTACCTGAAACCTTGTTGCGCCAAGGGCAAGGGCGCCTTCTCTGAGACTCATGGGTACAGCATGCATGGCATCTTCGCTCAAAGATGCTATAATTGGTATTATCATTATTCCCATGACAATCCCCGGCGCAAGTGAATTAAAACCGGACATGTCAGGGATAAGTTTCTGGAGCAGCGGAGTTACAAAAAGGAGGGCAAAATAACCATAAACAACTGTAGGTACTGCCGCAAGTATCTCAAGTATGGGCTTTATGAATATCCTAACCTTATTAGATGCGTATTCGCTCAGGTAGATTGCAGTGATAACCCCAACCGGCAGAGACACTGCCATTGCAATAATGGTTGTCACGAATGTCCCTGCGAAAAGTGGGAGTATGCCGAAGTGCTTTTCAGAAAAAAGGGGAGTCCACTGTGTGTCTGTCAGGAAGTCAACAATGGATACAACCTTAAAAAACTCCAATGTCTCAAATATTAAAACACTCAATATCCCGATAGTTATAAAAACAGAAAACAAGGCGCTCAAAAAAAGCGCTTTCTCAATGAACCATTCTTTTATCTTCTGGAATCCGCGATAACTCAATACTATTTCCCTTCCTTCTGCAATAAATCCTCTATCTTTACACCAACTGTAGCACCATGGCCGCCGAACACAGAACCTGCCAGTCTCTTTTCAAACCTGCTTAGTCCAAGGGTATATGCCTTATCCGGAAGGGCTATGTAACCCACCTCTTTGGAGAGCTTGTCCCCTTCTTTCATATAAAACTCGACAAACCTCTTTACCTCAGGTTTGTCAGCCGACTTCTTATTTACGTAAATAAATATCGGCCTTGCCAGAGGCTGGTATGTGCCTTTTACGACATTTTCATACTCGGGCAGGATTGGCCCTTTGCCGTTTGTATCGTTCTCATCATCAATAGGGACAAGCTTCAGCCTATCCTTATTGTGCTCATAATATGCCACACCAAAGAAACCTAATGCAAGTGTATCTGTGGCTATGCCCTGAACAAGGACATTATCATCCTCGCTGGCAGTAAAATCCCCCCTGCTTGCCCCGCCCTTGCCGTTTATAGCTTCTGTAAAATAATCAAATGTCCCTGAATCTACACCTGCGCCAAAGAGGTGCATCTCCTTATCAGGCCAGTTTGCGCGTATCTGATTCCACTTTGTGATTTTACCCTGTGCTGCCGGTTCCCACATCTTCTTTAACTCTTTTACCGTCAAATAGTCAACCCAGTTGTTTTTTGGATTTATCATAACAGCAAGGCCGTCATAAGCCACAGGAAGCTCAATGTATTCTATGCTATTTTTCTTGCAGAGGTCAACCTCGCTTGGCTTTATCGGCCTTGATGCATCGCTTATATCCGTCTCTCCACTGCAGAACTTCTTAAAGCCGCCGCCAGTGCCTGATATGCCCACCGTCACCTTTGTCTTTCCCTTTTCTATCTTCTGAAACTCCTCTGCAACAGCTTCGGTTATAGGATAGACTGTGGAAGAACCGTCTATCTTTATGACCGGAGCAGCATGGAGCTTTGCTGACATACATACTGCAAAGATTGCTATTAGGCTTATTACTAATCTTTTCATTTTTTAATCCTCCTTTTATAAATAAAATTGATTGCACAGATTTTAGAAATACAATTACGCAGATTAAAACCACCCTCTTTGTCATAATCTGTGTAATCTGCTTTTATTATCAGTGTAATCATACTATTTTATACCATCCTTTTGTTACAATCGTGTTACAAAATAGTCAAGATTCTATGAAGAATTTAAAGTCGTTGTATATAAAAAATTGGGGAAGTGGTGAAGAAGCCCCTTCCCCCGGAGGAAGGATGATGAAGAAGACCCGTCCTTCGCGGGTTTTCCGGGGAGCAGCCCCCCCACTCCACGGAAACTGGTTAGAAGTATAATTGTGCCTGAACCTGATAAACATCTTTTGTATCGTCATTTGCAAGCCAACCGCTGGCGCTCTTTTCATACTTTGTGCTGGCCCAATTCAGACCTATCTTAAAGCTGTGCCCTTTTGCATACCAGTTGGCCCCAATTGTGGTAGTTTTCTCTTTTTTGTCGCTGCTGTTTGAGTCCTGGTCATAGACCTCATACCTGGCCACAGGCTCTGCATTCAGTCCTGATATGAAATAGCCCGCCTGGCCATACCAGCCCTTTGGTTTCTTTTCCTTGGTAGCAGGATTTGTATACTTTTCCTTCCATGTATTATACTCAAACTGGGCTGTAAAACCCTCATAGTGTCCTGATATATCCACACCCATGAGTGTCCTGTCTTCCCCATAGGTGGTTGTCTTATACTCTATCCCCTTCTGCTGAGCATAGTTCACGCCAAGGGCAAGGTGTTTGTCCTTACCCAGATGCGAATCGCTTTTATCCTTTTCTATCCAGCCGGGCGGAGAGAGTTCAAGCCTGGCGACATACAATGGGTCTGACTTGTGGACGGTGCTGGAATTGATTGTAGAATTTGGTTCCCAACCATCCCCTACAGCAAGATTGTATGCAAATATCCCTTCTGCAATCTTACCATGGAGCATCAGGTGAGACTGGTAATAGTCGTCAAAAAGCTTCTTTGCCGCCTCTGTCGATACTGGCCTCTCAATAATAAGCTGCTTTGATGACGATGTTAAAGATATCCTTGAATACGGCAGCTTTGCCTTACCAAATCGCACATTAAAGGCATCGGCAGATTTATAGTCAATATTTGCAATCTGTATCTTTACCTCATTTGTCGGAGAGCCGCTGGTGGAGGCAAATTTTCCGTTTTTGTCTGCCTCAAATACGAGGCTGTATTTGAGATTGGTGTAGAGCTGCCCGCCAATCTCAAGACGGATCCTCCTGAGATACATATCCATTTCAGACTCGTTTGAGTTTCCATCTTCGTTTTTAATCAGATCCCCGATATCTATCCTTGGCTGCAGACGGACCCTGAAACTGATGTCTGTTTCATCGCTCACCTTTACCTTAAATCCCTTAGTCTCTTCACCCATTGGAAAATTCTGGGCAAATACGTGTGTTGCCGCCAGTAATAATATTACTGGTATTAGCAGTAGTTTCTTCATTCTGCTCTTTTCCTCCTTTGTTTTTTTGTTATTCAAGTAAATCTTTATGCCTGTTCTCATACTCCTTCTGGGCAAAGCTGGATTCAAAAATCACAGTCTCGCCGTTAGGACCGAACCCTATGCCGGTAATAGGGCTCTTGCCGGTCTTTCCTGCCATTTCAAACTCTTGTTTTGTCTTTGGAGAGATAAAGACATAAATCTTTCCGCCTTTTTCTATCTCAAAATAGGCATTGACTGTCACCTTCCCAGGCTTCAGTTTACCGCCATCCAGCTTGAAGTATTCTACTGTCGGTTCTATCGGAACATTTGCTGTCTGACTGGTTGCACACCCTATAATGGGTAAGATGCCCATCAGTAAGAGACTAAAGACTTTCTTAATTCTCATTTCATCCTCCTTTCTTTAGTTTTTTATAATTGGTTTATCAAACATCTATCTCACCTGCTGCATAACATCCCTGCCTGCTCAGCCTCTCTCCTGCTCCCTTTTCTCAGAGTATGAGCAATCAGTATCGGGCAGCGGTAATGCTCCTCTGTGTCGCAATAGACCCGTCTCTCGAATATACTTGGAACCATAAGAGTAATAGAGGCATTGCAGATTCTATTCTTTCCGCATCTTTCAAGATATATACACTCCATTTATCCTCACCTCCTTTTTTATTATTTGCAGCCATCATATATGAAGCTTGTTACAGGATTATGACGGCAATGTTAAGTTTTGTTTGCCAATGCTCTTCTTCAACAATCTCTCAACCCTTAAAAGAAGCTCGATAATATCAAACGGTTTCACCATATAATCATCTGCGCCGATATAAAGACCAAATGCCCTGTCAGAGGGTTGTGCCTTTGCAGAGAGGATGAGGATTGGTATCTTTTTTATCCACTCATCCTCATTGTCCTTTACCCAGCGGCATAACATCCAGCCATCCATCTCCGGCAGCATAAGGTCGAGGATAATAAGGTCTGGCTTAAAATCATCTATCTTTTTAATCACATCAAAGCCACCCATAAAACTTGTCGTTATATAGCCCTTTCTTGTAAGGTTAAAATCCATAAGATTCAGAAGGTCTATATCATCCTCAACAATCAAGATTTTGTCTCTTTTCATAACTCATCCTTTATCTTCGCAGGAGAAAACCTGATTGCCAGAATCCGCGCCACTATTAGAGAAAGAACAAGGGCAATCACCATGAGTATCTTTGAATACTCTATATCCTTAAACCAGAAGACCATAACCTCGGTAAGGATGACCACAAGGACAGTATCTATGATGTAGGTGACCTTAACCCTGCCCTCCGAAAAATATGCGAGGGCAGTTCTAAAGACCTCCAAAAGGGCAAGGATGGTAAGGGAGGTGATCATCACCTGCTTCAGGGCATTGTGAATATCATTGCTGAATATAGCCCTTAATTCCAGAAGGGTGTTTAATACCGCCCATGCTATGGTTATGAGGATAACTACTATCAGCAGGCTTAAGATAATACGGGCGCATTCTTCAAATATTCTGGAAGATATATCTTCGATATTTTTGATGTGTTTGATGCAGGTGAACAAGATAAGCTCCTTTCTGACAGGAGATTACCTTATGAGTGTTGCAGGATTATGACAGGTTGGTTAAGATTTGAAGGAAGCTGTATCAGAACGGTATAAGGGGTTTGAAAACCATGAGATAGAAAACTGCAACAAGCGCTGGGCGATATCGCCCGTGCCAAGGGCATGGCACAAGTCGCGCGTGACGCCGGCCTGTCCCGCGAAAGTCTCTACAAGGCGCTCTCTGGTGAACGTAGTCCCAGTTTTGACACCATCCTCAAGGTCATGGATGCGCTGGGTTTGAAGCTGCATGCCGAAGCGCATCACGGCTGATTCCGTCCCCCCAAAAGTAATATTAGCCGGAAAGAATATAAGCAGTTTTAGAATTTCTGTGGCTATTTTATCGCTGGAGTATTGATTTTCGGGTTCGGTTTTGGTAAAAGACAGAAAGTGGATAATACCTTGTTGGGCGTCCCAAGAATGAATGGAGTGGCTCGTATGAATTCGCAAACAATCGCGGTTTCCATTGGTGTGCCGCCGGCACGGGTCTATGAGTACGCTTCAAACCCGGCCAACCTCCCTGCTTGGGTGCCGTCGTTCTGCAAGTCCGTCGAACTCATCGACGGAGAATGGACAGTTCAGTCACCCAGCGGTCTCGTGATGTTTGCCTTTGTTGAGCCCAATGACTTTGGTGTCTTGGACCATACGGTTACTCTCCCATCTGGAGAAAAACTCACAAACCTAATGCGAGTGGTACCGAACGGGAACGGAAGTGAAGTGCTCTTTACGCTCTTTCAGCATGAGGGCATGTCCGACGAGCAGTTCCAAGAAGATGCAGCGCTGGTCCGAAGTGATCTCGACACGCTTCGTCGCATACTAGAGTGCTCCCGTGTGTAAGACGCCCAACCCTTCCATTGAGTGGACAGCCACCGGCAAGCCGGTGCTTGCCGCTCATGTCAAACGTTAGGTTTGAGGAGAGGAACAAATGATGAAGATACGCGTCAAATAACTGGCGTCTCGCCTAATATGGGGCCTACTGTATTTCCCTGTATTTCTAAGATAGGCAGCCGTCTCTTAAGAATAATTTGATATTCATAATGCATAATAGGCCTCCTTTGGTTGATTTTTATTATACCAAAAGAGTTACCTAATTAGTGAGCATGAACAAGTGTCCCTTATATTTATTATAAATGTCTGAAGTTCAATATGGTGGTTTCATCCGGCACATGCTGACTTAAAAGGTCTATTTCCAGAAATTTCTGAAATGACACGCTGTCGTAAACGGCTTCTTCCATGCCGGGGTCGGAGAGTCCATACCATTGTTGAAGGAAGTGTATCTTGAGCATCAACAGGAGTTCTTTCTTTTTCCTCCCCGTCTGCTGTTCTTGATAGTATGCGGCTATTTCCGCTAATAGCTTTTCCCGCGGAATAACTGCCTGCATTTCATCTAAGAATCTTTCGCATTTGCGTTTTTTCTTTTGGGCAAGGGTTAGAAAGCTCATTTGACTCATCTCAATTCCTCCTTGCCAGTTATAGTATCAAATTTGTGGGCAAGTAGGGAGGGTTTTTCAGAGTGTCCTTAACAAACACACCAAAAAGGTGTCCACAATCTTGACACCTTGCTTTTTGCTCCCCTTTGCGTGTTAATATCTGGAAAACATTAGACTTTTTTTGTATAGATACCTCAATCTGTTCCTGAAATTCACGGAATTTTCCTGAATCAGTGTCAACTTTTTTTACACTTTCTCAAAATTAGGCAAGACCTCCACATCTCCATGCAATAAAAAACACCTTATAAATCAATAAGCTAAAACATCAAAGGAGGACTTCTTCTCTTTTTGGCACAAAGATTGCTTCTATACTTTAACTAAACAGAATATACACTGGCTCAATCGCTATCATATTTGCGTAGTAATAAAAAATTGGAATTAAACTCTAAAAGAGATTATGTGTTTTTTGTAAGAAGCAAAGAATGAATGAATTAGTATAAATAGAATTATGTCAGGTTTTAAGGAGAACATTATGAAACAAAGATTATTAATATTTGTGGCGCTAATATCCGTGCTGGCATTTGCAGGGTTTGCACAGGCATTACCGATGACATTTTCAGCATCAAGCGGCAGTCTCAGTGCCTCTGCTACCTTTGAAACGAGTGGTTCTAATTTAATTGTTACCCTGACGAACACCAGCGCTGCTGATGTGACGGTTCCGTCAGATGTATTGACTGCCGTTTTTTTTACTTTAGCCGGTGACCCGACATTGACAACATTATCTGCAATGCTCAATTCGGGCAGCAGTGTATACTACGATCCTCAAGGACAGCCTTTGGGAGGAGTTGTTGGCGGTGAATGGGCTTATAGGGATAATCTTTCGGGCGCTCCCTTGAATGCCGATGAAGGTATATCGAGTGCCGGATTCGGTCTATTTGGTCCAGGCGATCTCTTTCCTGGTGATGATTTAGCGCCACCTCTTAGTCCCGACGGTTCGCAATATGGACTTTTATCAGCCGGTGATGATACCGATACAGGAAACGGTGGAATAACAGGTAGCGGGGGGCTTATTAAGAATTCCGCAATCTTTACACTTAGTGGACTATCCTCTAATTTTGATCCATCAGCAGCAGGAGCTATTACCGATGTTTATTTTCAGTATGGAACTGCTATCTCTGTTGTCCCCGAACCATCCACCCTTCTCCTTCTCGGCTTTGGATTGGCAGGGTTGCCCTTACTTAGAAGAAAGATGAAAAGGTAAAGATTTCTGATTTTGATTTGCTGCAAGAAAAGCCAGCCTAAACCGGGTTGGCTTTTCTTGTTTGGGAAATATGAGGGAAAGGGAAATATAGGGGCTTCGGGGCTGTTGAAAAAGTATGTATTTACGCACCAAGTTGTCATTCCCGCGAAAGCGGGAATCCATAACATATTGATTTTACAGATACTGGATTCCCGATAAAAACTTCGGGAATGACATAAAGAGAGTTTTTCAACAGCCCCACTTCCCATATTAATGCTGCGTGAGGGTCTTTAGATAAAACTTTCTGTCCTCGTCATATCTATGTCAAGAAAATATGGGAAGTGGAGTCTGTCTAAAAACTACTGTTTTGAGTGTCTTTAGTTGTATAAGTGGTTGATTTTATTGAAGCCAATTTTAAAAAATTTGAGTTTTTAGACAAGCTCAGTGTCCCTCTTGTAATTCCTTGCAAGAAGGTTACCTTATCTATGTTGCAGGATTATGACAGGAAAGTTAAGATTTGAAGGGGGAATAAGCTAAAACAGACCTCTATTGGAGGAGGTAAAGCATGGTTGTATTGTACAATACTTAGTTATTGGCTATTATCTTATATACTCCACCGTTATGGTCTATTACATACACCTCATATGCTTCATCAATACCGAATGAGCTTATTGAAAGTTTAGTATCAAGAAGCCTGTTTTCTGCAACCTTATAACCATCATGACGCAGGGTCCATATCTTGCCGCTGCCCCAGTCTCCATAAATATATGCACCGCATAAGGAAGGTATCTTATGACCGCGGTAAACAACGCCGCCAATTACAGATATACCGTTGTTTCTGCCGTAATCTATGATGGGAAGGGTAAGGCCTGTTGTATTGCATTGAGGATTTACGCCTGACGTGCAGATTGCTCCTTCCATAATATTCCAGCCGTAATTTTTGCCTCGTTCAACAATATCTATTTCTTCACGCTCATCCTGTCCAACATCGCCTGTATATAAAACACCGGTAAGAGGATCGAAACTGAATCTCCACGGATTTCGCAGACCATATGCCCATATCTCAGGTCTGGCATCAGGTCGTTTTTTGAAAGGGTTATCATCGGGTATGCCATATTCCAGCCCAATTTCTTTTTTGTCTATATCAATCCGAAGCATGGCGCCCAAAAGGGTTGAAAGGTTTTGGCCGTGGCCTTGCGGGTCATTTGCACTGCCGCCATCGCCCATGCCTATGTAAAGATAGCCGTCTGGCCCAAATGCAATCTGGCCTCCGTTATGGTTGGAAAATGGCTGTTCAATTGTCAGTATGATTCTTTCGCTGTTTTTATCTGCAACATCGGGATTACTGCTGGCGTGGAACTCTGATATTACTGTATGCAGGCCGCCTGTTGAAGATGTATAGTTCACAAAGAGACGTCCGTTTTCTTTAAACTTAGGGTGAAATGCCATGCTTAACAAACCCATCTCACCGCCAGACTTTACCCTTTCCCTTATATCAAGAAACGGCACAGGAAGAATTCTGTCGTGCTTTAGTATGCGTATAACGCCTGCCTGCTCTGTTATAAAAAGCCGCTTGCTGTAATTTCCGGCGGCGGTAATATGCACAGGGTTTTCAAGCCCCTTTGCCACTGGCTTCAAAGAAATTTCCGGCAGGGGCGGCGCTGCCCCCCTTATTTTACAAGGCCTGATACGGGATGAATCTGCCGGTAAAAGGGAAGAGAAAAGCATGATGATAAGAATTGAAAGGATTAAACGGCCCATGTTTTTATAACCCCCGCTTAAATGTAATTGTTGCAATTGTTATGGTAATTAAGGCAAAAACAGCGAGAAAAAGAATATCCCCTTTTACAGCCATGAGGCCATATACCAGTTTATCTATAACAAAAAACAACGCAAAGAGGAAGACTTAACGTTTTATCTGCCGCGTTTTCACAGGAAGCGACTGCCGCGCGGACATTCCAGTAAACTCGGAGAATGTAGAGCATAGGAAGACCAATAAAATACTCGGCATTGACATTAAATGTCAAAGCCTCGGAACGCAGTCATATTTTTGCAACCCTTAGCACAGTTGGGAAAAAGAACGGCTGAGAATGCCGTTGGTCTTATTAGACGATTCTTGCCTAAGAAAACCAATTTTGCTACAGTGAGTCCACAACAAACAAAACAAATTGAATCTTTATTAAATAACAGACCTCGCAAGTGTCTTGATTACAAAACACCTTATGAGGTCTTTAACTGCCATAGCTCGCCATAAGCCCTGCCTTGTAGGCAGGGTTGAGGCGAGCAAATGGAAATTAAAGTTTTGTCTTCCTCTGCAGTCAAGAAGCCCCGCCCTGTGGGCGGGGTTCTTCACTCGAGTGTTGCACTTGCTCATTGAATGTGGCATATAATTATGCTCAATATGACCTATGATCCCCCAAACCTCCCTTAACTCCCTTGAATTCAACAAACTCCTTGAGATAATTGCCAGGCATGCGCACAGCAATGCATCCGAGAAGGCCGTCCTCGCCATCGCCCCGTTATCCCGAAAAGAGGAGATTGAAAAAAGATTCTCATGCATTGAAGATATCCTTCTCATGTCCAATAATGGCACGCCTCTGTCTGTCCTTCCTTTCAAAGATATTGAGCCGGTGTTGCAAAAGGTAAGGCCTGAAGATGCGATACCTGAGCCGTATGAGCTTGCATGGCTTATGGATTTTTTTCAGGCTGTGCATGAGGCATCAGCTCAGATCAGGAAAGATGCTTCACTAATTGCCCTTAATGAACTCACAGCAGATTTGACAGACAGAAAGGAGTTTCTTGGCATTCTTAGCCGCTCAATTGACAGGGAAGGGAATGTCCTTGACACTGCATCGCCTGAGCTTGCTGAGCTCAGGGCAGAAAAAAAGAGACTTGAAGCGAGGGTCAGAAAGAGGCTTGAGGAGATTGTAAGGGATGAAGAAACAGCAAAATTCCTGCAGGACAGCTTCATTAGCCAGAGGTCAGGCAGGTGGGTCATACCTGTGCGGATGGATTCCAAAGGTCAGGTGCCTGGTGTGGTCCATGATGTGTCAAGAACCGGCGAGACAGCTTTTGTTGAGCCTATCGCTATCATTGGCCTTTCCAATGAATATGAAAATATAGTTGCAGAGGAAAAGGCTGAGGTGATGCGGATATTAAGGGGGTTCGGAGCCATGATAAGAGAGGCGGCTGACGGGATTGAAGCGGATTTCAGGATTATGGTCAGCCTTGATGTGCTTAATAGCATTGCAATGACAGCCCGGCAGTTCAGGATGTTTGCGCCAAGGATTAACGAAGAAAATGTTCTGCACCTTGTTAAAGCAAGGCACCCTTTGCTCCTCCATGCCGCATTGCAGAAAGGGAAGGGAAATGACATTGTCCCAATAGATGTCCATCTTGGCAGAGACAAGATAGTGATGGTGATAACCGGGCCAAATGCCGGTGGAAAGACCGTTGCCATAAAGACCATCGGGCTTCTCTTTGTCATGGCATTGTCAGGCATACCTATCCCTGCGGATTCCTCAACAACAATTCCATTATTTCAAAACCTGCTTGTGGATATAGGCGACAGGCAGTCCATCGAGGATAATCTCTCCACATTTACGGCCCATCTCTCCAATATGATGGAGTTTGTTAATAAAGCGGATTCTGCCACACTTGTGCTGATAGATGAAATGGGCACAGGCACAGACCCTGAAGAAGGGGCTGCACTTGCCTGCGCCATATTAAAGGAATTGAAGAAAAAGAGCGCGCTTATCTTCGCCACGACACATCTGATGGATATAAAGGTGGCTGCCCACAGGGAAGATGGCATGGTCAATGCCTCAATGGAGTTTGACAGCAAGACACTTATGCCGCTTTACAGATTAAGATCGGGCGAACCGGGCCAATCCTTTGCCCTTGAAACAGCAGAGAGATACGGCCTGCGGAAGGATATCATAGAATCTGCCAGGGCTCTGTTAGGCAGACAAAGGGCAGACCTTGAAAACCTCATAAAAGACCTTGACCAAAAGAGGAGGAGTTACGAGGAGGCCTTTGATGGTTTGAAGAAAAAAACTGTAGAGCTTGAGAAAAGGGAAGAAGGGCTTGATGGTCTCCTCAAAGGAGCTGAGGCCGGCAAAAAAGAGATAATATCAAACGCCTATAAAGAGGCCGCCGGCATAATTACTGATGTCAAAAGGGAGATGAATATATTGCTTGAGGAATTTAAAAAAGGAGGCAGGGAAAAGGCAAAGGGTCTTATTAAAGAAGCCGCATTGCTGCAGAAAGGGGTTGAGGAGAAGATTAAGGAGTATGAGATAGAAACCGAACCTGTATCAATGGATGAGCTGAAAGAGGGTGATGTTGTATTTGTAAAATCCCTTGGATATGATGCCTCTATCGTAAAACTCTTAAAAAAGAAAAAGCGCCTGAAGGTGAAGGCAGGCAGTATGGAGATGGAAGTGCCTTTGTCTGATGTGGGAGTGAAGAAAGGCAAAATCGTAGAGGCACGGAGACGCGATATTAAGCCTGATGTGTTAGAGCCAGCAGTCGCAGCAGAGGTAAATCTTATAGGTCTGCGTGTTGACGAGGCGCTCTCAAAACTTGAACAGTTTTTGAATGACGCAACACTCGCCGGACTTTCTGAAGTTGTCATAATTCACGGCATCGGTACAGGGGCGCTTGCAAAGGCTGTGCGTGAGCATCTATCAGAACATCCGTTGGTAAAAAGCTATAGAGTTGGAGAGCAGACGGAGGGCGGGGGAGGGGTGACAGTGGTAGTTTTAAAGTGAATGATAGTCCCTCCCATCCTCCACTTCAAGGGGAGGGTCAGAGCCTGCCCCTGCAGGTATTAAGCAGGGGGTGGGGATGGGTTATAATCATGACACTATTTATGTCGCTGTGTATAACAGAGGGTTTACATGCCTAAAGATTACCATCCGAAGAGGCCATCCTTAACACTGGAATTCAATGAAGGATTTAGCCGCGCCTTCCATATGATGGAAGATACGGACAGACATGTCTTTATCACCGGCAGGGCAGGCACAGGCAAATCAACGCTTCTTCAATATTTCAGGCAAAACACAAAAAAGGATATTGCTGTGCTTGCGTCTACAGGCGTTGCAGCAGTAAATGTCAAGGGACAGACCATTCACTCATTCTTTAATTTCAAGATTGATATAACCCCTGACAGTGTAAGAAAGATAAGACCAAGAGATAAAGCCGTCTATAAAAAACTTCATGCCATAGTGATAGATGAAATCTCTATGGTGAGGGCTGATCTACTGGACTGCGTGGATGTATTCCTGCGTTTGCACGGAAGGGGAAAATCCATGCCCTTTGGCGGGATACAGATGATATTCATCGGAGATCTCTATCAACTGCCGCCTGTTGTCACATCAAGGGAAAAGGCGCTTTTTATGGATTATTACAAAAGCCCGTATTTCTTTGACGCTATGGTATTTGGAGGCAATAAAACCTTTAACATGGAATTCATCGAACTTGAAAAGGTCTACCGTCAGAAGGATGCGAGTTTTTTGAAACTCCTGAATGCGATTAGAAATAATACTGCAACCGACGATGATATGAACGAGATAAACAGGAGATACATCCCTGACTTTAGAGACCTGTCTGCCTCAGCACAGGCAGGAAAGGGCGGCTCCCCGATTAAAGATTTTGAGGACAAGGATTTCTCTATCTATCTCACAACAACAAACAATCTTGCGGACAGCATAAATATTAAAAAACTTGCGGAGATTAAGGGGAAGGAATACCGCTATGCAGGCGCCCTTGAAGGCGATTTTAGCGCAAAGGATTTGCCAACCGGCATGGAGATTGTTTTAAAGACCGGCGCGCAGGTAATGCTTTTGAATAACGATTCAGCAGGACGCTGGATAAACGGCA
>Ga0209431_10002889_pt1 | contig 13833 bp, 9 predicted proteins | sample RifCSP13_3_FD_184021 | JGI IMG/M metagenome (GOLD analysis project Ga0209431, IMG submission 184021) | Soil microbial communities from Rifle, Colorado - Rifle CSP2_sed 13_3 (SPAdes) (version 2) | ecosystem: Environmental > Terrestrial > Deep subsurface > Rock core/Sediment | place: Rifle...
TTTCTTGATTTGATTTGTTGGTCTTGGAGCTTTGAAAACGATTCCCTTTGTAACAAAATCATATTCTAGTGGTCTTTCCAAAAGAACTCTTTGTCCTTGCGTGACTTCATAGCCAAGTTCAATGTTGACATAACCATAGACTCGCTTTTGTATGTGTAACTTGCAAAACGCAACTTCGACACCATTTGCTTTTCTTTTTTCAAAAACTGTTTTAATTGTTGGCCACTCTTCTGTAAGTGCCCTGGTGTAATATGGATAATCTCTTGGGAGATATTCTAATTTCGCATACATTTTTTCAGGATAACCAAGTTCTCTTACTTTGTAACGTGTTCCTGCCAGAAAATAAACTGCTGATTCGTGAAGCTCCTCAAGTGCAATTGGAAGTACTCGCTCGCCAACTTTTTTTCCATTCAAAAATATATCAATTGATTTTCCAATTCCTCTGATGCTATAGTCATTTAACAAAGATTCAATCTGGGTATAATTTGGGACGTATCTGTTTTCAATTAAGACGAGATTTCCTGCAGCTACGTGCCTTTCAATTATTTCCAAATGTTCTTTTAGTTCATGTTTTACAATTGGCTTGTCGGCTGCCATTGCAAGAACTTGGAACTCTTCCACAAATGGATTTTTTGGATCAATGTAGCTCTTCTCTACATCCTCAAAGTAGTCATCTGGATGATTTTTGTAATATTGTGAGATGGGGTCGTTTCCAAGCACCAAAAATGCATAGCCGTTCTGACCTTTTCTTGCTGCCCTTCCTATTCGCTGTACTAGTCTGTTTACAGGAATCGTAGATGAAATTACTCCATCCACATCACCCACATCTATCCCAAGTTCAAGTGTTGGCGTTGCAGAAATTGCCATAAGTGAATCATTTTTGAACGCGTTTTCAACTGATCTTCGATAATTTGCCATAAGGCCTGCTCTGTGAACCTTGATGTCCACTTTTTGTTTTCTAGCTTGCATTGCCAAAAGCTCTGAGTTTAGATGCGAATTACTAAAGACAAGTGTCTTGTGTTTTTCTGACGTTAATCTTTTTACAATCTCTACCATCAAAGCGCGTTGTGTTCTAAGTGATGGGAAAAGCATACTAAAATCTGTCTTGCCTTTTTTTCCAGAACCTGATACTAATTTCATTTGTACGCCAAAGAGCTGTTCACAAAATGGTAATGCATTATCAAGTGTTGCAGAAGATGCGATGATTTGCATCTTTTGGCATATTCTTTTTAGTCTCTTGATGATGTAATGCACATTTGATCCAAATATTCCAGAATAGACATGAGCTTCATCTACGACAAGAAATTTTATTGTATTTAGCAAAGTAGCAAACTTACTTCGATGCCACAAATGATAATGAATCACATCAAAATTTGTGATTATTATCTGTGGAGGATTTTCAAATATTTTTTGTCTGTCTGATGTTTTTACATCTCCATCAAAGACAGCTACTCCTATTCCAAGTCTGTCTGCTATCTCTTTTATCTTTGGCAGCTGATCCTTTGAGAGAGACTTGGTTGGATAGACAAAAAGTGCCAAGACTCTGCCTTTGGAATTCTCATCAAGAATTTTTTGTATGATAGGCACAACAAACGCTTCTGTTTTACCTGATGCGGTGGGCGCAGTAATGATTACATTATTCCCGCGCATTATCTCCAGTATGGCATCTTCTTGGAATTTGTAAAATTGTTCAATCCCTTTTTCTTCTAAAACTTTGGTAATGTTTTCATCCAAACCTAATTCCATGACTTTGTTTCCCATCTTGGGTTCTGGTTCAGAAAGTGTCCTAAAATGTGAAACAAAGTGTTTTCTTGAAAACAAAATCGAACTTGTCAGTTCATCAAGTTTGGCATCTCCTATCATTTTTTTTATCTCATTTTCGCTTTGTACTATTCCTTCCTGCTCAAGCGCAGTCTGCATTTTTTTCCTAGTCAGAACTTTGCCATCATCAAACCTAGTCAGAAAATCAAGATATGCTTCATCTGTGTTTTTCTTATAATCAACAATATCTTCTAATCCACAACTAGAACAACCAAACATAATCTTCTGATTGAATGTTTTTTGCATTTCCATCCTTGACTTGCATTTAGGACAAGAGTACATTACACAATGACATGTTTTATGATGGATTTAATTTTTGGTTGACTGGATTCTTATCTCAGGTTAAACCTTTAAGCAACGAATCTAAATTTGAGATGTTGAAAGCGCTTGTTACTGGTGCAACAGGCTTTATTGGCTCCAAGCTTGTCGCAAAACTTGTTGATAGGGGAGTTTCAGTTACATGTCTAGTTCGTTCAGGAAGTATTCCAAATCCTGCAGTAAAGACAGTAAATGGCGATCTCACATATCCTGATTTTATACTCCCTGATGAAAAGTACGATGTAGTGTACCATCTTGCTGCAGTTTGGCCAGGTGAAAAAGACAAGAAAAAAGCAAGAACGGTCAACTATGATGGCTCTGTAAATTTATTCACTATGATAAAAGAAAAGGCAAAGTTTCTTGTATATGTATCAGGCCTTGGAGTTTTTGGTGATCCAAAAAATATAGTCGATGAAAATTCTCCACTACAACCACATACAGACTATGCAAAAACAAGGCTTGAAGCACAAAAGTTTCTCGAGTCTGGCTGTAAAGAAAATGCAATAGAGTTTAGTGTTGCGTATCTTGGTGATGTTTATGGCAACGGTGGTTGGTTCAAATCAATCATGGTTGACAGGCTAAAGAACGGAAGTTTCAAACTTCCTGGCGGAGGAGAATATTATCGAAGCTTTATCCATGTAGATGATGTTGTTTCTGCATTAGTTGGTATCGCAGAAAAAAATGCCATAAACCAATCACTTGTAGTAACAGATTCAAATCCAGTGATTTTCAAAGATTTTGTAAATTTTGTTTGTGATGAGCTTGGAGTGAAACATCCTGGGAGTGTTCCAACACTTTTAGCAAAAGCAGTCATGGGTGGGGATTTTGTGAAGCTACTCACAACATCAGTAAGGACATCTAATGTAAAAATTGCAAAACTTTGTGAATTCGCTTATCCTTCATACAAAGAAGGTGTACATTCTGTTATTTCTGAAATGAAATCAAATTAAGGTTGTTTGCTAAATATTTCAAGAAAATCAAAAATAAAAATGGAAACTTATGCAACACACTTTCCTTTTTGAAAGTAATAAAAATTTCCAGCTAACCTAGATCCCATAGGTAAAATACTTGTTACAGGTTCTGTCCATACCAACAAATAACCTTCCTTTGTAAGTTTTTCAAAAACTGCAAGAAACTCATCCAAACCTCCCAATTTCCTGAGAACTACTGCTAAAGCGTCAGTTTTTAAATATATGAGATCCTGTTTTTCTAAAGCCTTTTTGATATCTTCTCCTTCCTTTTTCACACTTTTAAAAGAAAATTTGGCTAAAGCTCCTGTTTTGTCTGTTACTTTGTGTACTTTGGTGTCAATATCTTTCTTGAAACTCTTGAAGAATTTTTTTCCTGTTTTCATTAAAGAGCTAATGATATGTTTGCTATATTAATTTTGAAACAATATATTATAGTGAAACTTTTTGGAATCAAACTTTGAATCATTACAGAATCCGTAGAAAAATCCTGATTCGATTAAAAGTGGATTGTATTATGCGTATGCTAATACTTGTTGCTGCTATCATTACTAATAAAAAAGTCGCTTTATATATGGGCATGAGAAAATTTCGATCCTGACAACTTTAGCTAGATTAATGGGCGCACTAGTTTTTGCAGTAATGCTATTGTCTACCGTTTTCATATTCTCCAACTTTGCAAATGCTCAACAATCTACAGATTCAAACGTTGCAACCAAGGGAAAAACAGCATATTCAAGTCATTTTCCAGGAATAATTGTATGGACACATGTAAAGGACACAGATGGTACATTTGTGTTTCATGGACTAGATAACCAACTAATTGTGGTGAGAACCACCCTATCTCCATCAGACGAATGTGATCAAGGTTTGATGTGTTATGATGCTACTGTAACCAACGCAAAAAATAGTCCTGCAATTCTGGTTGGAGATACTTTCAAGCTATCCATTGACACTGCTACTAACACAGAGAACATCTCTTTTCTTTCTGGTTTTCTTGAGAACGTTGATGTAAAAATTAGTCTAGCAAAGATTAAAACAAAATCTAGCTCAGCTACCTCGACTGAAACAGAAGCGGAAGAAAAGCGTCCTAACATACTTGTAGTAGTCTTAGACGATACTGGCTTTGCGGATTATGCGTTTACAGGAAGTGAGATTCCAACTCCAAATCTTGATTCTTTACGGAATGAAGGAAAATTATTTACAAACTATCATGTCCTGCCAACATGTTCGCCCACTCGTTCAGTGTTGATGACAGGAGTTGACAACCACCTTATTGGTTTTGGAACAATGGCGGAATTTCTTGCTGACAATCAAAAAGGCAAGCTAGGCTATGAAGGGTATCTTAATGATAACGTTGTTACTATTCCTCAATTGCTTCAAGACAACGGGTACCATACCTACATGACTGGAAAATGGCATCTTGCTTATGGAATTTCTGACCCCACACAAGATTGGGAGAAATGGACTAGGTATGATCCACATGCAAAAGGGTATGAGGAAACATTTACCGTTGAAATTCCTGGCAGCCACTTTACTAATTTAGGGGAGGATCCAAGTCATGTCCCGATTGCAACAAGAAACGGCGAAAAAGTAGAATATCCACAAGAATACATCGATGACGTCTTTACCGATTACATGATAGAATTCATGGACAAAAATCATGGAGACGGAAACCCAATGTTCATGTACTTGTCATTTTGGAACAATCACTGGCCACTCCAAGCACCGCAAGAATACATCAAAAAGTATGATGGTGTGTATGATATTGGCTGGGATAAAATAAGAGAACAAAGATTTGAAAAACAAAAAGAACTTGGACTGATTCCACAAGACATGGAGCTGCCGTCACGAAATTCACTGGTTCCTGCATGGGATTCACTAAATTCAACACAACAAAAGCAAGAGGCAAAAAAGATGGCAATATTTGCTGCGATGCTTGATAGTTTAGACAATAATCTTGGCAGAGTTATCAGTCATCTCAAAGAGATTGGCGAATACGACAATACCATGATAATTGTATTTGCTGATAATGGTGCCGAAAGCACAGATCCAACAAAAAAAGTCTTGCATTCCTCTGGGGGCATGGATTTCGAAACATGGTTAGAGACAACCTATGATAACAGTTTTGAGAACTGGGGCAACGGAAATTCTATGATAGGAATTGGTCTTGGTTGGGCACAGGTTGGCAACACTCCTCTATACCGAGAAAAAGGATACGAAACTGAAGGAGGAACAAGGGTTCCGATGGTGATTAAAATGCCTGATAAAAATGAGGAATCCAGCACAAATGCATTCTCTCGAGTAATGGATGTCTCATCAACCATTCTTGACTATGCTCAAGTAATACATCCAGGAACTACATACAACGGAAAACAAATTCATCCAATAGAGGGAAAGTCGTTGAGACCAATTCTTGAAGACAAGGTTCAAAGAATCTATGGAGAAAATGAACCAATTGGCGCAGAACTGTTTGGCAACTCTGCATTATACAAAGGAGATTGGAAGGCACTCTATCTAGTTCCACCTTTTGGAGATGGAAAATGGAAGCTGTATAATTTAGCTGAAGACGTCAGAGAATTAAATGATCTTTCTGAAGAAAATCCAGATTTGCTTGAAAGCATGATAAAAGATTATGAAGAATACGCAAAAAGAGTTGGAGTAGTTCCTCCAGAAGGGCTTGAAATTCCACGAGAATCAGATACTGGATAGATACAAAAATAGAACAAATATTGTTTAACTTTCCATTTGATTCGATTTTGTTATCAAGATACTAGAATAAGTGAAAGAATAAAATCTATTCAGTTGCAATCGGCATAAGTAAGAGCATAGCTGCTACAATCACAGAAAATGCTGCCATACCAATTACAAGGCAGACTAGGTTTAATCGTCCAGAAGAAAACCTAGTCGCTATACTGCCAACAAACAGTATTGAAGCGTAGAGTACAGTAAAAAGGACGTAATTGTCTGAATTCTGGTTGGCTTGGTTTGCTTCCTCAAGTTTTGACTCGGCCAACTCATTCATCTTTTCTGCTTCTTCAGCGAAAGTTTTCTTGTACTCTGTCATGACAAATGGATGTGGAGGCGCATTAGGATTCTCCAAAGGATTTGTCTCTAACCAAGCTTGAACAGCAGGCTTGAAATCTGGACGAAATCTTTCAAAATAAAACTCGGTAAGGTTCTGGTCGTTGTTATGGAGGGCATTAATGTATTCCATGAAGGTCATGACATCTATGGTACTATACTGCCCTTGCTGAATAGTTAGTGCGCCAGCGTTCATTCTAGCCCTACTTGAATCGACTAGTAGAAACGTCTGAATGCCACCCCATAAGGTAGACTGGTAGGCACTCCAAGCTGTAGCGACTACAATCAATGCCAACAGTACTGCTGTTAAGATTTCGATCCTATGTTCAATCAATCCTTTCTTGTCACTCATGACTGTCTTTTCTCTTTCTTATTTCCAAGGCCTGCAGCTTGCAGAGGTTCATTGCCAAAACGGGTCTTGATATAGTCAACCACATCATCATGGCCATCTCGCAGCAGCTGCTTTATTGTGTTTGAAGAAAAATCCAAGATTTTATTCAAGATTGCATGTTCATCATGTTTCCTTTCTATTCTAATTACTTCACCTATGTTGAATTGCCCCTCAATCAAATTTCTATACTGAAATGATCTTATCCCATGTAATCGTCCGTGACTAGCTGGACGTTTGTCAAGTAAATCATCAATAAGTTCCTGTTTTACACCATGATCTTTTGCAATCTCAAATAGATTCTTAACAAGATCAACAAAATCCGACAGTAGTAATATTACATTTTCATCGTGTTTTGATCTATCAGCAAAAATTATATCGGCATTCCTATTCTCAACGCCATCATTATCCCAAGGAATGCTGTCAGCACGTGCTGGGTGTAGATTTATTAACAATATTCCAAGTTTTGGCAGGGTATCCTTGAGTCCCTTTACTCTGTACCAATATTGCCGATGTGCTACAATAAGTTGTAATAATGGAGTGTTACTTAATAGACCCCCATCCCAGAAATAGCGCGTATTTTTTTTATAGTTCTTTATTTGAGGATCATAACTCTCAACTTCTAGTTGAACATAATCAAAATTTACAGGGACCGCAGCACTTGCAATAACATGATCAGACGTTATTCCTTGATCATATCTCATAATATGTTCAAATCCTATTTCCTTTACATTATCACTTACACCATTATCATCACTAACAATATCTTTGTCTATAATATATCTGCCATATTCTGTTTTTCTAGTTCCATCCTCTTTTGCATAACTATCAAACACCACTGGCACACCCTCGGCTACATCAAGAGCAGTCAGAATCAATCTAGGTTGATTATCTTCGTGGCTTGTAGCTATGGGAAATTTTGCGAATCGTTCTAAACTTCTTTTTAGTGGCTCGTTATCAGAGCGATACCATGCATTAATCGGATCAAAGAATTTCATATCTGGTTCAGTGTGAGGTGATGAAAAAACATTAGGGACTCCCATAAAGGCAAATTGCTTTGTTGAATAGTATCTCCTTGCCGTTTCTCCTGCTGCCATGTTTTTGTAAAAGCTGGTCCAATAATTCCACCATGATAGAAAGTAGTTTTCATATTTATCTACAAAGGAATCCGTAGAAATATAATTCCAAAATTCGATTAATCTTTCAGCTGATCCTTCCCATGTTTTGTTTTCAGCTACATAACTTACCAGAATAGCTGCGTTTATTGCACCAATAGAAGTGCCTGCAATAATATTAAATATTGGCCTGTCTGCCTCCCCTTTTTCCTTGTCCCTGTGCTTTAGGAATGAATAACCCGCCTTGTAAGCTCCAGCTTCATATGCTCCAAGAGAACCTCCACCTTGAAGGATTAGCGCTCTTTCTTCATGCGGGATTGGTGTCGTACGAGATTTGAGATTTACAGGAATAAAAAATTTTTGCGTCTACTGCCTGGATTCCCTGAATCTGTGCCTTAATCGAATCTAGGTTGAATAACGTGCCATACTGCATTGGCGGGTCTCTCTTTTAACACAATGACAGGATATTAGGTCCATTTGGAAAGATTCTTGATATTCTTGGCGACAATATGTTCTACGATTCTGATCTTTCTGAAGAACATCCAGATTTGCTTGAAAGTATGATAAAAGATTATGATGAATACGCAAACAGAGTTGGGGTTGTTCCTCCTGTGGGACTTGAGGTTCCAAGAGAAGCTGATATAGGCTAGTCCCAAAAATAGAATAAATTGAATAATAAAATGATGCACAACATTTTTCATAAAGGCACTCTGGTAATTCTGATATTTTCTTCATTTTTTGCATTTAGTTTTGTACTTGCAGAGGAACAAATACCGGGAGCTGTTTTGGTTGTAGAAACAGATCCATACTATTTTTCTGAAGGAGACTTTGGAATAAAGATCTTGAAATTTTTTCAAAGATCGATGGAGCCTTATCTAGTACCAGGAAAAACAACTGAACAGTCAACAATTGATGAAATTTCAAAAGCCTATAACGAAGCTACAAAAAACGCGGGGCAAAAAACAATTGTCGATGACAACAATAGGGCAACCACTTTTGTAGTGGATTTTTCTGGCGGGGATTTGACACAGACTTATAGATTTAACAGCTTTCAAAAATTTATACCTATTGAAAAAACCAACAGGGCCGATGTTCCATACTATTATGAAAATGTAGGATATGGGATAGAATTAGAGTCGCTTCCAAGTGAAGACAAAAAACCATTTTACGATAATTTTGTAGCCACTTCAATTAACCCAGGTAAAAAACCTGAGCCATTTGACATTGATATTACAGTTTTGACAGGAGACGGAAACACACTCCAAGTCTGGCAATACCAAGATTGCATTATCATTGCATATACGCCATATTTGGATGAAAATCTTGTCAAGTTAAAATTTGTAGGCGAATTTGTTTCTGAAATCAGAGACAAAACAGAATTTAGCTGTATTGGTTTTAGTCAAGACTTTGAACTCAAAGAGCCTACTAGAAAAGTCGAGTCAACATTACGGCCAGTTGTAACGGAAAAAGAAAACCGAGCTGATAGAATTATAGTGCAGTTTTCTGGAGGGGAGCTTACATCAACAAACACATTCCACTCATTTTCCAAGTTTGTGCCAATGGCCAGAGTTCCTCGATCTGATTTTCCTATCTCGATACCTGGAAATGTAATAGGAGAATCACCAAGGTTTGCACTTGAATCGCTTCCAACTAAAGACAAGGAAAGTTACTACCAGTTTCTAAGCAAATATGTCAATCCAGAAAAGCCTCCAGAACCATTTGATGTGACCATACATCTAGTAACAGGTGGAGGAAACATTCTTCAAAGCTGGAAATACGCGGATTGTTCAGCAAATGACTATGTAACATTTTTTCTTGATAACTTGTTGTTATACAAATTCAAAGAAACTCCAGGCTCAGAAATAAGAGACAAGACATTCTTTGAGTGCAATGGATTACTACTCAATCATGAAGATATTGATATCAGTCAATTGAAAACAGATGAGGTCTTTGTACCAACAGATGCTACACGAGCACAAGTATTTGTAGTGCACTTTGAGGGTACAGATATTTCACCAGCAAAAACAGTGACTTCATTTACAAAATTCTCACCAATAACATATGAAGAGATTTCACTGTTGTTGCCAGGTGCTCCGTTTGGAAAAACACCCAAATTCTATTTAGAGTCACTTCCAAGCAAAGACAACGAATGGTACTATCAGTTAATGAGCGGATACATCAACGCAGGCAGAATTTCAGAACCATTTAATGTCAATGTCGATGTTTTGGCTGGAGATGGGACACAGATACAAAGCTGGAAATATACCGATTGTGAAGTTCTAGAATACAAGACGTATCTTGAAGATACATTATTTCTAAGGAAATTTACTGATAAATTTGAAAAAGAGTTTAGGGACAGAGCAATATTCCAATGCATTGGATTTTTCATTGACGGAAATTCATACCCTACAGAAAAGGTACCAGACAAGCCACTTGCTTATGTTGATTTTGTTCCATCAGAAGATTTGAGGATAAAGGGTATGATGGCAACATTTTCAGGTGGTGAACTATCAGAGCCATTTACTATCAATACCATTGGAAAGTTTAGCCCAAAGATTGAACAAAGAAGCCAAACGGAAAGACAGTTTGTCAGATTCGATGTAACTATAATACCAAACGGCGAGGCTGAACCTCTCCCACCAAATAATGAACAACCTCCTGACAATGTTCCTCCTGATCCTACTTTCACCGTTTCTGTTACAATGCCGCACATATCTAAAACACAAAAGAATGATTACATAACATCAACCGAGTTTACATTAACCTCGCTTCCAAGCAAGGACAAGATGCAATATTATGATATTGTAAGCAGGTACGTCAACCCAGGAAAAACTCCAGAGCCGTTTGATGTGACATTTGACTATCTAAGTGATGATAATACCATTATTCAATCATGGAAATATGCAGACTGTCAAATTACTGATCTTGGCATCAAATCCCAAGACACCTTGCTAAACTTTCCGCTGAGTAATGTAATAGGAGCAGCAGATATTGTTGACACATCCACTTTGAGGTGTAATGGATTCTCTGTAGATTTTAATCAACGAAAATCAACATACCAAGATACTACAATGCCATCTCCATATGACAGAGCAATGCTTAACCTCGTTCACTGGTACGGAGGAGAACTGACCACCCAAAGATCTTCTGCTCTAGTCCAAGAATTTGGAACCTTAGACAACCAAGACGTCTTTGTAGGTGGACTACCAAACATTTACCACAAAGATGCGTACCAATTTGTAGGTAGATACATCAATCCTGGAAAAACTCCTGAGCCAATTGATATGAGGTTTGATACTGTTACAGGAGATGGAACAATTCTGTTCTCTACAATTTATAGTGACTGCAATGTTGAGGATTCTGCTACCTATCTTAGCGATAGCATGGCAATAATCAAATATGTTCCAGGACTAAAATCAGAAATTCGAGGCCAAGCAATCATCGATTGTATTGGAACGCAGTTTAAGATGCTACCACAAAATGACCCACTCTTTGATCCCGCAGGAAATCTAAGAAAAATCACACCGAATATCCAAAGAGCTGTTGGAGTTCCAGCTGAGGGAACCATATGTAGTAACGATGGTTACGATCTCATGATTCGACCACCAAAAAACATTCCAATTTGTGTGAAAAGTGATCATGTGTTACAATTTGAAGAACGAGGATGGAAGCATGCAACAGAAACAGAAAAGAAAAATCTATCAGACATACTAAGACCAATTTTGCCGACCAAAAACGAAAGAGCGACATCATTCATAGTTCATTTTGAGGGGGCAGATATTTCGCCTCCCAGAACCGTAGAGACATTTTCAAAATTTTCACCAATTAAAGATACTGACTCCATAATACTACGACCCAGTAACCCTCTTGACAGTTCTTCTAAGGCATTTTACTTGGAATCTCTTCCAAGCAAAGATAAGACTTGGTTTTATGAGTTTGCAAGTCGATATGTCAATCCAGGAGTAAAACCTGAACTGTTCAATGTCACAGTAGAGGTAAAAAGTGGATCCGGGGAAGTTTTGCAGATTTGGGAGTATACCGACTGTGAACTAGCAGACTATGTGTCTTATTATGATGACAACCTGTTAACTTACAAATTCCATGAAAAATGGCAATCAGAAATTAAAGATAGATCCCAGTTTAATTGTGCAGGTCTATCATTCAATAATTCTTGAATGTATGGAATCTAAAAAAGGACTTGTAAAGTCCTGAGTGTGCCATATAATTGACATATAATATCCTAAAATTCTAATTTTAGCATGGGTCTTGGAGGTTACTGGAGCGAGGTACTTGATGTTTTAAGAGATATAATTCCTGTTTATGACAAGGTAAATTCATTTATCTCACTAGGAAAAGACGAAGAATGTCGCAGAAGAGGATTATCAGGTAAGGTAAAAGAAGGAAATTCAGTTCTTGATGCTGGCTCGGGATTTGGCAACATGTCAAAGACTGCACTAAAACTTTGTAACAACAATTTGAAAATTACACTTTATGATCCTTTAACACCAATGCTAAAAAATACAAAAAAGTTTTTTGAAAAGAGTCCTGATCTTGCATCTGGAGTCTTTGAACACATCCCATTTCAGGATGAAAAGTTTGATGCGGTGATTTGCGGTTATTCTTTGCGTGATGCAATTAGTCTGAAAACTGCAATATCTGAAATTCATCGAGTTCTAAAAAAAGGAGGGCGATTTGTAATAGTTGATCTTGGAAAACCAGACAATTCTTTTATCAGAATGGGGGTTTCGTTTTATCTTAGAGCAATACTTCCAATCATTGCATTTGTAGCAGCAGGAAAGCTTGGACTAAAATTTGCAACTCTATATGGTACATACAAGCTATGGCCACAAAATAAGAAACTTGAATCCATGTTACTTGAAAAATTCTCCAAAGTAGAATTCGATACTGCGATGATGGGTGGTGCGATAATGGTCGCAGCATACAAGTGACATGAACAGACCACTGATTCTTGTATATGCAACTGCACTGATTGTAGGAATATCATACGGAATGCACAATCCGATTGTTCCTGTCTTTTCAAAACAGGTGATAGGTGCATCATATTTTGATCTTGGTCTGATTGGCCTCTCAAATTTTATTCCATACATGTTCATCCCACTATTTGTTGGTCTGCTACTTGACAGGTTCAATAACGGACTCCTTCTCTCACTTGGAATAGCAATAGACGCAGTATCCATCTACCTGCTATCTATATCGCAATCTGTTCCTGAAGTTGCTGCTTTTAGAGCAATGACTGGCATTGCACATTCATTTTTCTGGCCCCCATGCGAATCCATAATATCACGAGTTGTACCACCAGAGGATCGCGTAAAATCAATCTCAAAGTTTATGGGATTCTTTGTTGGTGGGCTGATGATAGGTCCACTAATTGGAACATTTTTGCTAGAGAATTTCGATGTAACGTACAGAATTTTATTCCAATATGCAACATTTGCCATTGCAACAGGAATTGTTTCTTCATTGCTTTTGAAAAAATATGGGAAAACAACACACAAAACAGAATTCTCTTTCGTATCTATAAAGAAAATTTTGAAATTTCCTACCGTTGTATTGATGTTAATTTTTTGCAGTTCTGCTTTTGGAACATTTCTTACCATTTTACCAGCATACATGAATGACAGATCAATCTCAGAATCAAATATAGAATTATTATTCTTCATTTTTGGAATTTCAAGATTAGCATCACTGGGTTTTTCTGAATTGCTCGCAAAAAGAACTTTTTACAGTCTTATTGCAACAATGCTTTCTATTGCTATAGGAATGCTGATTGCAGCTTATTCATTTTCGTTTGAGATGTTTGTTGTTGCAGTATTAATAATGGGTTTTGGTTTTACAGTATATTTCCCATTGACCTTTGAAATCATAATGAAAAGAGTACAAAAAGAACACTCTGGTGGATTGATAGGAGCTTACGAAACAACATTTGGAGTAGGATGGGCAGCAGGTCCTCTTGTTGCTGGAATTGTAGCCAATTTCTTTGGAAATGCTACGCCTTATCTCATGTTTTTTGTTATCGGCATTATAGTAACATCGATAATTGTTATGAAGAAAAAAGAACTAGAGCCAGCATGGAATCCCAAACTTTAATTTTGGAATAAAGTAAAATTTCGTCATGCAT
>Ga0209431_10002890_pt1 | contig 13833 bp, 13 predicted proteins | sample RifCSP13_3_FD_184021 | JGI IMG/M metagenome (GOLD analysis project Ga0209431, IMG submission 184021) | Soil microbial communities from Rifle, Colorado - Rifle CSP2_sed 13_3 (SPAdes) (version 2) | ecosystem: Environmental > Terrestrial > Deep subsurface > Rock core/Sediment | place: Rifle...
GGGGAGGAGATGTTTTTGGCATTTTGCAAGAACCTCTTTTGATTTCTTGAATTATGCCGTATAGGCAAACAGAGGCTCTGTGTCCCTGATGACCTTCTTCTGTTTTCTATTGGCCTCTCTGAGGTATTTGGGGATTCGGAATACCCCCTGATGGGTGATCCCGTCATAAAATTCTAGTTTTCCCTTAATTCTCTTGCCGATCCTTTTGTCTACCTCCTCTGCTGGAAGGTTAAGCGGGTCGACATTTTTTGATGCCAGGGTAAACCCCCACGGACGGCCAAAGGATGGGATGTTTGCATAATAAGGGGAGACTACCGGAAATACCGTAGAGAGGGTGTTATTGACGGCAGTATAGTTTAAAAGGAAATTGGGAGATATGGTTCCTGTCTGCTGGGATATTATCCCGGCATCGGTAAGTCTCTCTGTTACGATATTGTAGAACTCCTGTGTATAGAGGAGATAGGCAGGCCCTTCCTCCACCGGTTCGGATATATCAATGATAATCACATCAAATTTCTCATTAGTATCTTCAAGGTACTTTCTTGCATCCATGTACCGGAGTTCGGCCCTTGGATCGTCAAAGGCACCCTGATGATACTCGGGAAGCAGCTCGCGGCATCTGTCAACGACCTCCTTGTCTATATCGACCATTACCGCCCTCTTGACAGTCTTGTGTCTCAAAACCTCTCTGAGGGTCGCCCCTTCCCCCCCGCCTACGATAAATACGCTCTCGGGCTTAGGGTGTGTGAGCATGGCCGGATGGACCAGGGCCTCATGGTAAATAAACTCATCAACCTCGCTGGACTGCATCTTTCCGTCCAGGATAAGGCACTTGCCATAACTCCCGGTCTCGAGGATCTCCATTGACTGGTATTCGGTTTTTCCTGAGTACAGGGTCTTCTTTATCCCGTGGATATGTCCCTCTTCAGGGCTGAGGTTATCAAAGAACCAATTGGAGTTGCGATGTGCCTTCATATGTGCGCGGAGCCTCTATTTTTTTGTTTTTTTCCTCTGTTACCTTATGCGGAAGCTTTCCGTTCTTAGTCGGGAGAATCCCCCTCTTCATTTCAACCATAGACGGGTTCTTGCATTTAAATCTATCAATCAGGAAGTTGGCAGCCACTTCTGGCTTAATAAGGTCTCCGCATGTAAATACATCCACTGCAGCATATCCGTACTCTGGCCATGTATGAATAGAAAGGTGTGACTCGGCAATAACAACCATGCCGCTGATGCCGAATGGACTGAATTCGTGAAAGGCGATCTCCACTATAGTTGCCTTTGCCTCCTGCGCCGCTGAAACCATAGCATTTCTCACCGTAGCAAGGTCGGCAAGAATTTTCTTGTCGCAGTCCTTCATTTCCAGCAGTAAGTGTTTACCCAGTGCGTTCACCCATCTACCTCCTTTTATCAGTTTATTTTACCCTGGTGTCCATGCTTAGTGATGTTTTCCGACTCTCTTAAGCCTCCAAGCCATGTGGAGCGACCCCTTTGCAGCCCTGTCTTCTTTTGATTGAAAATTATACAGTAGATTTCAGGGAATGCAAGAAAAAAATGAGGTAAAAACAAACTTTTTCAGAACGACGTAAACTCTTTACAGACAATACTTTGCTGTCGATTTAAACGGCAAATAATACTATAGGTTAAAATGAACAAACCCTCATCCCTTAAGGCTTTATACGACTGGCATTGCGGGAAAGGCTGAACCTGAGAGGGTATAAAAGGTATCGTTACAGGTGACCTTTGCTTCAAAGTACCGCACAGGTGCCATCTACGAAATCCCTTGTCCTGAGAGCCACCATCTGGTATCATCTTCTTCATGCAAAAAACATCTAAGACTCAAAACATAGCCTTATTGGTTGCGGCTATTCTCCTCCTGTCAGCAGGAGTTTTTGTGTCTCGTATATTTAAGGAGACAAAACCTTTTCACCGTTCCGAGTACATCATGGGAACCATCTTTGACATCACCGCCGTGGGAGGGAGTGAAGAAGTTTTTGGAGAGGCTGCCACAAAGGCCTTCAACGAGATAAAACGGATAGATGATTTAATGAGCCGCTATAAAGAGGAGAGCGAGGTGTCTCTCATCAATAAAAATGCAGGGATTGCCCCTGTAAAGGTGGGACATGACTTGATAGAGGTATTGCAAGAGGCAACGACCATCTCAGAGTTCTCTGACGGGGCCTTTGACGTAACCATAGGTCCGCTGACGAACCTATGGGGTTTTGATCTGGAGAAAAACGTCGTCCCTCCGAAAGAAAAAATTGAGGAGCTTAAAGGGCTTGTAAACCATAGAAAGCTCAAGATAGATGAGGCGGCTTCAACTGTTTACCTGGAAGATAAGGGTATGATGATAGACGTGGGAGGGATTGCCAAGGGTTATTCTCTTGCCAAGGCGATGAAGGTCTTTGAGGATGCGGGGATAAAGGATGTCATAATAAATGCCGGAGGGAATCTGAATCTTAGAGGTGTTAAGAAAGGAAGGCCTTGGAGGATCGGAATACAGGACCCCAGAGATGAGAGCAAACTCATTGGAACAGTCAGTATTACAGATATCTCTGTCGCCACCTCAGGAGATTACCAGAGATACTTTATACAGAACGGCGTCAGATACCATCACATCCTTGATCCAAAGACCGGTTTTCCAGCAAAGGGACTGATTAGCGCTACGGTAATAGGAAGAGGCAAGACCTCGATGGACGGGTTGTCGTCGGCTGTCTTTATCCTGGGCGCGGACAAAGGGGCCGCCCTCATGAAAAAAGCGGGAGTGGAAGGGATCATGCTGGCAGAGGACGGCAGGATAACCGTTTCGGAAGGCCTTAAGGAAAGGTTCCTACGCAAGCCTTAAAGTAACTACTCAGTGGATAGACAGAAGGTTTTTAGAGTACTTCAGCCTTCAGGCAAAATTCCTGCGTAGTTACCAATTATCTATCTATGCGCATACCATCTTGAAACTAAATCTATTGTCCTGTATATTCCCTTAATGAATAACTTATCGAATATCTCTTGCCGTTTATTACTACTTGTCCTCCTGCTCATATTGACACCATATGACACTCTCTCTGGGGATAGGCTCAGGGTTGTAACCACTATCCCGACCCTTAAGGAGTTTGTGAGGCAGGTTGGGGGAGAAAGGGTCGAGGTTGTCAGCCTCTTGAAGGGGGGGGAAGACCTCCATACCTTTGATCCGAGACCCAGTGATACAAGGGCGGTTTATAACGCAGATGTACTCATTAAGATAGGGATAGGGCTTGACGACTGGGCAGACAAGGTTGCAGCAGCATCAGGTAACAAGAAACTGATCGTGAAGGAAACGTCTAAGGGAGTAAACGTCATCTCCTCTCCAGGCGAAAACCCCTCTCATACCCACGGAAACCCTCATATCTGGCATGACCCTGAGAATGCAAAGGTGATGGTGGAGAATATCTGTCAGGCATTTATCAAGGTGTCGCCGGCTAATGCCGATTATTTTAAGGTTAATAAGGATGCATATATAGCCCGACTCACGGACCTGGATAAGGAGCTTGATGCAACTATTTCGGATATAAAAGACAGGAGGGTGGTCACCTACCACCCGGGATGGGCATACCTTTTAAGGAGATTCCAACTCCGGGAGATGTTCAGCATAGAGAAGGCGCCTGGAAGGGAACCCTCTGCAAGGGAGATAGCCAGGGGAATAGAGACCATCAGAAAGGAAGATATACGGCTTATCCTGGGTGAACCAGAGGCCCCTAAAAAGGTGCTGGACATAATCTCCAAGGAATCCGGGGCCGTGGCAGTAAACCTTGCCCCTGAGATAGGAAGCCTACCCCAGGCAACCGGGTATATAGAGATGATGCGGTATAATGTCAGGGAGATTGCGAAGGGGTTGAAGTGACCATGGAACCTGTCATACAGATAAAAAAGCTAAATGCCTCTTACAACAGCGAGGTCGCCCTTCAGGATATCAATATGGAGATTTATAAGGGCGAGTTTGTAGGTATACTCGGGCCTAACGGCTCAGGGAAGACAACACTCCTTAAGGCAGTTCTGGGGTTAATATCACCAGCGCAGGGAGAGATAAGACTATTCGGCGGCCCGGTTGACGCCGCTGCCAGGAAGAGGATGGGTTACGTCCCACAGAAAGGTTCAATAGACCTCACCTTCCCAGTGAAGGTCTTTGATGCAGTAATGATGGGAAGATACCCTTTGATGGGACTTTTCAGGTATCCATCCAGGTCAGACAGGATGGTTGTTGATGAGGTCTTAAAGGGAGTAGACGCCTGGCACCTCAGGGACAAAGCTATAGGAGAGCTTTCCGGAGGTGAGGCCCAGAGGGTGTGGATTGCCAGGGCGCTGGTGTCAAATCCCGAGATACTCCTCCTGGATGAACCCACTACAGGGCTTGATGTCATGTCCCAGGGCCAGATAATAGATCTGGTTCATCGGATCCATGAAGGAAAAGGGCTTACGGTCCTCTACGTCACCCATGAGGTAAACAATGTATCCTGTTATCTCGACAAGGTTGCGTACCTCAAGAAAACCCTGTATGCCTATGGTCATCCAAACGATGTGATAAAAGTGGAGACACTGAGGGAGGTGTATGCCGGCGAGGTTGAGGTGATCCAGGGAGTTGACAGGCCGCTGGTAGTAGTAGGAGACCACTGCCATGTCTGACGGCTTCGTAAAAAGTCCACCTGCTGTGTTGCGCTGCATCCTTCGTCATTCCAGCGTAACCAGTAGTACGCTTCATTCCTCTGGATTTGCGCGCCTTGCATCTGGAGCTTTTTACTTTGCCGTTCCAAATTTAACATACATGAGAACCCATGTCTGAAATATTACAATATGATTTCATGCGTCATGCGTTGATGGCAGCGGTCCTGGTGGGAGGGGTCTGTTCCATCATCGGTGTATATGTGGTATTGAAGGGGCTCTCCTTTATAGGCGATGGAGTTGCTCATGCCTCATTCGGCGGGGTTGTCCTGGGATTTCTCCTTGGGATAAATCCGCTCATAACCTCTGTCCTCTTTGCATTCATCATGGTGGGTCTTGTATCCCTCTTTACTGGAAAAGGAAAGATGAAGACAGACCCTGCCATAGGCGTCTTTTTCTCATTCATGATGGCCCTGGCCATCCTTTTCATAGGGCTTATGAGGTCATACAATGCGGAGCTTTACAGTTACCTCTTCGGGAGTATAATATCCGTCACCGCCAACGACCTTCTTGTCATGCTGGCCCTTGGAATCCTTGTCCTCGGAACAGTTGCCGTCTTCTTCAAGGAACTGCTTTATGTGACCTTTGACCCGGAAATGGCGCTGGCCTCTGGAATCAGGGCCGGGTATTTCAACTTCCTCATTCTCGCCCTCCTTGGACTGACCATAGTAATATCCATAAAGTCTGTGGGGATGATCCTTGTACTGGCACTAATAGTGATCCCGGCGTCATGCGCCCATCAGCTCACAAGGAATATAAAAACCATGTTTATACTTTCGCCGCTGTTCGGAATAGCCGCATCCATTGGCGGCCTCTGCCTGTCTTACTACTTTGATTTGCCATCCGGCGCCACAATTGTTATAATACTCACCTTCATATTTATCCTGACAGCATTGAAAAGAGTTAAAGGCTAAAACATTATTTAGCTATATTTGTCTAACTCCCCCCAATACCCACGGGGCATAAACCCCCTCTTTATTAAAGAGGGGGTGCCGAAGGCGGGGCGTTTTCAATTACAAAAGGAGAGACGGATGATACTGCAGCACCTCGATTTTGAGAAACCTATAGCCGAGCTTGAGAGAAAGATGGAGGAGTTTAAGGAGCTTACAGCCAGCGGAAAGGTTGACTTCACTGAGGAGATAAGAAAGCTTGACAAGAAGGTAAAGAAACTCCAGACAGAGACGTTCTCCAACCTTACCAAGTGGCAAAAGGTCCTCCTGTCAAGGCACATAAACAGGCCATACACCCTGGACTATATCCCCCTTGTCTTTACCGATTTTATAGAACTGCACGGAGACAGGAATTTCAAGGACGATCCTGCCATTGTGGGAGGTCTGGCAAAGATTGACGGGATGCCGGTGATGGTCATGGGACAGCAGAAGGGGCGGAACACAAAGGAAAAGATATACCGCAATTTCGGGATGCCGCACCCCGAGGGGTACAGGAAGGCATTGAGGCTCATGAGGCTGGCGGAGAGGTTCAATATCCCGATAGTCACATTCATAGACACCCCCGGTGCGTATCCAGGCCTTGGGGCCGAAGAGAGGGGACAGGCTGAGGCCATAGCTAAAAATCTCAAGGAGATGGCCGTGCTAAAGACCCCAATAGTTTCCATCGTGATAGGCGAGGGAGGAAGTGGAGGTGCACTGGCCATAGGTGTCTCAGACAGGGTATTGATGATGGAGTACGCCACATATTCAGTTATCTCCCCAGAAGGGTGTGCGGCAATCCTCTGGAGCGATGGGACAAAGGCTGAGCTTGCAGCAGAGGCACTGAAGATCACAGCAGACGACCTTGTGGAGCTTGGGGTAATAGACGGGGTTGTGAAGGAACCGGTCGGAGGGGCCCACAGGAGTCATGAGGGGGCGGCACAGAACCTCAAGAAAGCCATATTAGACTCCTTCGGTGAGTTGAAAAAGCTCTCCACTGAAGAGCTTACAAATAAGAGATACGATAAGTTCAGGAGGATAGGGACGTTTGTTGAAGGGTAGATTCCACATGATTCCCTCGCCCCCCATAATTCCGCCCGGATTTCCAAAGACTAATAGACTCCTTGACGCTATGAACATAATTATGTAGAATTGAACATAAGGAGGACCTATATGAAAGCAGTGGCAATTCGCGATAAACATATCAGATTGGACCAGAGAAAGATTGAACGGGCAAAGACTATCTTAAACGCAAAGACCGAGACAGAGGCCATTGAAAAGGCCCTTGAGCTTGTGATAGCCGGCAATGCCGCAACCATTAAAAGAAAAGAGGTCATGAAAAGCATTCTTGCCAGAAGGGACAGGCTTGGGATCATCAAAGGCGACGTAACCGAGTGGATTTCTGAAGGGAGAAGGGGAAGAGACAAGATATATGGCGGATAAAATAGTGATAGATGCCAGCGTTGCCTTGAAGTGGCAGTTTAAGGATGAACTTGAGACAGAACAGGCCCTTCAAATGATGGCGGATTTTATAGAGGGCAAAACAGAACTTATCTCCCCCTCCCTATTCGCTTACGAAATAGTCAATGCTCTGCATATCGCTGTTCTAAAGGAGCGGATGCCTGAAAAGGAAGCTCTTGGAGCGATTAATGACATCCTGTCTGTGGGGATAAAGCTCGTAGATTTTTCTGACTCCGCGGAGCTTGCCTTCTCTTTGGCCCAGAAATACAATAGGTCTGCCTATGATTGTGCCTATCTCTCACTGGCGCAGAAGGAAGACTGCCCAATGTTTACAGCCGACAAGCGCCTCTTCAATGCCCTCAACAATAAAGTCAGGTTCATAAAATGGATTGGGGACTATCAGTGAGAGAGCATGGATTGAGGTGAGTTATTAAGGGTCTATGCGGAGAACGGCTACAGAATAGCGTTTGAGGGTTGAAGAGGATATGGAAATTAGGTAAGGTATCACCAGAATAGTTATTCTATTTCACCTTATCATCCCCTCTCCCTCAATATGGGAGAGGGTGGAGGGTGAATAGAGGACGTGTAAATTAGATATGGACGTCCCTCGAATTCTGCAAACGGCATCGAAGGGACACGGATGAGGGGTTGAGGGGAAAGATAAAGTTAGGTTTGTTGGAATTTCATTTTGCTTAGAGATTTTAAACAAACAGGTGTACACAGGAGCTTTGTTATGTCGATTTTAATTCCGGAAATAAAACAAAGAGGTATTCTTATAGTTAGTCGATGACGATACAGATATTGTAAAGATGTTTGGTGATTACTTGCTCAATAACGGCTTTACAAAAGTCTATACCGCTGCCAGTGGGACAGAAGCGATTAGCCTATTAGCTGGTCATCCTAATGAAATTTATTTGGTTCTTCTTGATATGAAAATGCCCGGCATGGATGGCATGGCTGTTGTAAAACATATAGCTAACGTCCATAATATTAATGTTGGAATAATAATTATTACCGGATATGCTTCACAAGATGACGCAATTGAGTTTTACAAATCCTCCACAGATACAGTCATTGCTTTGGACTATGTTTCGAAGCCTGTCGAATTAGGTAAGTTATTAAAAGAAATTGAGTGTGCTTTAGATAGTATCCATAAAAAACGGATCGGGCATCTGAGTATGTCTGCTGATAGCTTGCACAGTCGATTCGACAAAATAGAAGAGAAGTTGTCAGCAATTGATGCGCTTCCGGAAATTCGCCAAACCTTACTTGATTTGTCGAAAAAGCATCGTGGGCTAATAGCAGAACTAGGCATGGACTTAATACGGGCACTTTTAATAGCCCTTTCCTTTATTGCCCTTATATATTTTGGTGTAGGTAATTTCTTGCATGCAGTAATCAAAGGCTCTTGAAAGAAAACAGGACTAATGCGGATCAGGTTGCTTCTCTTTGCAACTGGCTGTGCAGTTTATAGTCCAAATAGAGATAAATTTATTCAGGAGGACAGAAATATAAATGGCAAACGAGCCAAACAAAGTCATCTACTCCATGATTGGGGTAAGCAAGTTTTACGACAAGAAGCCGATACTGAAGGACATCTACCTTTCCTACTTCTATGGGGCTAAGATAGGGGTCCTTGGTCTCAACGGCTCAGGTAAGAGTTCTCTCCTCCGCATACTTGCCGGAGTGGATAAGGAGTTTAACGGAGAGACTGTCCTTTCCCCCGGCCATACCATAGGCTTTCTTGAGCAGGAGCCAAGGCTTGATGAGACAAAGACTGTGCGGGAGATAGTCGAGCAGGCTGTTCAGGGGACCGTAGATGCCCTAAAGGAGTTCAATGAGATAAACGATAAATTTTCAGAACCGATGTCTGACGACGAGATGACAAGACTCTGCGAACGTCAGGCCGCAGTGCAGGAGAAGCTTGATGCATTGGATGCATGGGAGTTGGACAGCAGGCTTGAGATGGCTATGGACGCCCTCCGCTGTCCTCCTGGAGAGAACCTGGTAAAGGTGCTGTCAGGTGGAGAAAAGAGGCGGGTGGCCCTTTGCAGGCTGCTTTTACAAAAACCGGACATACTCCTTCTCGACGAGCCTACCAACCACCTTGACGCCGAATCTGTTGCCTGGCTTGAACACCATCTTCAGCAATATCAGGGGACAGTGATCGCAGTAACACATGACAGATACTTCCTTGACAACGTGGCCGGGTGGATTCTGGAACTGGACAGGGGTGAAGGTATCCCGTGGAAAGGTAACTATTCCTCATGGCTTGAGCAGAAGCAGAACAGGCTGAAGCAGGAAGAAAAGGGCGAGAGCCAGCGGCAGAAGACCCTGCAGCGAGAGCTGGAGTGGATAAGGATGTCGCCTAAGGGGAGGCATGCCAAATCAAAGGCCCGCATTACCTCCTACGAGGCCCTCCTTGCCCAGAACAAGGAGAAGAACGAAAAGGAGCTTGAGATATACATTCCGCCGGGACCAAGGCTTGGGAATGTGGTAATCGAGGCAAACAATGTGACCAAGGCCTTTGGAGAGCGTCTCCTTATGGAGGGGATGACCTTCGCCCTTCCCCCCGGAGGGATAGTCGGGATTATCGGCCCGAACGGGGCAGGTAAGACGACCATGTTTAAAATGATAGCTGGCCAGGAAAAGCCCGACTCCGGAACATTCAAGATCGGAGAGACGGTAAAGCTCGCCTATATAGAACAGAGCCGCGAGACCCTCGATCCAAACAAGACAATATGGGAGATGATATCCGGCGGTCAGGACACGATCCAGCTTGGAAGCCGCCAGGTGAACTCCAGGGCGTATGTGGCAAGGTTCAACCTGTCAGGAGCAGACCAGCAGAAGAAGGTAGGGACGCTCTCAGGTGGAGAGAGGAACAGGGTACATCTTGCCATGATGCTGAAGGAAGAGGCAAACGTCCTGCTCCTGGACGAGCCCACCAACGACCTGGACGTGAACACAATGAGGGCGCTGGAAGAGGCGCTGGAGAACTTCGCCGGTTGTGCCGTAGTGATCAGCCATGACCGGTGGTTTCTGGACCGCACTGCAACCCACATCCTCGCCTTTGAGGGAGATAGTAAGGTCACATGGTTCGAAGGTAACTATTCCGAATATGAGGCTGACAGAAAGGCCCGCCTGGGTTCTGCAGCAGACCAGCCCCACAGGATCAAGTACAGGCAGTTGACCAGGGGATAATTGTAGGGGCGGGTTTTAAACCCGCCCCTACCCTGAAGATTTACTTAATCGACAACAGTTCAACCTCGAATATCAATGTGGCATTCGGCCCGATCTGTCCCCCTGCTCCGCGATCGCCGTAGGCAATATTGGAAGGGATGAACAACTGCCATTTGGAACCTACTTTCATCAACTGCAACGCCTCTGTCCATCCTTTTATAACGCCATTTACAGGAAAGCTTACAGCCTCTCCACGCTTGTACGAGCTGTCAAACTCTGTGCCGTCGATCAGGGTGCCGCGATAATTTACCGAGACGGTGTCTGTATCCTTCGGCATGGGGCCATTCCCTGGCGTGATGACCTTATACTGCAAGCCGCTAGCTGTGGTCTTTACCCCTTCTTTCTTTTTGTTTTCAGCAAGGAAGGACTCTCCCTCTTTAGTGTTCTTTTCGGCAAGGCCTTTCATTTTCTCGGCCTGCTTGGCGGCCATACCCTTTTGGAAGGCCATCATGACCTCTTTAACCTCATTTTCGGTCAATAATGGCTTGCTCGCGGAAATAGCATCCTTGATACCGGCTGCAACGGCATCGGTATCGATATCTATGCCCTGTTTTTTAAAGCTGCTTCCAATCTCCAGCCCGATGCTGTAACTCACCTTGTCCTTCTCACTTTTAAGCTCCATCTTCTTCTCCCCCGCACATGCCTGATTCGCGAGCATTGCAATACTCAAAACCGCGGTCAAAAGTACCTTCATTTCGTCTCCTTTATATCTGTGATTTGTAAACATTCGAAGGAGTTTATCAGGTCACAATTTATCTGTCAAAAAAAATATTGTTTTTTGGCTAAGAAGAACTAAAAGGGTCAGCCCTTAGGATCTTGAAGATCTCAAAACATTATCCATACCTTCTCCCCCTCTGTCTTGATTTCGTAAGTCTTCACACTACCTTCATCAGGTGGAAGCGCAGAACCGTCAATAAGACTTATCTTCAAACCGTGCATGGGGCAGATAACTGTCTCGCCTGAGACGATCCCTTCTGAAAGGGGGCCGCCTTTGTGGGGACAACGGTTCTCCACCGCCTTGATCCTGCCGTCGGAAAGCCTGAATATTCCGGCCTCCAGCCCATTATATCGCACAGTGCGCGCACCCATCACAGGAATTTCATCAACCTCACATACCTTATACCACTTCATTGCTCACCTCTTTAGCTTGTTGTTAATTCTAAAAACATTCAGCCACAGACTTTCACGGACTACATCTGACTTTTCAATAGCTTTAAATAAAAACCTGTTAACCTTTTAGGTGAATTTAATATATATAGCCTCTTGCAAAAGTCCAAAATGTCATGCCCGAAGTGTTTAATCGGGAATCCAGTTCTTATAAAATCAATGCCTTCTGGATGCCCGACAGACCCATTCGGGCATGACAAGGTTATAAAAAGGTAGTTTTGCAAGAGCCTCTATAGGCTATATCTTTCATATTGCTGCTTTTGTCCGTGTCAGTCCGTGGCTAATTGCCGAATTTAGATTAATAGGCAGATAGTCGCCTGCAACTCCTGCCATGCCCGTTTCCTTTGCAACGATCCGTTCATTCCAGGGATCGACTTTAAGGGTATCGAGATGGATATCCAGCCGCTGGGCCAGGGCCGCCCTGGAGTTCCTATCCACAACAACCGCGTCCTTGACCCTTTTTAAACCGATACGATCAATCCAAACTGACGTCCTCTCGTTGTAACGGGCATCCTCCCGGTAGAACTGAAGATAGGCCTTTACGATCTCAGCTACTTCGTCCACTTCCTTTACGTTGCAGAGCAGGTCTGCCGCTTTTACCTTCACGCCGCCGTTCCCTCCGCAGTATATCTCCCAGGAACCTTGAATGCCCACTATGCCAAGGTCTTTTATGGATGCCTCGGCGCAGTTTCTCGGGCATCCTGAAACAGCTATCTTTACCTTTGCGGGCGTCCATATGCGCTCCAGCATATTTTCAAGACGGATCCCCAGAGACATGGAGTCCTGCGTGCCGAATCTGCACCACTCAGATCCCACACATGTCTTTACTGTCCGCAGGGCCTTCCCGTAGGCATACCCGGATGGAGTTCCAAGATCCTTCCAGACGTCTATCAACTCCTCCTTCCTGATCCCCAGAAGGGCGATGCGCTGTCCACCTGTAAGCTTTACAGCCGGGACATTGTATTTTCTTGCTGTATTACCGATACGGATAAGTTCATCAGGAGTTGTCAGGCCTCCATAGATGCGTGGAACAACGGAAAAGGTGCCGTCCTTTTGTATATTGGCATGCAGCCGTTCATTTGCGATGCGCGACTGGCGATCATCTTCTGCTTCAGCCGGCCAGGCCGCCTGGATATAATAGTTAATGGCCGGGCGGCATATCTGGCATCCTTCGCCATTTGCCTCAAGGGCTGTTATGACCTGCATAACAGAGGTGAGATGACGTTTCCTTATTACATCCTTGACCTCTTCGTGGGTGAACTCCGTACATTCGCACATGGGGGCTGTTCCCGGGGTAACAGCGTTTCCTATGATGGTGGACAATATCTGTTCTACGAGCGGAGCGCACCCGCCGCAGGAGCCAGATGCCTTTGTGTATTTTATTACCTCCTGGCGGCTGGTCAGACCATATTTTGTTACCGCGTCCACTATGGCCTTTTTGGATACGCCGGCGCAACCACATACGACTGTATCAGGGGACATCATCGAAACAGCCTTGATGCCGGAATGCCCTGCGTCTCCCATCATCGGGTCGCCAAAGAGAAGGGTTCCGCGAAGACCGCTGACATCGGTTTTGTCATGCATCATGTTGAAGAAGCGGGGCCCGTCAGCGGTATCGCCGAACATAACTGCGCCGACGATCCTGTTGTCCCTTAGGACCAGTTTTTTATAAAACCCGCCCTTTATGTCCCTGTATTCTATAACGTCCGAGGATGAACCTCCTGATAACTCCCCGGCGGAGAAGACATTCACCCCTGCGACCTTCAACCTTGTGGAGACAACGGAACCGCGATATGCCCTGAAGCCATTTCCCGTGATCTGGTGTGCAAGAATCTTTGCCTGTTCATAGAGCGGGGCCACCAGCCCGTAAGTATTGCCCCGGTGCTCAACGCATTCGCCTACTGCGTAAACCGAGGGGTCCGTTATTGTCTGCATATAATCATTTACGACAATCCCCCTGTTGCAGTACAGGTGGGCCGCCTCCGCCAGCTCCTTGTTCGGCCTGATCCCAGTAGCCATTACCAGGACATCACAGTTCAGCTCCCCACCATCTGCGAACCGCACCCCGGTCACCCGCCCGTTGCCGAGAACTTCTGTTGTCAAAGATGAAAGCCGGAACTTCATTCCCTGCCCTTCAAGTCTCTGACGAAGCATGTCGCCTGCTATGCTGTCGAGTTGGAGATTCATCAGGGTGTCCTGGTTGTGGATGACAGTTACCTCTATCCCGAGGTCTATAAGTCCCCTGGCCGCTTCCAGCCCAAGAAGCCCTCCTCCTATTACCGCAGCTCGTTTGAATGTCTTTGATCTCTCCATCATTCGCTGACAGTCATCAATGGAGCGGAATGTA
>Ga0209431_10002892_pt1 | contig 13828 bp, 23 predicted proteins | sample RifCSP13_3_FD_184021 | JGI IMG/M metagenome (GOLD analysis project Ga0209431, IMG submission 184021) | Soil microbial communities from Rifle, Colorado - Rifle CSP2_sed 13_3 (SPAdes) (version 2) | ecosystem: Environmental > Terrestrial > Deep subsurface > Rock core/Sediment | place: Rifle...
TGAAGCGCCAACCGCGCTATGTGCGCCCACACCTACTGCATTTAAATCAGCTTCTATTATGGTAGGGCCAGCCACTACCGCGTAGCGTCGCGGTGCATCCCATCCGAAGAACGGTCCCAACGGGACATGATCGGCGACCGTGGCGCCAGTCACAGTCCCGGCATTGCCATTGCCAGATAAATCAGGTTGCGTTCCCGTGCCGTTGTAGCCAAAGATATAGGCGGCTTTCGCTTCCGTGAAACGCATATAATCGAGGAATCGAAACTGGAGAGATTGAATCTCCGCGAGCGATAGAATCCGGTTGATGTAGAGCCCCGTCGCGATGTCGCCGACTAATCCCGTCGTTGCGGACAGCGGGGTCACAACACGCTGACCCCAGCGCAGGGACCCGTCCGCGTCACTATTCGTTCCCCCAATGCCAACGGTACGCACGTTGTACGAGACCTCGGTGGCGAGGGCCGTCAACGTGCCCTTGTAGATTCGTGGTCCATCGGCCTCGCTGTAGGTCCCGACGACAAACATCCATTCATTTTGGACTACGGTATTCGCTACGCTCTCGGCATTGGCCGCCGTCGTGGCGCGATTTATACGCCATCGCAGACAGTCTTGAGGGATTCCTAAAGCTGAAAGCCACGCATGGTGAAGGTCCTTCGCGTTCCCGGTTGTTGAACTCTTGATACCAATGCGGCGCAAATCCCCGTCTGCAGCGAGTGTCGTCGCGCGACACCACGAGAGCAACGTAAAGGATGTCCAATCGTCAATGGCGGCCGCAGAGCCGCAATCTATATACTGATTGGCCACCGAGCTATCGACGTGTAGCGCCACAGTCTAGGCGTCCGCGTACTCGAACATCAGCGAATGCACGGTCACCGCAGCGGCGATCGTATCGACTCCCGCACCATCTTCGCGAGTGAAGTAGAATTCGACGATATCCCCCGCAGCAAGGTTAGCATCCGTCAGAGTAACCTCGGCCTCCATACGCTCGTCAGTCGCTGACGGCGCAGCGTCAGTCACAGTCAGAGCCTCTTGAAACGTCGCTTGATCGAGGGACTCGGTATCGTTGCCGCCAACTGCCCTATAATCGAAATCAAACTTCACGTTCCCGGTTATCGCGGTCGTAGTCCAGCGAAATTTGATCTTCGCGCCACTCACGAAGTTCGCGGGCACCTCGAAGGTCCCGTAGACTCCGTGAGCCTCGCTGGCTCCAGGATTATTGAGAACCAGAACAAGATGCTTGAACAAATCGTTAGTTGCCTTGATCGAGTATGGCTCAAAGAACGCCCGCCCAGTGGCATCCGGATTCGTGTGTGCCCCGAGAATCGGAATCCGATGAGTAGCCATTACCCACCCCTCTCAAACTTCTGCGCAAGCCATCGCTTGACGAAGATCGCAATCTGATTATTCGTCGGCGTAAATCCAACTCCACCGGCGGCAGTGAGAATCGCTGTCCTCAAAGCTGCACGATTAACCTCGAACCAATCTTCGATGGACTGGCTCATGGCGTTCGCTTGCGCCTTGGTATAGTTGATGACGAGCGAATCGCGCTCACAATCTCGCTGGAGCGTCGTCAGTTGAACAGGGGTCAGGATCGCCATAGTAGCTCCTCTTATATTTACTAATCTTCTGTAATCGTACTCGTAGTCTTGATCCGTGGAATCACGCCGACAGCCATCGTTATGTTCGGTGTTAGCGTGCCTTTGTAGAGTAACTTGTTAGCTACGCCAGTTCCAATCGAGGCATGTGTAATAGCACCACCAGGCGCTGCCGTGCATTCTCCAAAATCAATGTTAGCCACTGGCGAAATAGAGTTACCAGTGATAGCCCAGCCACCTGAGGTGCGCGCCACTGCCACGCGAGCATAGCCAGTGTAGGCAGTCTCATTCGTAGACTGGTCGCCGGCTTCGCCAGGGTCCGCGGTATGCAGCGCAACTGTCAACGTAGTGGCAGGCGAAGTCGCGTCGTTCTCCGCAAGATCAGCAATGGCTACTGCTTGGAAGATCAGTTTGAGAATGTCAGCTTCGAACGTATTACCCTTCGACATTTGTGATCTCCTAAGCTAGTGCATGCTTGCGCTTTAGTTCTGCTAGCGCAGTAGTCAGATTATCCAATTCGGTACGCTTCATCAAGATGTGAGCATCTAACTCTTTCTTGTGTTGCGTCGCCCGCCTGTCGGCTTCTTCGATTCTGCGATTGATTGCTAGCAACGCTACGCGTTGCTCATTGATTGTACGTTGGAGTGGTTCTGACTCCGCTGCTAATGCTTTACGCGCTTCGCCCTCGGCAACTACTAACTCTTGCTTACGCTTCTCGTAGGCTGGCTCTAGCTCCGCTAGCTCCGCTCGCGCAGCGACTACGCGCATTTCTAGTCCCGGCAATTCCACACTAACTACCTGGAAGCGTTTGATAACTTCGCCGACGCGCTTCCGCGCAACGGAGAATTGCGCCCACAAACTCTCCATTGTACGCTGTTCTGCGTCTATCTTACCTAGTAGCGATAGCACTTCGTTGTCGGACATGTCTGGCATGATTATCTCCCTAACAACTCTTCGAGCATGTAACAGATTTCAACTAGCGTACTTGCACATTTGTCGGTGCTGACGGTGCCGGATTGACAGTCACAACGGACTGAACTACGAAAGGGAATACAGGGGTCCTCACACTAATGTTACCCGAAGTATCGAACGCTGCGATCTGCGTATAATGCTGCTGCACAGCTATTGCCGCGCATGACCACACCACGCGCGATCCTGCTACTGGCGTTGGCGATGGCGCAGCTACTTGCAGTGTCGGACCGGATGCTATCACGTCGGCGGCAGACGTGCCAAGATAGACATGATAACCAGCGAGATCAGTCAGTGGCGTGCCATCCGCATTAGTCGTGGGCGCATTCCAAGATAGTTCACAAGTAGCCTTATTTACAACTGGGCCTTCGGCGCGCGCTGCGCGCGTTGCGCCGAACAACACGAGTACGCTAGTGATAGCGACAGCTAACTTACGCATTGCATCCTCCTTAATCAGTCGCATCATCGGTGATGTCAACCCACGCGCCGTATCCAGGGTTAGTTGGCGACATGAAACGTTGCACGCGAACTGCGATAGTCCCACTAAACGTCTTCTGACTATGTGCGTTAACCCACGTTCCGTCTGCGACCTTGGCTTTCGCGCGTGCTTCCGCTGCTGCTAGCGTTGCGAATGCTGCCATTGTTCTGGTCCCCCAAAGAAGTTATGTGTCCAACCACGTGTACTACGCACCACCGCTTTGAAGTCAGGTAAGCGTTTCATTTCGTGCTCTAACTGTTGACGCGTGCCCTCGTCATTACCATTTGTACCTAGACCGTAGCCGAAGTCAGGGCGTGGACACGCCTCGAAGAATCGCGGCCATGGCATCCCAGGACAACCACACAAAATTATTTGCGAAGCACCCATTATGTACGCAATCTGCATTGCGAAATACCCGGAGAGTGCAAAGCACGGCGTTAGATTGGACCAAATATGTTGTATATGAGGACGCATGTCTACGGAATGAATTTGTGGGTCAGTAGGACGTGGATGAAGCCAACGCGCGGCGCGCCATACTCCGAGGTTATCAGCGTGGAGTGAAATCCAATGCTCTGCATCTGACATGTAGATGCCAACTTCATTGACTGCAAACACTACCGGCGCCTCGACTAACTGACGTTTAACGTCTTCAACTTCCGCAAAAACACCCCGCGCGGAGCCCGCAACTATCGCAACGCGACCTTCCAGGGTTCCTATCAGATGCGCTACGTTTCCCGTCCCCGCGTATCCGCGTGACGTCCACGTTGCACCATAAGTTCCCATAGAGGCCGCGTTGCGAATTGTCACAGGCTCTACGCGCCTGGCACGATTAGGAAACAGCCACGGAACACCTTACCAACGACCGGGTTTGCGACAGCATACTGCGCGAGCACGATAGTATCGGCTGTCGGCTTGTAGTTCTGCCCCGCGAACGCAAGTACGTTGTTTTGCAGTAGTGCAGTAGCGATTGGACCGCCCGCGGCGGTGTAGAGTTCTGTTGCGACCATGTAGCGGTCGATGTCACCAGAGTCACCGATTGACAGCGTACCGTTAACACCAGCCGAGGCCCACACGTCATTAGCACTAAACAACAATGCAATGACCATGCAGTTCGCTGGTAGCACACAGAGGTTGACTTCGTCTGAGACGCCTGCTGACGCGCCGCCGAGTTCTCCAGACACGACAGTATGCGAGAATGGAATCGGTTGTACTTTACCGAGACCATCGCGGCTATCGACAGTCAGATACAGATTTGTATGCTTACGCGCATACAGCGCAGAGTCACGGACTGCCATTTTGGTTTCCTCCTTTCCCTTTCTTTCTTAGTTCTCTAGCACGTTGATTCGCACAACACCAGCTTCCCAAACACGGACAGCGGCTTGCATCATCACCTGCCGTACTTGGATGGAGTTGTTCAAGTCAGCGCGCTCATTGATCTTCGGTGCACCGATTGGCCGTCCGATTGACAGGCCAAGGGCGCCACGCGCGAATGCGATGTTACCACGGTTCGTACCACTGATAGGAAGCATCCGTTGTAGCACTGCCTTTGCGGAATCGACAACGTCTGAGATTTCGATGAAACGGAAGCCTTCCCAGTCGATCCCATTGATGGTACCCATATCGTGAATCTTGTGGCGCGTGAAGTCTGACGATGACGCTTGTGTGATAGCGAGGAAGTCGCGCAACTGACCAGGGCCGTAGAGCCAGATACGCTCTCCCATACCACTCGGTACGCTACCTTTGGACAACAGCTCCGCTACATTGATGACGTCTGCCAACACTACTGCGACGCCAGTACCGATAGTGTGTGCTGACAGCAGCGCCTGCGTGCCGTAGGTGATGACACCGGAGCCTGCGCCTACGCTTGCCACGCTCGCGTTACCAACGCTAGCGTCGATCAAGTGCTTGTCCGCACGGCGCCCTAGCGCGTACACGATTGTATTCAAGTACGCATTCTGTGGGTTGACCATGCTGCGTAGCGTATTCTCGTCGCTGACAAGCACCGCTGCGTCGGAGGATTGAAGTGTAACGGCGCGCCGCGAGTGCGGCGGGTTTAGGAGTTTCGTCTGACCGAATGCGTCGATAACGTCGTTTGCGATGACGTTACCGAGGCGCTCGTGATGGTCGATTGCTGCTGACACATCACGATGGACCATCCCTGGATCTATGAGTCCCTCCAGGAGCGATCCTTTCTGCTGGTACGTTAGATTGAGCATATCGTGGAAGCGATATACCCACGCTTGGTCAACTGTGATACTCATTTTACCCTCTCCTTTATCTCCTGTTTAGCGGAGAGGGTATCCGGCTTGCGCCGGGCCTCGCCTACGACGCTAACGCGCGTCGTATGCGGCACTTCGTTATGTCAGGCTCTCGTGCTAAGAGGTACTGACACTTATGCTACTACTTACGCTCCTCCCGTGCCTTGTCGTAATGCTTAGACACAACCACCATTGGCATTCCCACGATCTTCATGGTATGCTCTTTAGAGATCCCACGCTTCGCAGCGTTCTTTATCGCCTCTACGATGCGCGGGTGTTCCACGCTCACGCCTCGGTACTCTGGAGCTTGTGGATTTCTTGGATCGCTCATTTGTTTACCAACCGTTTTTCATCCATTGATATTAGCCTATAATTCCTTTCAAATGTTTCTTTAGGAGACCAAGACCTGTAGCCATCCTCGTATTCTACTGCATAACCGTCACGACCATCTTTAATTTCTTTCCAAGCAAACACGATCTTAGTTCCTATATAGGCAACACTCATTATTTATACTCCTTCATCCCCATCGCTGCCTTATGCTTCTCAGACATCATTATCGCTATCGCTTGCTTCCTACTTTTCACTTTCTTTCCACTTCCAGACTTCAACGTACCCGCCTTAAACTTACTCATTACTAACTTCCAGGGCATCTAACTAACAGTTAGCTGCCCCGGGTATGCCTTTTTGTACATCTCGTCGATCTCTTGCATCGTCTTAGGATCTTGCTTCTTGAACAAGGCATATTTTGGATGTGTTGTGTCGTTCATAATGCGCGATAGCTCACTACGGACTTCGTCGCCGGTTGCACCACTACCACCACCGCCGGCCTTAAGTTGATCCGCGAAGCTAGCATCAGACTTTGCAAATTGCGCGAGGCGCGCCACTATCCCCAAGAACTGTGGATGATTACCGATACCTGTTTCCGCTAGGAACGCTGCATCCTTCGCATCTTTGAAAATCAAGGGTGTGAAGCGCTTAGCATCTTCCATAACTTCATCGAACTTATCGCCAAACTCACGCTTCAGCGCAAGCTGTCCTTCCTCGTAAGTTGTATTGAATTCTGCCACGCTGGCGGAGAATGCTTCGCGATGTAGCTCCAATAGCTCTGACATTGCAGCTTTTGGAATGCCATGTTTCACACCAATAGCACCAAACTTGCCGGCGCGTTCGTCACTCCAAATCATACCCTTCGGCATTTCTTCCGGCTTCTTGATTTCGTACTCTTCTGGTTTTGTAGGCGGGCGCGTCAATAAACCAGCATCGTAGAGTTTCGGCAGGTGTTCAGTGCGCCACGCGGCTGCCGCCTCGGGTGTTTCCGCTTTCTTTAGCGATAGACGACTACCTAGTTCTTTGTGTTGGGCAAAAGCACGATTCACAAAGTGACCGAGGTCTGGCGATTCTTTAACGAATGGATGGTCACGCATCGGTACTTTCACGCCACCATCGCCGTCGTATGTTAGATTCTCTGGGATATCAAGCGGCCACGCCATTAGCGTTCTCCTGTTCTACTTTAACTTCGTATTTGTTAGGATGCTCTGCAAGATCAATATTCATTAGAATATCGTGGACTACGGAGCGTCGCGCATTGTGCGCGGCTAATGCGATTGGATCGCTGCTTTCGCAGACGGTGCAATAGATGTTGTCAATTAGATGTTGTAGAACGCGATCACCGTACATCGTCTGGAATGTCATACGATAGGCTATGACTAGACCTGGATCTTCGTTACGCCATTTATAAGTCAACCAACGTTGTAAGCGCCGAAACGTCATGCTTGTTTACCACCCGGCAACGTCTTCATCATTGGCCCTAATTTACCAACTGCGCCAGCAGCTTTCTCAGCGCGCTCTAGTTGCAAATCAGTACGATCTTGCTCCGCCCGCGCAGCGCGAATGGCGTCAACTTGTTTGCGCGACGAAGTCCATTTCGCTGGCACTCCTCGGATTCGCATAGTGCCCTGTGCGAAAGCATCGTCATCTACCCAATCTAAGATTTGCGGCTTTAGCTGCGCGAGCGGCGCCATGTCGTTTAGCGCGAATGCCATGCTTTCGGCGTCGCCGGAGCGTTGCGCCCGCGCTAGCGGGTTGTCGAAGATTACATCTATGTTACCGTCGGATTGGAATACGATAGGTGGAGGCGGTGGTAATGCACGAGCCGCCATCTGTGCGTCCCACGCAATATCACCAATACGATAGAGCCATTCCCACTGTAGGCGGCCGTACACAGGGCCTATCAGTTTGAACAAAAGATTGATCTTCTGGGCATACTCGAACGCCGTCATTTCCGACTTCTCGATCTCTAGCAGCTTTAGGATATGATCAATATAGAAGATTTGACGAATGCTCGCACGGAGGTTCTCTTCGTTAATTTGTGCGACTTCAGGATTGGAACCAGTCTGATATGGCATTACGCTTTGGCGTATATCTTGACCATGCGTATTGATACTAGTTGGGCCTCCTGGGACCAATCGCAAACTGCCAATCACACTATCGTGCCTATGAAGCACAGGCGGCCGTATCTTCAATGCCCAATCTTCAAGTGACATACGCTTCGCACTGTTTAACGTCCAGGTATCAGGAAAAGCGATATCGCCTCTGCCGCGTCCATAAACGTCACCGTCAGTGCGCTGGTGACGCGGAACGGCCGCCGGAAATACACGATAGCCACTCTCCTGGATGATGTGCTTACTGTCGTACTCAACCCAACACGAAGCCCAAGGCATCCCTTTTGCGCCATAACCGGAATCACTCTTAGGACGTGGATAGATGCCATGAATCACCTTGAATGGGCGATCGCGTTCACCGCCAGATAACGCTGCGGTTACACTTTGCGGAAGCGTCGCTTGACTGTTGTCTTTCCAGCGTTCTTCTATCATACCTGCCGTCATTTGGTAACGACGGAATAGCGTGTGAACTGTGCCGTCTGCGCCTTCTTGTACTAGGAAACGACCGGTTTTGATGGAGGACCAATAGAAACCACGGAATCCGCGTAGCGTGAGATTAACTGGTTGTGGCGCTTCCTCCCCGATAAGTGCGCCAGTACCGAAGCCACCCCAATCAATCAATGATTCGGGTCCCTCAGCATAGAATGGCGAAGCCGCCATGCGCGTTAGCGTTATATTTGTGCACTCCTCCAACCATTCGCGCGTCTCGTCATCGTCTGCCACGCGCGGATCACGCATGGCGTAACCCATCCATTGCTGTCCTGGGTTGATGACATGACCTGCTACGAAGTGCGCCATTAGCTCTGCGGCCATTAGGGTGGTACTGTCATAGACTCCACGGGTTATCTTGTCGCCTGTAGCGAGCACGCCAGTTATACCGACGCGCGACGGTGCAATGTACGGCGCCATACGCTCGTGGCGCTCCGCGTGCGGCCCGTACTCTCGCTCGAGGCGTTCGTACCGTTTTACGAATTCTTTACCGTCGGCTGGCATTAACCAAACCTAACCAAACCAAACCATCCCACACTTCTATGATCCAAACGTTGACAAACGTCGTACCGTGTCGTCAGACATCATGTCGCGTGCGATAATAGTAGAGCGAAAGCCACGCGCGGTACGTCGCCGGCGCAGTGCCTCGGCTGCCGCTTCCTGCACCTCTTTATCTTCTTCTTTAGGCGGCTTTGGTTGCTCGCGCGGCCGTGGCGCACTACCGCCACCGAAACGCCGTCGCTGTTCCATACCGAAGCCATTTTCAAACACTAATGCCCCCTGCTGGTTCACGAGGGTCGAAGGACGATTCGACCTTAACTTCACGTCCCTGCCACGACTCAAATACTAGCGGCTCGAAGCCACCCTCAACGCCAGTGCGTAGGCTGTCCGCAGCGTGGCTATGTTGATCGTGCTTCGGTGTCACACTAAATACTTTGTCGTCGTCGTCCCACTCGCGTGCGTAGCGTCGCAGATGTTCGATGCCGACTGCGCACTTATTGGAGTCGAAATAAAACGTAGGAAATGCACGTCGTACAGCGTCTATTGACGTTTGCAGCGATGCGGTGCGTTGGCAGGTGTGGACGTTGCGGAAGCCCATTTCCGAAAGATAGGCTTCATCGCCGCGCGAGTCCCACGGTAGTACTATACGTCCGTAGATGTATGGCTTCTGTTCTCGCATCACATGTACTGCGTGGCGCATGTCCTTCTGGACTACTTCGTAATAATCGATGAAACGTGTGGCCCCGCCGTAGCGTTGGTAGAACCACATTGACATTTTATCGGATTTGCCAACGTCGAAGATGACGCCTACAGGGAGGTTTACGATGTAGGGGACCGTGGTGATTCGCGCCTCGGCATCCGCCGTCAGCATCAAATCACCATAGATCGTACCATGCTGGAAACCGGAGAAGTCGCACCAATATTCTTGTGCAATGAATTCTGGTCGTTGGCCGTCGCGGCGGAAACTTTCGATTTGCTCTACTGTAACTACTGGCGTGCCATCTTCCCCGGCAGCGTCGCGCCTCGTATCCTCCACTGTTAGTTTCTGAACGTACCAGCCCAGGAGGTTATCATAATTGAACTGATTCTTCAATGCCGCGGTGTAGATATCATGACCTTGGTTGAAGCCGTTTGGCGTGTACGCTAGTATCTCCCAACCGCCGTTCTCTGCAATGACTGGAGATAGCGTATCGCGCGCATCCTTCATCTTACTACCATGCGCGTACTCTGATAGCGTATAACCCAACGGATTGGGTCCGCGCATTCGCGCGACGGCTTCGTCGTCATCGCAACCCATTAATTGATAGAGAGAACCATTGTTTAATTCTATCTGCATTTCCTTGTCATCGAGGCGTTTCACAAACTCTCGTGGGAAGCACGCCTCGATCATTCTAATGCTACGCTCTACGCCGTTGACACGCTCCTGGATAATGTTATCCCAAAAGTCACGACGGCCTTGGTTCAGAGATGGGAATACATGGAAGTAGACGCCGACGCGCAGCAGCATTTCTTCGAATGCAAACGTTGCGGCATTGCGATCCTTGCCGCAGCGCCGGTGCCATAGACATAGGAAGTGACGGCAGCCTGCCTTGCGCGCTACGCGGACGCCACGTTGATAGCTGCGTGCCCGGAAGAATACGCGTTCGTTTGTACTCATACTATACCCAATTGTTTATGGCGATTATGGAATGCTTCTGTCATAGTAGTTTGAAAATGCTTAGCCCATTTCATTGTAGGTTCGTACAATATTGCTGCTTCATATTGTCTACCATTAATAGAATGTGTTACCATTGCTTGTACAGCGTAACCACAGTCTAGGCGTATCTCAAATCTTATGAGCTCGTATTTCTTACAATATGTACAATAAATGTAGGGAACAGATGGCTCTACTGTTTGTGGAGTTACTGCAATAGGTAAAGCCACACCAGCCTGTAATAGTGCTACTGTGGAAATGCAGCCCTGTAGAAAATGTCGTCGATTCACGCTAGTCTTCCATCATCAACGAAGTTGCCACTGACTTCCTACGCTTCGTATCGAAGAATGTACCCGGTATTAGTAATGGAGTCTTGTCTTCACTAACATCGCTGCTTTGACTTAGCTTCTTCGCTAGTTCCCCAACTGTCGTAACACGAAGTCCAGGCTCCGCTATACCTTCTTTACGGCTAGTTGTTAACATTTCGCCAATTTCTTTCACTGTCATAACTTCCAATGGCTTGTTACAGTTTGGGCATGAGGCACTCACTTCGGCACGCTTCGCGTTTCTACATTTACAACTACTGTAAACGTCGCGCTGGCGCCACACGGGCAACGAGTACGCTGCGTGAATGGATCATCGGAGTATGCTTCAATATAAGGTGGAGGGTAGTGTGTAATGTGTTGCACCAACCACTCTTCCATAGCACTGGCGCGCCGTAGCGTGGCTGCCCACATTAGACGGCCGAATACACTATTCATCTTCTGCAAATAACAGTTTGAGAATCTCCGGCGGTGTACGGCCGGGTCCTCGTGGCACACGAATGCGTTGCGGCGTTGGCTCTGTCTCCGCCATGCCAGTAGCCAACGCCGCAGGCGTCATGCCAGACGAGCTCGCGATCTCTAGACTTTGCACTACTTCATTATGCACCTCCTTTTCTGGAGGCGGGGCTGCTTGCCCCACGCCAACTCCAACTACGATTCTATAGATTCCAGTTACTGGATCTATCTCTAGTGCTACAGCAGTGGATGGTGGACGCTGATCGCGTTCTCTAACGTAGGCGCCGGCTATTGACAATACTTTGTCGATAGCACCGAGGCGCGCCCCGTTATCCGCAACTGTCCGTTCGTCAACTACTTGTCCCTGGAACGCGAAGTGCTTCGTTGTTTTTGCGGTAAGCTGTGCGTCCAGCTCACGAAACGTCTTCTGTAGCAAGTCGGGAGGAACTGCTACATTTGTCCATAGACGCTCACGGACGCGGTCTACACTGAAGGCGAGGGTTTCGCGGCTATTGACCATTACCAATAGCTTTGTCGTAGATGTATTTTAATGGAGAATTACCACGAAGTGCAGAGCGCGGACGCCCCGCGCGGGCGAAGCGTGACTCTGCCTTAGAATGGAACGTCATAGCCCGTATCTGTAGAATCTGGGAAGTTGTCAAAAATCCTTCTTCGTAGCCTGCTATCGCAGTACCGCGATGCCCACTACGGCGATAGACACGCGCTATTTCTGGATGTTTACTCAAAAATGCGTAGAGTGCTGCCATGCTAGGCATCGGAATCATCTCACATGCCGTCTTTAGATTATGCAGTCCTTCTATTACCTGTGTTTCGATGACACCCTCCGGCTAGGCTTCGCCTAGCTATGCTACACTACCATGCTGCGCCCCGCCTTGTCAAGCACTTTCTACCGCGCACTAGTCGTGCTATGTCTTGCGAAGCATGGCACACGTGCTATCGCGTAGCGCATAGCAACTTTTCAATTATAGAATTACACAAAAATTGCGTATGAGTGACAGCAAAATCCGTGCCAACTAATGTAAAAGCCCCCGGCACCCCTCTTGCATATTGCATTTCACGTGCCAATCAACATAAATCAATACTAATCATTGCGCCATGCGTCAGGGCATATTGCCATACTATGGATTGTGGTAGCGCGGAATGCCCTACTACATGTGGTATGCACAGCGGCAATGTGCCTGTCTAGACAGGTGCGAGCGCCGTGCGACTACCACGGGTAGTGGTACGCGGCTGGCGCACTACCAGCTACGCATCCTGCGCGTGTGGCACACGCCCTGCACTACTGGAAAGTGCGCGAACGCCACCGAAGCAAGAGTAGGCGGAGACCAAGCCGGGCGCGCACAGTGGGACCACACTCACGCAAGAGGAAGACCCACACGGCACGGGACGCGACGCTAGTTTAACTGACGGGCGTTTGTACCGTTCAGGACTCTAGTAAGCCACGACGCGCACCCTCCGGAAGATCAACGATCCTACGGATGCGGTTGACAACCATGATCCGTAGGATTCGGCATTGTCGCGGGCGCTGCCCCGTGGGGCGCCCGTTACACGGCACGCTGCGCGCTAGCGCAGCAATGATTGTTTGACACGACGCTAGGCGGACAGTGGCAGGGGTGAAACCCCAACGGCTACGCTAGGATAGCTGCCTCTGACTGTCTCGGGGGGAAAAAGCCAATGGCGACGCTAGTTTAGCTGCCCCGAAGGGTAGCCTGCCCGTAGGCAGAGGGGGCCAGTGGCCCCCGTAGGCACAGAGGGAGTTTTTATTTAAAAAATATATATTATATATAAAGTATATATAAATTATAAACTTCCTCTATAGCTATGGGCACCGGCAGACCCCGCTGCGCGGACGCACACGGGCAGGAAATCGGCGAGGCGGGTAACTGCGCGTCAGCGTTGCGGAAATCGGGTGTTGACAGTCAGAGGCAGGTAAGATAGGGTAGTTGTTGACGAAAGCCGGTGTAGGTTGTCAGTGTCATGGGAGGATAGGCAATGGCGACGATTCGCGAGCTACAAAATCTTCGCGAAGATGCGGTCTACATCGCAGCACAGTTACAGAACCATCCCGAAAAGTTCCTGACTATGGAGCGTGATGCATTCGTAGAATTGCGGATGCACATACAAGAAGCGTTCAATATAATCAGCGTAGATTAGTGACAAGCCCAGCGCGTCGCCAGTGCGAATGCTGCAAGCGCCGACCGCGCACGCTGCGCAGTAGCCTCTGTGTGGACTGTGCGACGCTACGACGCGCCGGCTGGCTCCACGCACTATGCACTACCGCGCTACACACAGAGTGCCCACGCCTGCTGCGCATCGCAGGACGCGCTAGCGCGTGGTATCAAGTAGTTTGCAAGTGTAGTTGTCATGTAGGAGGATAGCAATGAAACTTAGCGCGCTACTCAAAACACAAGACGGCCGCTTATGGGCAGCGATATTTGCGTTAGGCTATCGCAAATGGACATGTAGTGCATGTGGCCAACATTTCTACGAAGCAAAACATGTAACTATGCCGCGTTGTATATACTGCGGGAAGTGAAGCATGTGGATCATGCTCCTGGTTACACTACTCGGTCCCGGTGTAGTCGAAGTACGCGCCGTAGGCGCATA
>Ga0209431_10002899_pt1 | contig 13792 bp, 9 predicted proteins | sample RifCSP13_3_FD_184021 | JGI IMG/M metagenome (GOLD analysis project Ga0209431, IMG submission 184021) | Soil microbial communities from Rifle, Colorado - Rifle CSP2_sed 13_3 (SPAdes) (version 2) | ecosystem: Environmental > Terrestrial > Deep subsurface > Rock core/Sediment | place: Rifle...
CTGACATTACCCGGGAACGGTTGCAGCCCGGGGTTACTATTACCAGTGCTATAAAAACAAGTATGGAAAATCTGCGACCTTTTATCATTTGAACATTAACAAAACTGCCAGGATATGGTTCATCTGACCGGGATCACGAGCGATGCAGGTCGTCCCCTTATTCATCAATTAATGTGACCAATGCTTTTAAACCGGTGTCATTTTTGCCATGTCAATTTATTTAAGTGCTTTATTTTGAACAATAAACGTTTTGGATTGTTATATATTAGACCTGCTCTAATGCAGGACAACATGTTATGAAATTTAAAACAGTTATAGCAACAGCAGGCTTATTCACCTTGTCGCTTTTTGCCTGTGAATTATACGGACAGGAACCCACCGAGATGAGTAAGCATGACCGTGAGCGTATGGATAGCCTCAAAAAAGTAGATATCCAGGTGCAGGAACAGCAAAGGGCGGATAATAAGGAAGCAATGGATAATGCCAAAGACGCGAATGCGCAGTCAAAAGCCAAAGCGAAAGAAGCCCAGCGCATTGAACAAGATGCTACAAATGCATCACGTGAATCAAGGAAGGCTTTGAATATGGAAAAGAAAGCTCAAAAAGCTCGTAGAAATGCTGATAGCCAAACTCAGAAAGCCTCGGACGCAAGGGATAAATCGGATGAAAATTAATCCTACCTTAACCTTTCCGCTTGATTTTGGAAATTTGAGAATCTGTCTTAAACTGGCTTTCGCTGGCTTTGCTGATATCACTGTTCAGTAATGAGTCGGCAAGGGCCATCAGCATGGCTCTTTTAATCCTGAATTTTTCAACATCTCCCTGGATCAGCTTATTTATATTGTCTCCCGGCCGGGCCGATTCTCCACGCAACAAATCAATGGCCACTTTTGAAAAGGATTCCTTTTTGATATAAGAGGGTTTGCCCCAATTATTATATCAATTGTTGGTATTCCGGTCATGATCGTGGATTTAGGTTACTATTGAAGCATCTAAATAGATTTTCTTCGCTTTTTGCAGTATGCAAAGGGCAGATTTTTAACATTACCTGAATTCAATACAAAGTTCATCTTTTTAATTTTATTTTGATGTGTTGGCATGATTTGTTTGACGGTTCTTAAGAGAAGGAGAATATTTTAGTCAAAAATTGTCACGGCCGGTTCAACAAAATCATACCCGTGATGTTATAGTCAAAATCAATAACTCTAAGACTATCAGGTTGGCAAGAAAATAGCACGTGTGTATTAATTAAAAAACACTTATATGAGCCTGAAATCTTTTTTTAAGGATTTGGCCGGTTCAAAGACCGAATTGCCGCATTTCATTCATATACCCAATGAAAATACTGATGATGCCGACGGATTGGCCGGGGATTTTGAACCACAGCAACATTATTTTACAGTTCGTGTCAATGAAATGTTCCTTTCGCAGAACCGCAAATGGTTCAAGGAAATAGAACCAATGGTTGTTTGCCTGAGTACTTATATTTATGGTGAACAGGAGATCGATAATCCTTTTATTGTTGGCAAGAGCCTGATCGAAAGTAATATGCAAAATGCTGCCGAAGGCATTGTATTTAATGATACCCGGGTTGCAGGCATTCATCCCTATTCCGGAGGCAGGTTGATTATCTGCATTGTCCTGTGCCAGTCGGTTACCAAGGACTATCTTGCAAACACACTTGAGTTTGTTGAAAAGATTGCAGGGGTTTTTAATGAAAATATTACCACGCTGATGGGCAATTACCTCAAAATTGCCAATGTGATCATCGGGGGAATTGATAAGTTGCTTGATTCGAATGCTATTCAACCGTTATTCGGTTTCCGGAAAGAATTCGACAGGGATTCCAATGATCATTTTTCACCCGGTTATTATGTAATGATCGACAAGTCACCCGAGACGTGGAAACCTGAAAACTTTTTCGTTAAAGAAAATCACCTTTTTTTCGGTAAGGACCTTGCTTCTTCAATTCCCTTCAGGCATGATGAATTCGTTTTATTCAGTGTGACGCGTTCTGATACAAGAAGCGATATCAAACTGTTACCCGCATGGCAGTCCTACAAAAAAATACTTGATGAGTTGAAAGTCAGTGAGGTCTCCCAGGATTTAAAGGACAAATTAAAAGGAATGCTCAGGGTCCTGAATGTTGAAATTCAACAAAGTCCCGATTTTACGCAACCCCATGCCCAAGCTTTTATTAATCAACGCATTGATGAAGTGGGCAAGTTGATTGAACCCAAGTTTAACTGGAGTGCGTCACCTAAAAAAAGCGTGGATTTTTGGGATACGATGGATACGAAAATAAGGGCTATCTAATAGTACCAATTATGGCAGGCAACAATTATTTAAATATTAAAATCAATATCCAGAAGGAAGACATCTGCTTCACAAAAGATGAAAACCCGGCGCCTCCCTCGCCATTCAGCCTTGATGACAACGATTCCTCTTCCAATAATATCCGTGTTGAATTGGGTATAGCCAAAGTATTTCATAAAGTGCTCAACCTCATAAAAACCGAACGGGACCTTTTTCAAAAGGAGGACTTTGAATTGCTGGGAGAAATGCTATCGAAAATTTTATTTGGCAAGATCAATAACCAGTTCGATGTCAGGAACTATATTATGAAGGAAGTTGAGCAAACACTTGACATTTCAAATGCAAACGGCAATAAGATCTGCAGGATATTCCTTGAGTTCGATCAAAAATCCGGTGTTGCCATGCTGCCCTGGGAATATACGCTCTATAAAACCCGCAGCACCAAGGATTCCAAGGCCTATTACCTGTCTGCCAATATTAAAAGCAGGTTTCACCTGATACGCAGGGTTAAGGATAATAACCTCGTATTCCCTGAAACCGACCGTATATTTATCATTGTCCTGATAAACGTTGATGGAAATTCAGATGCAATACCACCAATCGACAGCAGGATAAGCGAACTCCCAAAAATTAAAAATACTTTTTCGGAACTCAGGAAAAAATTCCCGGATTCACTGGTTATTGAATATATCGAAGCTACCCCTTTCAATGAGATAAAACAGCGGGTGGAAGAGATATATAAAAACTGGGAGAAGCAATATGAACAGCAGCCTTATTATATACTGCATTACCTGGGACACGCCATGCTTGAGAACCAGGTTGGTAAACTGGTCTTAAGAAATGCAGATACCGGCAAACCCGAATGGGTGGAAGACAAAAAATTTGCATCGTTGTTCAGTGAGGATAAGCTGAATGTGAAACAGCCATCGGTGGTTTGTTTCCAGGCATGCGACAGCGCCAAGATCGGCAGCATTGAAGAGAACCTGCGCGGTGTTGCCTATGAGTTTACCAAAATTAATATACCCGCGGTGGTTGGCATGCAGAATGAAATTGATACGCCTTTTTCAAATGCCTTTTTTGACCGGTTTTACGAGGGTTTACTGAAAGCGAAAGATGTTGCTGAGGCCGTTACTGCTGGAAGGGATTACCTGGGAAGGGAATTCAATGTTGAGGAGGATGTTTATATGAACAATTCATTCGGTAGTCCGGTACTTTTTATCACAACACCTGAACCCATCCGTTTGATCAGGTTGCCGGAAGTATTGGATACGGCAAAAGACAGGCAGGTGAAAATACAGGAACCTTCCGGACCTAAGAGGATGATGGCTGCCAGTGAAAGTGCAAATGAAAGGCAAACAGACTCTATGGGTGTTATCAGGGCCGGTGAATCAAATATCGGCGGGAAAGATATACGTAACCGGGCAAATCAGGACCCAATCGCTCCTCAGCCATCCTCAAATTAACAGGTATTATGATCACCAGCAAGGATATCAACACCATCTTTTCTACAGCCTACGCGAATGCATCCCTCGCGGAAAATTGCGATATGCGCCTTGTAGCTGATCTGTTCGAAAGTGTTCGCGGTCAACTGCATGCTTCGGATCCCATTGCCTCGTGGGAATATTTAATACTCGACAGGGTAAAGTTCAACAGCGAATATGCTTTACAGCAGCTGATTGATTTGAAAGACACCTATTTTGGATTTTTGTGCGAGAAGATATTGACCCACCTGGATACAACATATAAAAAGGATAAAAAAGCAGCACTCAGCCAATGGTACGGGTTCTATGCCGATGCAGCGGTTCATTACAGGAATGACCTGTTGTGTATGCTAAGCCATCAGCGGAAAAAATGGGGAATAAAAGATGTTTTCCCCGCCGAATATTCAAAACTGGCGGTATATATCAGGGAGAGCCGATGGCCCGATGCATATCCGTTTTACGAAGAAATAGCTGCCGATAGCAACTTGCCGGCTGAAATCCGGGCCTATGCCGAAATTACCCTCCTTGAGATCGTTTTATATTATTTTCCGGAATCTGCCAATGCATTGAAACATATTGAAAATGCACATTCATTGTTGCCCGGTCACTTCATGACCATCAGGGGTGAGGCGGTATATCATATGCGAACCGGTGAAATTCAGAAAGCCCGGAATGGTTTTCTGCAAGCCATTGCCATGAAACCCGGTGATTATTTTTCCATGGATCTGATCGGTGATTGTTTTTTGACGGAAGGTATGCTCGACGATGCCGAATCGTGGTATAATGAAGCAATTAAGGTTAATTTCATGCAGCCCGATTCATATCACAGATTGCTTAACCTGTATGGCAATAAGACCTGGTTTCCGGAAAAGGAGACCCTGATGGGTGATATGCTTCTAAAAATTGAGAAAAGAACAGAAATCCGGAATGTTTCTCCACTTATCGGAAAAAAGATGGCCAGGGAAGATTGTTTCATAAACCTTTTATTATATGAAAGTTACAGGGATGTGGCAGCTGCATGGTATGCCATACAGAATTATGAAAAAGCGGAGGAATGGTATCTGAAAGCAAAAGCGCTTCATCCGGGAATTGCTTCTGCACTTATTGACCTGGCTTATGTAAAGCAGCAGCAGGAATTACCTGACGAGGTTCTGAAATATTTCAGGGAAGCAGGCGAAAAAGACAGGAATCACTTTGATGCATACTGGGGACTTGCTATCTATTATAAAAACCTTGGACAGAAGAGTGAATCGCTTAGTAACTACAGGAAATGTCTTCGTCTGCGTCCCAGCTGGAGCGACTGGGTGAATAATTTTATAGGTAACCTGTATTACTCCCTTAAAGATTATAAAAATTCTGAAACCTATTACCGGAAATCAGTAGCGTTGAATGGTGATTATTCCGTTTACAGGCAAAATCTTGCCGGTGCCCTGGTGGCACAGGCTGATAAGTTAAATGGGAAGTCAGGTTTTGCAAAAGCGGAAAAGCTTTATCTGGAGGCTGCTGCCATAGATAATGATGCGAACCGCTGGAATACGGCGGGGAATTTCTATTATAAATCCGAACGCTGGGAGGAAGCTGGCGACTGCTATGACCAATCGATTGCCTTAAAAAGTACGGAACCAGTTTTTTATGAAAACCGCGGTCTTGTATTTGAGCATCTTGCATTGTATGATGAAGCCGAACAGGCATTTAAAACCGCGCTCGGATTAGATAAGGAAACCGGCCGCTATTATAATCGCCTGGGTGTTTTTTATTATAACCGGGCAAAATATAGTGAATCAGTTACCTGGTACCTGGAGGCGCTGGAACGCATGCCAAAAGAACCTGTATATCTTGATAATCTTTGCCTGGCATATGAGCAGATGAAAGAGCCTGATTTAGCGGAACCTTACTACCTGAGGCTACTGGAAATCGAACCGGCCAATGACCGGGTGATGAACCAGCTTGGAGTTTTGTTTTTCAAACGGAAAAATTATGAAAAGGCACTTGAATACTATAATAATGCCATACAGCTTAATTCAGGGAATTCCGTTTATTTTGAAAACCTGAGCGCCCTGTATCGCGACCTTCGTCAATTTTCGGATGGTATAGAAGCCCTTCAGCAAGCGCTGCGCCTGCAGCCACAAAATGATGTAATCCTGAATAACATCGGGGTGTTTTATTTTGATATGGCTGACTACGACAAAGCATTGGAATACTACAATCAGGCACTTGCATTAAAACCCAGGGTGTTGTTATATTATGAAAATATCGCAGCCGTATATGAACTAAAACAACAATATGCTGAGGCTGTACATTATTACAACAAGGCTTTGAAGTTCCATTCGAAAAACGCGAAAATTTATGCCGCAATGGGATTGGTGTATTATAACTGGAAACAATATGAACCGGCAATTGCCAGTTACCGGGAGGCTGTAGCGCTGGATGAAAATAACGGAATTTATCAGGCCGGTCTTGGAATGGCTTTAATGGCATCGGGTGAGAAAGATGAAGCGATGACCGTTTATCAAAGGGCAGTAACCCTATCAGACAATTATTATATCAGCTGGAACGACCTGGGTGTTTTGCACTATGAAAAGGGCAACTTTGACGAGGCTATTGCATGTTATAACAAATCAATCCGGCTTCAACCCAATGACCCGGTACTTTATGTAAACCTCGCGCTGGCTTTTTACGCTCTGGGCAAAACCAAAGAAGCCCGGGAAATTACAGGTCATTCTTTGCTGAACCATGACGTCAGAAAACAGGTAGAAAGCATGCTGCAAAAGAGTATTCCCTATCTTTTTGAACTGAAGAATTAAATTCGGTTCCCCATTGAAAATGCAGGATTAATAAATTGCATTGGATAATAGGGTATATGCACCTGATAGCGGTCTGAATATCATACGCCAAAACCGAAAACAATTTCCAATGCGATGGTATATTTTGGCAGCGCCGACAGCTGTATTTATGCCCTGCATTAAAACCTGAATAATTATTATCGATCTTTCCCGTAAAAAGATTATGGCTTATCCTTAACACATCAGGTTGTCTGCTGGTATCCTCCCAAAATAATTCCTACATTTATCTGTTCAAATTCTTTAACAGGAACAGGGTATGAAAACGCGGTTAATAGGCTTTTATCTATAATTGATAATAGGAACTTTTAAGTAACATTACCATGAAATATTCGATTGGTTTGCTTTTTCTTATCCTGTTTTCCGTGAGATCTTCCGGACAGACAGATTTTATAGCCCATCGCGGCGAATCAGGTCTGGCACCCGAGAACACCCTGGCTGCTTTCCGGCTGGCCTGGGAATTGAATGCCGAGGCGGTTGAACTGGATATTCATTTATCGAAGGACAACCGGGTTATGGTAATTCATGACGGTGATACCAAACGTACTTCAGGTAAGGATCTGGAAGTAAAAAATACCCTTTCCGATGACTTGCGGAAACTGGATGTAGGCTTGTTTAAAGACAGCGCCTATAAGAATGAAAAAATACCCTACCTTGAGGAAGCCATTGCCACAATCCCTCATAATAAGAAACTTATTATAGAGATCAAAAGCGGTCCGGATGTTCTTCCTTCACTGGAGAAAATTGTTACTTCATCAGAAAAAAAAGAGCAGCTTGTTTTTATAGCTTTTGACTGGCAAACCATACTTGATGCTAAAAAATTGTTCCCGGAAAATCGCTGTTACTGGTTAAGCAACAATAAAAAGGAGGTGCTTGAAAAAATGGATGATGCCGCTGCAGCTGATCTGGACGGTTTGGACCTTCACTTCCTGGTCATTGATGAAGCACTTATGCAGAAAGCCAGGCTGTTAAACCTGGATATAATTGCCTGGACTGTGGATAATCCGGTGGAAGCCAAGCGATTGATCCACCTGGGCGTAAAGGCCATCACCACCAACCACACTGCCCGGTTAAGGTCCCAGGTAAGTAAATAAACCAATACCTTTTGTTACCATGGAACGCAAGAATTTCCTGAAGCTTTTACCGGTCGCAGGTATTTCGCCCTTTGTTTTACCTTATGCACCAGAAAACAAGGTTGGATATTATGGATTGTCATCCCCAAATCCGGATTCGCGTGATTACTGGATAAGTATATTGCTGAAAATAACAAACCCGGTATTACAACATCTCAGTACGGGTTCATTAAAAACAAATATGCCGGTAGAATCCACAGGCAACGATCGTGATCAATACACCCATCTTGAAGCCTTTGGAAGAACTGTTGCGGGAATTGCACCCTGGCTTGAACTAGGACCCGGTAAAACCAGTGAAGGAGAGCTTCGTGCCTGGTATATTGACCTCACGAGAAAATGCCTGACAGTTGCCGTTGATCCGGGTTCACCTGATTTCATGAACTTTAATAGGGGTGGTCAACCGCTGGTAGATTCAGCATTTCTTGCCCATGGTCTTTTGCGGGGATTCAACAGTTTGTGGCTCCCGTTGGAATCCGATGTAAAAAGCAATATCGTAACAACTTTAAAGAGCACAAGAGCTATCCAGCCCGGAAACAGTAACTGGTTGTTATTTAGCGCTATGGTTGAAGCATTTTTATTGAAGAGCGGCAATGATTGGGATTATAAACCCATCGGGCATGCACTGGAAAAATTCTCCGAATGGTACAAGGGCGATGGAGTTTATGGTGACGGACCGGAATTTCACTGGGATTACTACAACAGTTTTGTAATACACCCCATGCTGCTCGATATTGTCATGGTTTTGAACGATCAGGGAATTGAAACCGCTGACCGTTATGGGCAGGTTCTGAACAGGGCCCGCCGTTATGCTTCCATTCTGGAAAGACTGATCTCTCCGGAAGGGACATACCCGCCAACCGGACGATCACTTTGCTACCGTTTCGGAGCTTTCCAGCTGCTTGCCCAGATTGCCCTGATGAAACAATTGCCTGGGGACATTTCACCTGCCCAGGTGCGCAGTGCCCTGTCTGCTGTCATTTACCGTGAAATTGAAGCACCCGGTACCTTCGACGATAAAGGCTGGCTGACAATTGGTGTAGCAGGTCATCAGCCGAACATCGGCGAAGGCTACATTTCCACGGGCAGCCTCTATCTTTGCACAACCGGACTGATTTCCCTGGGCCTGCCTGAAAATGATCCTTTCTGGACTTTGCCTTCGGCCGAATGGACTGCAAGAAAGATATGGAAAGGAATTGACCTTGCAGCCGATCATGCATTACAGGGAATTTGAGCAGGTGAAATTCGAAATATTTAACATTTAATAACGAATCTTTCTTTCCTTTTCCAACATTTTTACTGAATTTTATTGTTCTTATTTAAACTAAATAACAAGAGTATGAAAACACCCAAAATTGTTATTGCAGTTATTCTGTTTTCGGTTATGACCTTGTCAGGCTTTGGTCAGCAATCCTCCTATTTCAATCCCGATCAGATTGATATCCCTTATACAAGGTATGTGCTGGATAACGGATTAACCCTGACTGTGCACGAAGATCACAAAGCACCCATTGTTGCTGTTAATATATGGTACCATGTGGGATCAAAGAATGAAAAACCCGGACGGACGGGCTTTGCACACCTTTTTGAGCACCTGATGTTCAACGGAAGCGAGAACTTTAACAACGATTATTTCCAGGCACTTGAAGGCATCGGGGCTACAGATCTTAATGGCACCACCAACAATGACCGCACAAACTATTTTCAGAATGTTCCTACCGCTGCGCTCGACCAGGTACTTTTCCTGGAAAGCGACCGGATGGGCCATTTGCTTGGTGCAATTGACCAGGCTAAGCTCGATGAGCAGCGGGGTGTAGTGCAGAATGAGAAACGCCAGGGCGAAAATCAGCCTTATGGCCGTTCAGGTGAAATAGTTACACAGGCAACGTTTCCCCAGGGTCATCCGTATTCATGGACTGTTATCGGATCGATGGAAGATCTTAACGCGGCCAGTCTGGATGATGTAAAAGAATGGTTTAAGACCTACTATGGTCCTTCCAATGCAGTGCTGAGCGTTGCCGGAGATGTAAAACCGGAGGATGTCCTTGAAAAGGTAAAGAAATACTTTGGAGATATACCCCCCGGTCCTTCTCTGATAAAACCGGAACAAAACATTGCCAGGCGACTGGAAGATACCCGTGGTTATTATGAGGACCGTGTGCCGGAAGCACGAATAACCATGACATGGAATGTTCCGCAATGGGGAACAAAAGACGCGACCTTGCTGGATTTAGCCACGGATGTATTATCTGCAGGAAAAACCTCACGTCTTTATAAGAAGCTCGTTTACGAGGATCAGACTGCCAGTTCAGCCTACGCGTATATTTACCCGCGTGAAATCGCAGGCACCGTTACCATGGAAGCCTCCGTAAAACCCGGTCAGTCGGCCGAAAAGGTGGAAGAAACAATGCAGGCTGTTTTACAGGAGTTTTTGGAAAAGGGTCCTACTCAGGATGAATTGGACAGGGTACGGTCAAGCTATTTTTCTAATTTTCTGAAAGGGATTGAACGGATAGGCGGATTCGGAGGCAAGTCCGATATCCTGGCAACCCATGAGATCTATGGTGGTTCTCCCGATTATTATAAACAAACATTGAAATTTGTGGCTGAGGCCACGGTTGAGGATATGCAGGAAGTGTGCAGGGAATGGCTCGGATCAGGAAAATATACGCTGGTTTGCAAACCGTTCCCGACATTAAAAGCATCTGAAAACGGAGTCGACCGCAGCAAGCTTCCGGCCTTAAGTACACCTGTCCCATCTGCATTCCCTGATTTGCAGAGAGCAACATTAAAGAACGGATTGAAAATAATTCTGGCGCAGCGTAAAGGAGTTCCTACTGTTGTTGGCAGCCTGGTGATGAATGCCGGCTATGCAACCGATGCACTTGCAAAGCCTGGTCTGGCAAGCTTTGCCATGGATATGCTCGATGAAGGTACAAAGAGCCTGAACTCACTTCAAATAAGTGAAAAATTACAGTTGTTGGGCGCTTATATCGGAGCTGGATCTGATATGGATGCATCCTATGTGAATTTCAACACATTGGTTCCGACTCTTGATCCCACGCTCGATCTTTTTGCAGATATCCTGTTGAATCCTGCGTTTCCGCAAAAAGAATTCGACCGGCTGAAAAAGGAGCACCTCAACAATATTGAACGTGAAAAATCACAACCCTTTGGCATGGCCCTGCGGGTGTTGCCAAAAGTATTGTATGGCCAGGGACATCCATATTGTAATCCGATTTATGGATCAGGTTTTGAAGCATCGGTGCAATCCATAACCCCGGAAGACATACAGAAATTCTACAATACATGGATTAAACCCAATAATGCCACCCTTGTTGTGGTTGGGGATGTTCAACTAGCCGACCTGGTTTCCAAGCTGGAAGGCAAACTTGCCGGATGGAAACAGGGCGATGTTCCAAAAAATTCAATACCGTTAGTAAACATTAGTGCCGGAAAGAAGATCTATTTCATAAACCGTCCGGAATCCACGCAGTCGATTATCCTGGCCTCCTATCTTACCGTGCCTTACGGACAGGTTTCCCAACCCGCTCTTAACGCCATGAACAATATCCTCGGCGGCGATTTTGTTTCAAGGCTCAACATGAATCTCAGGGAAGACAAACACTGGTCGTACGGAGCAGGAAGTTTTGTATGGGATGCAAAGGCGCAAAGGCCTTTCCTGGCTTACGTATCAGTGCAAATGGACAAAACGAAAGAATCGATACAGGAAATGGAAAAGGAACTATTCTCCATAGTTGATGATAAGCCTGTTACGACTGATGAATTTAACCGGGTCCAGCAAAATATGACCCTGCAATTGCCCGGTATGTGGGAAACAAACAGTTCTGTTTCGGGATCGGTTGTTGAACAGGTAAAGTTTAACCTGAGCGATGACTATTATAAAACCTACGATGCCAAGGTGAGAAAGCTTACCCTGGAAGAACTGCAGCAGATCAGCAAGCAGGTTGTTAAACCCGAGCTGGTAAACTGGATTGTTGTAGGAGACAAATCCAAGGTACTCGACAGCATGAAAGAATTGGGCTATGAAATTATTGAAGTGGATGCTGACGGAAATCCGGTGAACTAGTCCGGAGTATTTAATAATTCATTTAATGAAAGCTGCCTGCGACTTCGGTTCAGGCAGCTTTTTTTGTTTGGGGTCATTTGGCTTTATCGACGGGGTGGGGGTACCCTGTCGGGGGGTACTCCCTGTGTTATTCAACCGTTATAATAAACCTGATCGCAATGTCGGCATTAACCGGGGTGCTGTCTTTCAATGCCGGCTGCCAACGCGGGCTTTGAGAAATGATACGGTGTAATTCTTCAGCCAGTGGGGCGGGTACTGTTTCCCTTATTCCGATATTACTTACTGAACCGTCATTGTTTACGGTAAGGGTTACCTGAACTTTATTCCTGCCGGTGAGATCCCTGAATTTTGAATAATCGAGCCTGTCATCCACCCACTTTTTATACGCCTTTAAGGATCCACCCGGAGGAAGCGGTTTAATAAAATCATAGGGAATGGCTTTACCCCCGGGAGAAATTTCTTCGGCCTCAATTACCGATACGGCACCGGTAACGTCATATTTCTTTTGGGTGCCGTAACCAACAACCACTACTTCATCCAGGGCCAGCAGATCCTCCTGGAGGGTTATTGTTGAACCGTTGATCTCTTCGGCTGTAATTTCCAGGGGTTTGTACCCGATGTAGTTTAATGCAAGCTTTGAACTCTTTCCGGCCACCCGGATCGAAAAGGAGCCATCGATGCCGCTTATTGTTCCCTGATTTGTGCTTTGCTCAATAATAGTAACACCAGGCAATGCTATTCCTTCCGAATCCACTATTCTGCCTTTCAATGTGCCTATAATCTGCTGATCAGAAGTTGCAGCCCTGTCTGCGGATTTTTCTTTTCTCTGAACCGGCGGCGCCTGGGAACGGGCCTCTGCCATTACCCGGGTTTCACCTGCCGTCTCCCGCTCCGCCAGCTTGCTATCCTGGAATTCCTCCTGGTCCCCGGTGGGTTCGGGTTGTATTTCCGGCATGGTTACCGGAACTTTTGCCTGTTCTTGTACTTCCTCTGCAACCGGATCCCCGGTGGCGGCAACCTCAGGTGCTGCGGCCAAAACCTGCCTTTCAGGAACTGATTTCTCCGCAACAATCTTTGGGGCAGGGGGTTTTAACAACACATAAAGTATACTCCCGACACCTGCCAGGATAACCAGGGCAGCGGCAATACGGAAGTATATGTTCAGGAATCGTTTCCTGCCTGGTTTTACACGATTTTGCAGCAGGTTATTGAGTGTGTCCATATCCGATCGCAGTTCTTCTGCCGATAACCCGCTTAATCCTTCAAACGCGTCTTCATCAAAAACATCCTGCATCATCTCCTTTTCCAGTTCATGACGCTGCCGGTTTGAAAGCAAACCTCCCAGATAAGATATTACCCGGTCATATAGTTGTTCAATCCTGGACATTTTTCAAAATTGTGTTGGACTCAATGCAAAGTTTTAAATTTCTTTTGCCATTTTGAATAAAGCTTTTCACCTTATTCTCTTCGAGTTTCATTTCAGCAGCAATTTCCTTGTAACAATACTGCTGATAGTAAAACAGCTCTATACACCGTCGCTGGTCCTCCTTCAGCCGTTCCAAACAGGCTTTCAGCCGGATCTGCAAATCTTCATCGTCTTTTTCTTCAATAGGGTGCAAAACAGCCGTCGATTCCATAAACAATTCTTCGCCCATAAGTTCATAACGGTTCCGTTCCGAAATATCCTTCCGGAGTTTCATCAGGCAATAATTCCTGCTCACACCATACAGCCAGCTCTTAAAGTTACGAATTTCATATTTGGGAATATCACGCGCCAGAATCTCAAAGATCTGCATTACGGCATCCTGGCTGTCATCACGGTTTTTCAGGTATTTCATACAAACACCATAAACCAGGTACATATAGGGTTTATATAAAGCCCCGAGTATCTCCAGATCCTGCTTCCTGCGGTATTGTTCTACCAGTTCCCCGTCT
>Ga0209431_10002902_pt1 | contig 13787 bp, 11 predicted proteins | sample RifCSP13_3_FD_184021 | JGI IMG/M metagenome (GOLD analysis project Ga0209431, IMG submission 184021) | Soil microbial communities from Rifle, Colorado - Rifle CSP2_sed 13_3 (SPAdes) (version 2) | ecosystem: Environmental > Terrestrial > Deep subsurface > Rock core/Sediment | place: Rifle...
GCATCCTTATTTTCCGGAACCCGCACCTGAGGCCGCCGATATTCCCATGATCATTTGTTCCACCTTCAACGAACAATCACCCAGTTGGACAGATTCCGCTCTGGAGAACATTACCCTGGATGAAGTGGTGGAAAAAGTCAAGGAAAGAGCTGGATTTGGCGCCGGATTTGGTGAAAAGGCAAAAGAAGTGGTAGACGCCTATGCCAAGGCATTCCCGGATAAGAAGCCGGTTGAGATATGGTCTCTGGTGAGCAGCAATCGTCAGAACACAGTGGCCCTGGCAGAAGCAAAATCCAAACAAACTGCTCCTGTTTTTGTCACGTGGTTTGGCTGGCAGCCTCCCTTGTTTGACAACCGCATGCGGGCGTTTCACTGTGTTGATATTTGTTTCTGGTTTTATAACACCGATCTGATGTTAACACATACTGGCGGAGGGGCCAGGCCAAGGAAACTGTCCGCCAGAATGGCCGGTTCCCTGCTGCAATTCATGAGAACCGGTGATCCAAACGGAGGAGATCTTCCCCATTGGCCTAAATACACATCATCAAACGGAGAAACCATGATCCTGGATGATTTTTGTGAAGTAAAGAATGATCCCGACAGGGAAGCCAGAAAATCATTACCCATTTAATCTAAACCAATGCTATATGAAGAAAAGTAAAACATTTATATTGTTGAAGGGATTAGCAGCTTTAATCATGCTGCTAATGATCACGATTGAGCTGCCCGGTCAGACTCCGGCACAAAACCTGGTGAAGCGGGATTATAAGATTAAAAAAGGACAGACCATATTGAATTTACCGGTCAATGCTTCAGATCGTTCGCTCAGGGCCACCATCCGGTTGGATGGGAAGCCTCTGGACACGTTTACCATAAATCTTGCCACGGATAAGCCTGACTACTGGACATTTTTTGATGTTTCAGCATATCAGGGCAAAACCCTGACCATTGAAATTGAAAATGCTCCCCAGGGTTTTCAGGGTCAGACTCCCGGCACTGAAACCAATGTAAACCTGCCACCCCTCAATGCCAAAGGACTGGATATGATATTTGCGGATACAAAGTTCCCCGGACAGGACAGCCTGTATAAAGAGCGTGACAGACCACAGGTGCATTTTTCTGCACAACGCGGATGGATAAATGATCCCAACGGTCTGATCTATGCCAACGGGGAATATCACTTGTTTTTTCAACACAATCCTTATGGCTGGCCATGGGGCAACATGCATTGGGGCCATGCTGTTAGCAGGGACCTTATACACTGGCAGCAATTGAATGAGGCATTGTTCCCGGTTATTCAGGAAAATGTTACCGGGAGGGGCGATGCGGCGTTTTCTGGTTCAGCGGTTGTGGATCCGCTGAATACTGCAGGTTTCCGAAAAAACGGCGTTGATCCCATCATAGCCGTTTATACCAGCACAGGAAGGGGTGAGTGCCTGCAAATCAGCTATGATAACGGACGTACTTTCATCGATTATGAAGGAAATCCCATATTGAAACATAATGGCCGTGATCCGAAAGTTTTCTGGTATGCACCCGGAAAGCACTGGGTAATGGTTGTCTGGAGTTCCGGCATGCCTAAAAAGCTTAGTTCAGGTGATGAGGTTTCTATTCGTGAACATTCCATTTACACTTCCCCCGACCTGAAAACCTGGACCTATCAGTCGGGTATCCCCGGATTCTTCGAATGTCCTGAGCTGTTTGAACTGCCGGTAGAGGGAGAACCGGGAAATTCAAAATGGTTGATGTACGATGCCCATGGACGGTATATCGTTGGGGATTTTGACGGAAAGTTATTTACCATTGAACAACATTTCACCAAGTATGAAAATGGTGGCGGGTATTTCTATGCATCGCAAACATTCAATGATACTCCTGATGGCAGGAGAATCCAGATTGGATGGGGCCGGAACATTACCCACCCCGGAATGCCTTTTAACCAGGCCCAACTTTTTCCCACCGAACTAAAACTGAGAAAAACTATGGATGGCTACAGGTTGTGCCCAACACCCATCAAGGAGATCAGCTCACTTCACAAGAACCAGCAGGTGTTGGAGAACAAGGTTATTCTGTCTGGTGAGAGTGCTCAAATAGAGACGAACGCTGACAATGCCATCCATGTCATTGCTGAATTCGAACGGGGCGATGCCCCCATTACCCTGAATATACTGGGGTACGAGCTCAGGCACGATAATGAATGGATTTTTACCACTACGGCACCTGACGATGGTAGTAAGAAAACAGAGGCACCAGCCGGACCTTTCCCTCCTCCCACGGCTTCTGCTCCGGTAATCTATGTGCCAGGCGTGGATATCCTTAAAATAGAGGCCATTGTGGATAAGAATATATTGGAGTTCTTCGTTAACGATGGTGAATTGTATTATGTCACTGCCTTTAATGGAAAAAAAACGGGACAAGTGACGGCATCAGTGGTTGCAAACAGAAATCAGCGAGGTCCCAATCGAAAATTTAACATTATAAAATTAGAAGTTCACGAACTGAATTCAATCTGGGAGCCATGATCCAGACTCTTCAGGGATTGTAATGGTTTCGAATATTCTTCTGGATTTCATGGAATTCAGAAGCCGGTAAATGGATCATGACACTTGCTGTGGGAGATCATATTCGCTTCTATTCATCGGCAAATTTAAAGGAATGGAAGCTGGAGAGCGAATTTGGTAAGAACTTAGGTGCTCCCATGAATATTAATCATTTAATAACATATTAAATTTAAACATTTTATACGACAGATATTTAGCCGGATAAAATTATTAAGTAAAAAAGAAAGAAATGAGTGTATTCACCAGACAACTTCACAATCAGGGTGTTAGCATATGGCTGGATAACATATCCCGTCTGATGCTGGACAATGGCACATTCGAACGTTATATCGATGAATTTTCTGTAACCGGACTAACCTCCAATCCAACCATTTTTGAGAATGCAATGGCCAATACAAATTACTACGATGATGCTATCCGGGCTTTAGGCAACACCCAGATTTCTGATGAAGACTTATTCTACGAACTGGCTGTTGAAGACATTCAAAGAGCTGCAGACCTGTTCCTTCCGGTCTATCAAAAGACCAATGGCCTTGATGGCTTCGTTTCCATTGAAGTGTCTCCTTTGCTGGCATTCGATGCTGAAAATACGATCAAAGCGGCTAAAAACATTAAAATGAAGGTAAATCGGCCAAACGTATTAATAAAAATACCTGGGACTGCTCAGGGGCTTCAAGCTATCGAAAAAGTTATTGCTGAAGGTATTCTGGTTAATATTACTCTTATATTTTCCCCCGAACAATATGAAGCTGTTACAATAGCTTATTTAAAAGGGGTAGAAACAAGGATTGAATATGGTTATAATCCTGATATCAGATCTGTAGCTTCGGTTTTCGTCAGCCGGTGGGATAAAGCAGTTGCAGGTAAAGTTCAAACGGAACTTCAAAATAAGTTAGGCATTGCCGTTATGCAAAAAGTTTATAATTCCTATAATGAGTTTCTAAAATCAGACAGAGTCAGGAGGATCATGAACTTCGGAGCATTTCCGCAGCGGTTACTCTGGGCAAGTACCGGAACAAAAGATGCTGCCATATCAGATATCTTTTATGTAAAAAACCTTGTTGCTCCTTTCACCATAAATACCATGCCCGAAAATACGCTCCTTGCTTTTGCCGGACATGGCGAATCAGGCAAAATTATATCGGGTTCAGATGAAAAAGCTGATCTGATTCTTCAGCAATTCAAGGAGAACCAATTGGATTACCGGGATCTTGCCAAACAGCTTCAAAATGAAGGCATTGAACTGTTTGCCAAATCATGGCGGCACCTGATCGAAAGTATTGCTAAAAAAAGAACTAAATTGAAACAAAACCATAATCTATAATTGGTATGAAAGCTTCAATTACTTTTAACAAGAAAAAGCATTTTATGATGCTTATTGTCGTGATTTCAGGTTTTCTGTTGTCGTGTTCACGGCAGGATATTATTATTTCCGATTTTGAAGGTTCAGATTACGGTAACTGGATGAATGAAGGAGAGGCGTTTGGTAAGGGTCCTGCCACCAGAATTCCCGGCGCCATTGGAGAGAAGTTGGTCAATACTTCCATCTTTCCAGCATCAGAAGGATCCCTAACTTCACCTCCGTTCAAAGCGGAGCGCAAGTACCTTGTTTTTCTTCTCGGGGGTGGAAATTATTCTGAAAAATTATGTGTAAACCTCCTTCAGGAAGGTAAGGTGGTTCAAACCATAACCGGGAACGATAATGTTAATAATTTCAGGGCGCTTGAATGGCGATTTTTTGACCTGGCTGGCTTAAACGGGAAAGAAGTTCAGATCCAGATACTTGATCAGGTCAAAGACAGTTGGTACCAACTAATGACCGATCACTTTTATTTGTCAGATAAGGTTCCTGTCATAGAAAAATCCATGGATTTCAACATCAACAGGAAATATATTAATCTACCAGTCCGCACGGGTGATCCGTTAAAAAGAGTGCAGCTGCTCATCGATGACAAATTATTCCAGGAGTTCAATATCGAGTTGGCAGATTCCTCACCTGAGTTTTATGTATTTTTTGATGTCAGCTCATTTCAAGGCAAGAAAGCCAAATTGATTGCACCTGCCTTTGACAGGAAGAGCAAGGCATTTGATTTCATTTCAATGGATGATGAAATAAAGGAAGCGGCAGATCTTTACAAGGAGCCTTATCGCCAGCAAATCCATTTCTCTTCGCGCAGGGGATGGAATAATGATCCCAACGGATTGGTTTACCATGATGGTGAATATCATCTGTTTTATCAATTGAATCCTTACGGATGGAATCATGGAAATATGCACTGGGGACATGCCATCAGCAACGATCTGGTCCATTGGACGGAACTACCTATTGGAATTTATCCACTCCGTTATGGTATGGGTGTCTGGTCTGGCTCAGCAATCATGGACTACGACAATACCAGTGGTTTCAAAACCGGAGATGAGGATGTCATGATCGCTGCTTATACGAGTGGCGGCCGTGGCGAAGTTATTGAATTCAGCAATGACAATGGTCGGTCATTTACTTATTACCAGAATAATCCTGTGGTAAAACATGAGGGTAGGGATCCCAAGCTCATCTGGTATGATGCCGGGAAACACTGGGTAATGGCAGTTTACCATGAAGAAGAGGGTAAAAAATGGATTGCATTTCATACCTCGGACAACCTGAAGGATTGGACCTACCAATCCAAAATTGAAGGTTTCTATGAGTGCCCAGAGATCTTCCAATTGCCTGTTGATGGTAATTCATCTAAATCAAAGTGGATACTTTATGCTGCCGACGGTGCATATGTCATCGGATCCTTTAATGGTAAGGAATTTAAGACCGAATTGGGCAAATTTCCAAACAACTTCGGGAATTGTTTCTATGCATCCCAGACCTTCAATAACATTCCACCCGAAGACGGACGTCTCATCCAGCTTGCATGGGGTTGGGTAAGTACACCGGGAATGCCCTTCAATCAGTGTATGCTGTTCCCAACCCAGCTTTCTTTAAGGACAACCAAAGAAGGAATAAGGATGTTCACTGAACCGGTAAAAGAAATTGAATTGCTTCATAGCAAGGAATGGAAAAAAGAGAACCTGGTCATAGAGCCCAATACTAATCCTGTCAGCGGAATTGAGGGTGAGTTATTTCATATAAAAGGGGATTTCAAAGTGAGTAAAAACGCTCAGATAGGGTTCAAGATTCATGGATTAGAAGTACTATTTGATGCAGCAAAGGGAGAACTTACCTGTTTGGATAAAAAAGCTGAATGTCAGCCTGAGGGTGGAAAAATCTACTTTGAGATAATTGTTGACAGGAATACGGTCGAAATATTCTGCAACCATGGCAGGATTTATATTCCTATTGCACGTGATCTGACAAAAGGTTATGGACTTGAACTCATTTGCAGGAATGAGAAGGTGATAGCTGAAAACCTGCAGATTTTTGAATTGAAATCAATCTGGCAATGAAATATCCGGATTAGCTGCGACTTAATACCAGCCTGTTTGTTTAAGTTGCAGCTAATCCAAATCAATATTTATCAGGTATAACCAAAACTTTCAGACTTTCCTTATTCTGCATCAGGCTTAATCCCATCTGGAAATCTATAAGTTTCACTTTGTGTGTAACAATATTGCGCATGTCAAGTTTATTCTCTGCCATCAGATTTATAGCTTTTTGCACATGTTCCGGGCGGGAATCTGAAGCTCCGGTTATTCGCAGTTCATTATAATGAATTACCCTGCTGTCAAAATTGATTGCTGAGTCTCCTTTGGGCAGACTTGCGAATAAGCTTATGGTTCCCCCTTTTCGTGCATAATGGATTGATTCTTCCTGAGGCTTTTTCCCGGGTGCACAAACAATCACAACTTCAGCACCGAGTCCATTAGTTTCTTTCTTGACAATCTCTCCAATATTCTGATTTCCGTCGATAACGATAACGTCCTGTAATTTTTTTAGCAAACTGAGTCGCGGTTCAGACCGCTGACTGATCATCACTTTTGAAGCACCATTGACTGCCGCAACTTTTGCGTGAATGGCTCCTAACGGACCTCCGCCAATGATTAGAACAATGTTCCCTTTATCAACTTTGGCTAGTTCCTGTGCATTAATTGCACAACTAACAGGTTCAGCCAAAGCGGCAAAATCATCCGATAGGATTTCCGGGACTTTTATCACATTGCCACCGATAATGGCCTCCTTCGGGATCGCAATATACTCAGCAAATCCACCATCGAAATCATAGCTGATGGGCTTGGCGTTGGGACACATGTTTTGCAAACCCAATGTACAAATTTCACAGTTGTTGCAGGCTATTGTTGTTGCTAATGTTATTCGTTCACCGGCAACAAAATCCTTAACCTTGTTTCCGGCCTGAATAATGGTGCCAACAAGCTCATGTCCGATAATCCTTGGCGGAGTGCATCTTGGATTTCCAACATTGAATATTTTGAGGTCTGTTCCGCATATAGCACAAGCATGAACTTTTACGATTAAATTATCCTCGGTTAAAACAGGTAATGGAGATTCCTGAACTCTTATATCATGAATATCATAATAAACAACCGATAGCATTTTGCGATTCACTTTATAAAATTCTTATAGTTAAAAAAGTCATAGAAAAAGGAACATCTGTTTTTCACAGCCCCGAACCATGCATCACGTCTTGGGGGATTAGTCACATAAGCAAGCTTAGGACCAAGAGGGTTCTTGTTTTCTCTGAAATCAGTTTTTAATACATTTCCCCCTAAAACGCCTGCAGTAATCAGTTCCTTCAGGTCATTTTCCGAAAAAATATTTCCCAGATTATCCAGAATCTTCCTTGTCTGCGCCTGTCCGCCATGAACTGCAATATTTGTATAGATATTTATCCTGATGAATCCATCGTCAGACAATTTGGAGAGATCTTCAGTCTTTACGGATGATGTTCCATGCAGGCACATAATCTTGCCAATTTTGTTGCTTATCTCTTTTGCCCTGCCTGAGTTGTATAACACCTTATCAGCTGTAGCACGATGCTCTGTTCCGACATTCGGGACAATTAAATCAACTCCGGTCTCTCTTAAGAACTTCTCGGCCTGTTCAGTTGTTGTGCATCCATCTTTCATATGGGTTCCACCTGCTTCAAATATCTCATCAACAGCTCCTTCCACTACAACTCGGCCTTTGAATTTTTCAACATATTCAGAAGTTAGACTAATGTTTTCATCAAATGGTCTTTCACTGGCATCGAACATTACAGACGCAAATTTATCAGCGAATCCTTCCAGGATATCAAGATCAAGCCAGGGGAATGCATGATCAAGATGAGGCATTACTCTTAAGTTTTTATAAGGGCTGTTGTCTCCCATAAGAATTTCCAGATCAGAAAACATCAGTTGATTGCCTATTAAAGCATTTCCGCATTTACTTACAAGCGTCATTTGTCCTCTGGGCGGATACCTGCTGGTCCATGCAGGAATTATCGGCAAATTTTCTACACCTATTTTTCCCCCATATTCAAAGGCTGAGGCCAAAATGGCCTCCAATGTTTCCCGGTCCTCGGCACAAAAAACGGGCAAAGCGATTCCCAATTCCCGGGCTTCCTGATGAATTTCCTTAACCTGAATGTAATCTGTCACCAATGGCATCTTTCTTTTTTTAAATGATTACTAATTAAACTGAAAAAATGATTCATATTTTAATTGCGGTTTTACCCATAAATTCCAATATTTTACCGGCTTCAACTATGCCCGATGTTGCTCCCTCGTTTTGGACACAATGTGCTGCAGTTGCGGTTGCGAATTTTGCAGTGGTAAGTAAATCCCACTCATGAAGGATCCCGTATATGAATCCGGCAATAAACGTATCTCCTGCACCAGTTGTATCTGAGACAGTGACATCATAAATTCCCAGATTAAATTTTTCTTTTCCATTCGAGATGAGGACACCTTTCTCACCCATTTTAATACCCACAATTTCCACTCCTTTGTCAATGTAAAATTTCAATTGATCTTCAGGTTCTTTAAGCCCGGTGATATACTCCGATTCATCATTATTGGGCAGGAAAAGATCCAAATAGGGGAGAGCAGGTACAATAATACCAGCAATGTTTTTTTTATATACCGGATCCATACTGGTGAAAACTTTATTATCCCTGCAGAATTTCAACAATTCAATTGTCGGTTCCCCATCCAGGCCTGGCAATAAAGAACTTCCCGCGATATGCAAAACTTTTGAATCTTTAATTGAATCGATATCAACATCATCAAGACAATATGTATTATTAACTCCGGGAATATGATAAATCCTTCGCTGTCCGCTGTCAGGTAACATAACAAATGAATAAGCGGTACTTTCTTTTTCAACAGCGACATTATCTGTACCAATATTTTCTTTTCGCAAAAAATCTGATAAGATGTTTCCGAACAGGTCATTCCCGACTTTGCATTGTATGTTTACCTGTAAACCCAAACGTTTCGCTGCGACACCAGTATTAAATGCACAACCACCAGGTAATATTTTCATGGAATCAAAGTATTCCGTGGTCCCTTCCTCCGGGAATCTGTTGATTGTTTTTGCGATAACATCCAGAACAATAATTCCCAAACAGGTTAAATCAAATTTTTTCATGTTATTCATTTAGTGCATGATTGTTCCACCAGTAATATTGATAGATTGCCCTGTGATGTATGATGCATCATCACTTGCTAAAAAAACTGCAGTTCTGGCAACATCTTCAATATTGCATATACGTCCAAGTGGTATCTTATTCTCAAAGTATGATCTAACGTCTTTGACTTCTATATTTCGTTTAGAAGCATAATCGGCTATCATATTATCCCATAATGGTGTAAAGACAACACCCGGACATAATGCGTTTACGCGTATATTGTTTTTTGCGAATTCCATTGCCAGCGATTGTGTTATTCCAATAATACCAAATTTACTGGCACAATAAGCTGTATACTGTTCGCTGCCTTTTTTCCCCGATTGGGAAGACATGTTCAGTACCACACCGCTGTTGTGCTTTATCATCCTTTTAATAGCGGCTTTGCAGCCATTAAAGGTTCCCTTCAAATTAACCGCAATAGTATTGTCCCATAATGCTTCAGAACAATCTAGAAATGGAATGATATAGGAGACTCCGGCACTATTAACCCAGATATCAATTTTTCCGAACTTTTCTTCAATTTCTGATGAAGCTTTCTCGACAGCCCTTGCATTTGAAACATCTGTTTCAACCGCCATGCAAAGTGATTTATCTCCATGTAATTCATCAATAGTCTGTTCGGCTTTTTCTTTGCTTATATCGCAGATTGCGATCTTCGCCCCTTCTTTCAAAAACTCACGACAAATACCGGCACCAATTCCGCTCCCACCACCAGTTATAACTGCAACTTTGTTTATTAGTTTCATTTCTTAATCTTTCTGATTGGCATTGAAAATCATAACAAATCAGCACTTTTTAAGTTTATTCTAAGATAGATTTATTTAATGGTATTTCAAAGAAAGTACCAAAGTTTTGTAAGCATAATCAAGGATTCATAGGCTTAATTAAGTCTCATGTTGCCAGTTCAAATATTAATATCCAAAGATTAAACATAAGGTGATTACTTTGGGCATAACTGGCTGCCTTCAGTTTAAGTAGTTCATAGAAAATTTGTATAATTCAAGGATTTTATTACCTTCATCTTTATAATAAAACGTGTATGAATAATTTGAACTTTTTACAAGGCAACTTCAGAGGCCTGCAACACCTGGGCATTCCGGTCACCAACCTGGAGACATCGGTTGATTTTTATTCAAGGCTCGGTTTCAACAGAATCCTTGCTGCTCATGTGGATGAAGCTGATGGCCGGGTATTGGTGGGCTTTATGGAACAGAAAGACGTTGTAATTGAACTGTATCAGGTGACCGAAAAAGAAAGAGAAGAGATCCGGTCACGCAAAGACGGCCACGTGGACCATATCGCCTTTGATGTGGCCGATGTGGAAAAGGCCTTTCAGGAACTGAAAGCTGCCGGTTTTGAATTGGTAAATGAGAAACCCGTATTCCTGAATTTCTGGGATAAAGGCTGTAAGTATTTTGCAGTGCGGGGCCCGGACGGGGAGAAGCTGGAGTTTAACCAGATTTTGTGATGAAGGCTGTAGGCTGTAGGCTATAGGCTTTAAGCTTTTTTTTAATCTTTAATCTTTGATCTTTGATCTTTAATCTTTGATCTTTGATCTTTAATCTTTAATCTTTAATCTTTGATCTTTAATCTTTTATAATTCCAATGGCTGAAACAAGAAAAGCTTCTTCCGGTGCCCTTTTTAACAGGGCCAATCTGCTTCCATTCTTCCTGGTCACCGCCCTGTTCCTGTTCTGGGGCATTCCCAGTAACATGAACGACATCCTCATCAAACAGTTCATGAAATCGTTCGAGCTCAACCGGTTGCAGGCCGGATTGATCCAATCGGCCTTTTACATGGGCTACTTCCTGCTGGCTGTTCCGGCAGGCCTGCTCATGCGGCGGTATGGGTATAAGGCGGGACTGGTAACCGGACTGATGTTGTTTGCTGCCGGGGCCATTTTGTTCTGGCCGGCTGCTGTTATCGGCAAATTCGGTATGTTCCTGTTCGCCCTGTTTGTGATCGCTTCCGGTGCGTCGTTTCTCGAGACCGGTGCCAATCCATTCATCGCCACACTGGGCGATCCGGAATCCTCGGAAAGGCGACTGAATTTTTCTCAGGCCTTTAATCCGTTGGGAGCCATTACGGGGGTTGGGATCGGCACCATTTTCATTCTCTCGGGAATTGAACATAGTCCGGAAAGTATCGATGCCATGAAGGCTGCAGGGACATATGATGCCTACCTGCACAGTGAAACGCTTCGTGTAATTGTACCTTATGTTGTGTTGGGATGTATCGTATTTTTATGGGGATTGTTCATCCTGGCCACTAAATTTCCCGAACCGCATCCCGACGACATCCTGGCTAAGAATAACAAGGGGAAAGTGGGACATTTGCTTAAGTATCCTCATTTTTACAAGGGTGTTCTTGCCCAGTTCTGTTACGTGGGCGCCCAGGTAGGTACCTGGAGCTTTTTCATCCAGTATATCCAGGACTATACCGGTGAACACGAAAAACTGGCAGGCTATCTGCTGACCGGCACGCTGGGGGCCTTTGCCATCGGCCGTTTTTCTGCCACCTGGCTGATGAAATTTATACAGCCCGGAAGACTAATGGGAATCTACGGAGCCATTAACATCACCCTGGTGCTTTTGGCTGTGTTAATTCCGGGTTGGGTAGGGGTGTGGTCCATTTTCCTCACCAGCTTTTTTATGTCACTGATGTTCCCTACGATTTTTGCCCTGGGTATCAAAGGACTTGGCGAGAATACCAAGCTGGGAGGCTCGCTGATGGTTATGTCCATTATTGGCGGAGCGGTATTCACACCGGTAATGGGACTGATCGCTGACAAACGGGGGAGCATGGCACTGGCCATGGTGCTGCCGTTGATCTGCTATGTTGTGGTGACCTGGTATGCGTTTTCAGGAGCGAGAATATTGACGGGGCACAGGTGACGAGAGACGAGTGGGAATGAGAATTGGGTTTTGAATTTGTAATGATCTGCGAATGATCAGTTATTATCCCCCGCTGGCGGGGGTAGGGGGTGGACATATAATTATTCTGAATATGAAACGTCGACATTTTATAACCAGTGCTTCCTTGGCCATACCTGTTATAGCAACCGGTATACTTGGCTGCAAAATGCCGGTAAAAAACGCAACGGAAAGTGAATTCTCCATCCCGGGTATGCCGGATGATCCACTGATATCCAAAGCCATGCTGGCCATGCTGAGTATGCAGCGGATGGCCTGGGAACAGGGAACGGCTTCCCAGGCTTTGATAGCCCTGGGCAGATCGGACCTTGCTGTACTGTTTGCGAGGGATGCCCTCGTACGTCAGACGGCAGAAGGCAGGCTGGGCATCCTTGGGAATGACCCTGGTGTAACCGATCCCGCTTCGAATGGTGAAGCCGTGCTGCTTGCATGGAAAGAAACAGGAGAGGATAAATACAGGAAGGCAGCTGATGCACAATATGAATACCTGAAAAACAAAGCCCCTAAAACAAGCGACGGGATCCTGCACCATGTCACTTATGCCAGGCAGGTATGGAGCGATGCATCTTTTATGGCACCCCCTTTTCTGGCACTGATGGGTGATTATGATGAGGCTGTAAAGCAAATTGAAGGATTCAGAAAATACCTGATAGATCCGGATAAAAAACTATATTACCACATTTGGGACGAGGATAAAAATGAATATACCCGGAAGCTTTTCTGGGGTGGCGGTAACGGATGGACTGCAGCCGGGATAGCTAAGATAATCAGGTTGCTCCAGGAAAACAGGGAAGACCTGAGAAACAGGATGATTAGCTGCGGAAAGGAAGTGATCGATGGTTGCCTGGCTTATATGCGCTCCGATGGCCTCTTCCATGATATCATAGATGATCCCGAATCTTTCATAGAAACCAACCTGGGACAGATGCTTGCTTTTGCCATATATACCGGTGTGAAATCCGGCTGGCTCGATATGTCTTACAAGGAAAAAGCCGATATCATGCGGCAGGCAGCCAGATCAAAAGTTGATGATCATGGGATCGTGCAGGGAGCCTGCGGATCACCGGGTTTCGACAAGGTGGGGACATCCACCGAAGCCCAGTCATTCTTCCTTATGATGGAAAGCGCTTTTCATTCACTCTAACTTGCGGTACTCGAACTGCGGGAAACCCGACCTGCCTTCGAGGGTGTAACTGAGGAATCTTAATTTAAAGTAATTTCCTTCGGATGTGTGAAAGATATAGCTATAATTTGATTTTACGGCATAACTGGCCGTACCGCCCCCGGCTACATCAACAGTGACTCCTTTCCACGCATAACCCGGTATATCACGCCGGCTGGTGAAAGTAAGGGCAGGTATCATTTCCGGTTCAATATACGCATAACCGGTCACCGAATCCAAAACAGCCTCAGAATGCCAAATGTTCTGGAACACACCCCCAACCTGATAGGGTATGGTGACACCAAAAAGGGTAGCCAGATCATAATAGGATCCGAATACCAGGTCATAACTGTCCTTCTCCGGTTCCAACCCAACCTGTCTGTACCTATCAAAGGAATAATACATAAAATTTACCATATCGCCTTTCACAAGGGTAACGGTATCGGATAGTCCCGTATCCTGTTCCTTATAGAAAAACCGGTACGCGGTATCGTTGACCTCCAAAAAAGCAAT
>Ga0209431_10002911_pt1 | contig 13768 bp, 9 predicted proteins | sample RifCSP13_3_FD_184021 | JGI IMG/M metagenome (GOLD analysis project Ga0209431, IMG submission 184021) | Soil microbial communities from Rifle, Colorado - Rifle CSP2_sed 13_3 (SPAdes) (version 2) | ecosystem: Environmental > Terrestrial > Deep subsurface > Rock core/Sediment | place: Rifle...
TAAGCCATAATCGTTAACTTTATTATTCTTCGACGCGGAATTCAAGTAGCACGTGCATGGGGATTGGAGTGAGCGGGTCGGCAGGACGGCGGGGGAGATAAGATGGGAGGAGTGATAATAGTTTGAAATGAAAAGGTGGGCGGTGCCCACCCGGCTGAGTCTACACCCGGCCCCTGAAAATCAAATCTGATAATGACTCTGCCCTTTCCTGCCCCAAAACGACGCTACTATTTTTTTGAGAAAAAAACTACTTACCTTGTAATAGCATAATCAAACGGATTCATGTATTCCCCCAACCGCGTGCAAACATCGGCCTCAACCCGGCAATAGATGCAGGCAACTTACCCTCACAGGTCACTCCCAGATAGGTCGCAGCACGAGTTGCGCCGACATACAGGAATTTGTCGAAAAGGTCTGGATACATATTCGCTAACCGATCGATACTTATAAAGAAAACGGCCTCAAATTCAAGCCCCTTGATGTGCTGAATATCGAATACTCGCACATCGTTGTCCTGCCCCATAACTTGCCCATTGGGACATGCGACAACACGAATGTTCTGATTTGAAAGAGCCACATTCAGAACGCTGGCAAGCGACTGAACCCTCTCTTCGCAGTCCACCAGAATGGCAATGGATGGCAATTGCTGCACGAACGACTCAATTTCGACAATTCGTTTCGCTAACCAATTGATAATATCCGCTTGCGCTGGCAAATCTTCTGCCAAAACCGGCTGAACCTCGTCGTAATCTACATTCTCCGGCAATACCCCGCAGTTATTCGTGCCATCTGCGGCCAAATTGATGGCCTTTGCCAACTCGTTAAGCTGTCGACTTTGACGATAAGACACATTTATAGATTTGATTTCTATATCCGGGAAAACCCACTTCATCTCTTCAACCGAACGGCTACCCCAAGATGTAAGGCGCTGATTAAAATCGCCACACGCAAAAAATGAGCGTATGCTGGGGTGCGCCAACTCCGCCATGCAGGCGATTTGTACTGGCGAAAAATCCGTCGCCTCGTCTACCAGAATCTGATTTCTGTATAAGTCGTGAACTGGCCTGAGCGATAACCAGAAAGGAGCATCTATATCACGAACAATACTCGGCACACAGAGCAATTCACCGGAACCTTTAAAGATTGCTAACAGCACTATATCGAGCTCTAGCGGCTGTATGTCCGTTAAACTGAAACCTTCATTCCTGTACCACTTACCCTCCCCCTGGCGAAGGCGACGGAAGGCTCGATACCTCTTTGGGATACCGAATATGTACTTCTTAACTGGATTGATGAAACGCCGTGCACTGGCCTGAATCAGCAGGCTGGCACCGACTTCGGCAAGCTCACTTGCGCTCAAGGTGCGCTCTCCAAGCCACTCTATGATCTTTCCATTCCGTGTGGTTTTTCCCAGACCTTTTTTCCTTGCTTGCGCTCTGGCTTGGCTACGAACTGCTTGCATAAATGCTGCTAGTGCAGCCGCCCGCCCAGTCTTAGGTTGATTATCATCCTCTTCCTCATCGCCATCCTGATCGTCCTGTTCATCATTATCGGTGGCAGGTGTTTGCTGCAGGCTGTCAATAAACGCAGCCAGATCATCTAGAAAGTTTTTATTCCGTTTCAGATTAATAATGGCTATGTCTTCTATTCTCTTATCGGTGACCTTCTTCATTTCGTCGATCATGGCCTTTATGACATTTACTTCTGCATTAAGTGAAGTGAATGTTGTGCCGAATGTTGTTTCAACGCGAGATACGATGGAGAATAGTCGTCGTCCAATCTTTGAGATTTCACTTATTGGGGTATCGCTTAACTCCTGAGCCGCTAAGCGAATTTCATCAATAAAGGAGATTTTTTGCCATTCATTAAAGTCTGAGAACCAGGTGATTGCATTCACCTGTGTTTCAACTGCGATAATCTCTATTTTATCCTTCAGTACAAAGGTGCCACCACCAGACCCAGTGCGTAATATACCAAAGACATTTCTTGCCAGTTCACGGCGATAATCCGACCAGGTTCTGATGCGTTGATCTGACGCAGGTATGCCCTCGCGAGCGAACGCCTCCTTCACATACTGCTTCAGCAATTCTGTGGGCGTGAACATCAGCCAGCTCTTGGCGTGCTCTGTCGAGTCATCGCTGATACTCTCCAATTCATCTACCGTGAGAAAATCATAGTCCAACTTCTGCCCAAGCCGGCGGATCAAGGTAGTAGTTTTTCCCGTACCTGGCGGGCCAAGGATCAACAAGCGACTATCTAGCGACAAGCGAAAGATTTCATCTTGGTATTGATCAAGAATAGGTTGATCCCTGAGCCCCATCCTTGTTATGACATTGCGACGTATGCCCTTGAGAACATTGGCCGAATCACTTTCTTCTGCCAGCAAACGTGCGAGCAAATCTTCATCACCATCAACTCTCTTGAGCAAGGCTCGTAAAGATTTGATAGTAATCGGCCCGTAGTCGTCACCTTCAAGTATGGTGTGTGTGGAATCCCAGCTTTGGCTAATCAACTCTGGGCGGAGCTGGGCGCGCTCCAGCACTTCAAACGTTCCACTCGGCAGAGAAAGTTCTTCGCCCAACGGCAAGGAAGCCAGCCGCCCCACCGGCGAACGATAACTCGCCAATTTGATATCGCTGCCAGTTATCGTAACTGGTGAGGTTCGACAGATGTAATAGGTTATTTTATTACCAGCTTCCCCTACAACCACAACCCTGGAAATGGCTGGCTCGTTGATCAGTTGCTGATAGCTTTCGCGGTTTTTAAAGATAATCTGCTCTAGCGAATGCACCGCCTTTTCAGACGTGAGTGTATTTGTGCTTGCAAATGACTTCGCACCAGGCTCTGCCCCAGTCTGTAGCTTCGTGCGAGCTGTATTGGCAACTTGTTGTAAAGTAATTAAAGTATCATCGGCAATGACTTCGAAATGTTGTTTTAATTCTTGGGACAGGCTCATGTTTACTCCATCTGTTTACTGCCTCTTATCTGGCCTAACATAGTGGAGCTAGCAGCACACGTTTTTTCTTTTTCTGATACTTGCTGTGTTTAAGGATGGAACTGGCAGATTTTTATTTTATTTCTAAATTTCCTATTTATAAATTTCTTTGAATTTACCTTGATGCCTTCATATTTTCAAGAAACTTTTAAGCCTAGATGGCGTATTGCGATAATTTGTTTTTTAGGTATTCTCTTGAAATCCATTTTCAATTGAAAATGGCGCAAAAGGGCATCGAGTAAAAAACCGCCCTTTTGGGGACAGTCTGGGGACATAGTTTTGAGCTGTCTAAATCGTCTAATGTGACTATACCCGAATGTTTACCGCGAGAGGAAGCATAAGTTTGCCGAAAGTAACGGCAAAATCTATTTAAATTGGTATCTAGTTCAGGATTTGGGGAAACATGAGTTTGCCGAAAATAAAAAATGGAAGCATAAGCTTGCCGACTTGAATTTTCATTCAAATTCAATTAGTTACCAAAGATTTTCAATTTTAGTGAAGAGTGGGTCGAAAGTGTCATCGGTCGCTTTAAAACCCGCCAGTCCGGGTCGGTTTAAATCCCGCCAAGTTTAGTGTTCAGTTTCTTTACCATCTTCATTCTTGTTTTTGCAAGCAGTGTCTTTAAGCCGATAGCTTTTTCCGGTAATTTGTATTACGTCAGCCCGGCTCAGGAACCGGTCGAGGATGGCCGTGGCGGTGGGGACGTCGCCGAGCAACTTTCCCCATTCCTCAAGCGGCCTGTTTGAGGTCATGATCGTAGACCTGAGCTCGTAGCGACGCATGATGATCTCGAACAAATACTCGCCGGACTGCTTCGGGAGTTTTTTAAGGCCCATGTCGTCGATGATGAGCAGATCAGGCTTCAGATACCGCCTCAATGCCTTGTCGCTTTCACTGAATGCTTCGGCCTGATTCAGTTCGCTCACCGTGTCAAAGATGGAGCGGTACATGACGACATGCCCCATCTTTGCCGCCTGGTGTCCGATCGCCTGAGCCAGATGGGATTTGCCGACGCCCGGCGGTCCCGTGAAAAGGATATCCCTCTGTTCTCGGATGAACCGGCATGTGGCCAGCTCCATAATCTGCTTGCGCTTTATGGCGGGGTTAAAGCTGAAGTCGAAGTCCTCGATGCTTTTCGTTTCGCGGAACCCTGCGGCCTTGACCCTCCTCTCGATGGCCCTGTCCTCCCTCAGGGCGATCTCGTCACTGATGAGCAGTTCAAGAAACTCAGCATGGCTGAGCTGGTTGCCCTGTGCCTCCTGTATTCGGACCTCCAGCGTTGAGAGGAGGCCGGAGAGCTTCAGGCGTTTCAAGGCGGTCTTAAGTTGTTGGTTCATTTTCGCTCCTTTCCATTATTTGTCTGTTTGAATGAAATCAGCGCCTGATACTCCGACAGAGGCCGGATGATCGGGTGGCTGTCGGTGAACTCAGGCCCGTCCTGCTCGGCAACGCGCTTTATGAGAACTCTTAAGGGGCGCAGCCTGAACATGCCCGCCTTGAGAGCGGTTTTGCTTGCCAGATTGATGGCGCTGGCGGGATACTTCTTAGTCAGCTGCATAAAGCCCTGCAGCACGCGTATCCCTTCGATGCCCCGATGTTCGAGCATGGCCTTCGCCCATTTGCCAGCCTCGTCGCCGATGCCGGAGGTTCTTCGAAGCATAAACTCAGCCCCGCGTTCCACGGCCGATATCTTCTTGTCGGTCAGGTGAGAGAGACTGGTATTGAACATGCCGGGTTTGACTCTCGAATGGATGGCGATCTGCTCGAAGCGGCCGTTGAAGACCCGGACCAGGCGGCTGTCCCAGCGGACCCATACCTCGCGGCCGAGATATTCAGGCGGCACAGAGTAATATGCCTTTGCCACTTCAACGTGGCCGTCGCTGTGGACCTTTCTTCTGCCTTCGTAGTAAAACGGGAACGGCTCTTGGGGAAGAGGCTGAAGCACTGGCCGCTCCACTTCCTCGAACACCTTGCGGACTTGTTTTTTAGTGGTGCCGTGGATGCGCGTGTCGGCAACGTCTCTCTCCCAATCGTCGAGAAACCTCTTCTGCTCGGCCAGGGAAGAGAACGTCCTGCCCTTTAGAGCGTTGTTCTTGACGTACTTGACCCCGCTCTCTATCTTGCCTTTGTGCCGGGGCGTATAAGGTTTCGTGGGGAGAATGACAGTCCCGTAATGGCGTGCGAAGCTCGTCACCTTTGGGTTGATATCCGGGTCGAACCAGTCGGCGTTCTTCACGGCGGCCTTCAAATTATCAATCACCAGGGTCCTGGGAACGCCGCCGAACGCCCTGAAGGCGTTCTCCAGGCTGCGGATGAAGTCCTCCGTGGTTTGCCGCCAGACCGGCTCGCTGTAGCTTTTGCGGGAGTGGCTGAGCGTTATACGCAGGATATGAGGGCGCAGCCTCTTGCCGTCTTCGAAAACCCAGGCTCCGGAGCCGAAGTCAACTTGCGCTTCCTGGCCGGGCTCGCATTCCATCCTCCTGAAGGGCAATGGCGTAGAGACACCCAGTCTCCGAACGAACCTTTTCACGGAAGAATATGAGCCGGTGAACCCGTTCTCACACCTCAGGTCCTGCCAGATACGCTGGGCAGTGAGCCCGGCGTCGCACTTGCTCTTGATTAGGTCCCTGAACGGGTCGCATTGGCTGGCTCTTCCGGACGGGCGCCCGGAAGAAGGGATAAAAAGCCACTCTTCCAACCTCCCGGACCCGGCGGTCGGAATGGCGGGGTTTGAGTCTTCAGGTAGCTCGGAGCCGGGGGTCACAATGGCGGGTTTTGACTGAGCGCGCCGCAGACGGTCGTAACGCGCCACGGTCTCTCGGTCAATGCCGAGCTCCCGCGCTATGCGCCGGTACGACCACTTCTGTTCCAGTAAGCCTATGATTGCGTGGATGTTTGCCATCTTGAGCCTGTTTGACATGTACACCTCCTCGGAAGAAGGCATACAATATCACCTCTCAAAAATGGCGGGGTTTGATTCGACCCTATGTGGCGGGTTTTAAGCGGCCGCTAACACGAAAGAAATGCTCAGTAACTGTATTCATTAATCCAAGGTAGACCAATACTAAAATCCTGTGGAGGAAAACGAGGTAATGATTTAGACTCAGAAGTGCCTTAACCGGGAGACCGACTGTAAACGCAATATCGTTCAGGGCAGTTTATTGGGGCGAGTTGCTTCTAGACTGGTCGAGAGAGAGGTTTTTTCAATTCCTTTTAGTTCAGCGTAAATGGTGCAAAGCTTTCAACGCATAATCCCAGGCTATCCGCTCTTGCTCTAATCGAATATTGTGTCCCCATCGTTGCTGTTTGAGACTAAGATATACATCTCGTTCGCTCTTTGTCAGAAAACCCAGTTCTGAAGCAGCATGCTGTTCCTTTTCCCCTACCCATAATGTTCTATGACAGAGCAAGGTATCTTCATCCATAAGTACGGATTGAAGATTAGGCAAATAAGAACGTGCTCTATGTAGGATAGAAAAACCATGTGTATCCAAATCCCCCCAATAAATGCACATCGCCTGCTTAACCCATGGCAGATAAGCTAGCACGTCTACATTATAACCAAGGCCCATGACAGCGACTGTTCTAGGCATGTCAGGCAGGGCTAATCCTGTTTGAAGGTTCTCAATAATGAAAACGTGCGAAGCTGGCAAATTTGATTTTGCTAATTCTTCAACTGGTGCTGTGATATCACTAATGCCCCCAAAATGGTCGCGGAATGTTTTATCAAGCAATCTCAATCTTATAAGAATAGGGAGAGGCTTCAAACCACATAGCTTATAAAAATTTAAGCCGCTAGAGAAATTTCCTTGAATTGCCGCCACGAGCTCGGCTAGAAGCCCTTTGCGTTTCTCAATCCATTTACTATCAATGCCGGCGACTGGCACTTGACGAGTATATAGATTTGAATCAGGGTTCGTAGTGATCCATTCCAGCAGCTCAAAAAGCCGTTGAAAATCTGAATCACTATAATCAGCTAGAACATCAAAATGGCGAGCAAGGTTTAATACTAAAGCTGGCCAACGTGCAACTAAAGTCTGATAACGTATAGCAGCTTGTTGCCATCTCGTATTCTCACCGATCCACATAGCTATGTCTTCAGGCCTTTGTAGTATGAGTTTGGCAGGCAAACGCTGTACACCCAGTGACTTCCAGTGTCGCTCACACCAGGAAATGACTCCATTGCCAGTCCATGTTTGCCAAGCTACTACCCATGCTCTAACACTTTCGAGTTGCCGAAGAGCAAGCTGCTCCGAGGGAATTCCGAGCGCAATTTCCAAAGGCCACTTGCTGCCCTCACCATATGAGGACAGCCATTCGCGATGTCTATTCTGAAAGTACCGTATCAACTGCTTACGAATATCTTCCGGGAACTTCATAGTACTGATTCCTCTCGACCATGGTCCGGGAGCTTCAGTCGCTGTCTATCATCATCATATTCAATCAACAGAACCCCTGAAATACGCCGCTCGGTGATATCGACAAAACAGGCCCCTCCGATGAACGGCTCCAAAGTCATTACTGACTTAAGAGGTGTGGCGACTATCATCTGAAAGCCAAAATTAGTAAAGATGTTCATAGCCAGAGTCGTGAACTCGTTATCAGCCTTGTCGAAGGCTTCATCGAGCACGACTGGAGCATACATCGGCACACCGTGATCATTTCCACCTAATTGATACCGCAGAGCGGCGGCAAGACAGGTTGTTGCGAGTTTCTGGCGCTGCCCCCCAGACTTGCCCGCGCCACTTCGATATATCTCTATCACATCATCGCTTTCGTCAATTTCGCGTCCAATAAATTCAATATGTTGTCGAACATCCAGAACGGACTCTCGCCAGCGCTTCTGCTCTGGGTCCTGACTTCCGAGCCGCTCTACGAGCCGTCGCAAAGCTAAAAACTGGGACTCTGCAAATTCACGATCTTCACTCCATGCATGGCTCAATGCTTGTTGTATGTCCTGCTTGAATTCTCTGACCTCAGGGAGTTGCCTGTCGTCGGCATTTATGTGCAGATAGGTGCGTTGACTGTCGCTTTGATTGAATGGGACCTGCCTAAGACTTTCATTGACAAGTTCCATACGTTCAAGAATGGCCTTCCGGGCGTTATTCAAATAAGTTGAAAGCGCGGCGAGATTTTGATGGCTCTGGTTCCGGAGCAGGTCGAAAAATCGATATTCGTAATCTGGTAATCCATCAGTTTCCAGGCGAACCAGTTTCGTGAAGAAATCCGGTGCGGCTGCGAGCGTTGAATCCAATCCGTCCGCTTCAGCACGCCACCTGCGGATGAATTCAGCGAAAGAGCCCTCAATGGACTTCTCGCAGGTGCTGATTCCCAGGCTTAACCCCTCGATTTCTGTGGTAAGTGCCTTTGACACAGTTCTGTCCAGAGAATCAAGATTATCGAGCCTAGCAGGTTCCAACTTACTGAAACGTTCATCCAGTCCTTGGCGTTGGTGAGGTGTCAACTTAAAAATGGATGGGTCATTCCGTAATGAATCCAGCTGCTTCTGGCATTCTGCAATTTTGCTCAGAACATTTTTTTGAGTGGCTTTGAGGTCACGAAGGTCATTATCCTCTTGATTCACCAATTCTTTCTGTTGCTGAATCTGTGCACCGATTCGCTGTAATTCTGTATTGCCTTCTCGTGCTACTTTCAACTGCTTGTCAATGATATCAATGCGCTCCAGCAAGGGCATGATATCTATTTCTTGCCACTGGAAATTGACTAAGGTCTGGCACTGGATGGCCCTGTTTGCTCGAGCCATGTTCTTGTCCATCAGTACCTTAATCTCACCTTCCAATCGGGAAATTTTTTCCTGTAATTTCCGTTCTTGTTCCTCAAAAATTGAAAGCTTTTCTCGATTATCGAAGCCGAGCACCCAATTTTGACGATTATTAACACTGCTTCGATCATCCTTCTCGTGTCGTGACTTATTATGCTTTATTTGACCTTCTCGGGTAAGAGCTCGATCCGTCTTCCTCAAAGCCTGAACAGAGTCAACACAGGCGTAATCGAAATGTTGGCGCAATTCAGCTTGCAGCCAATCCGCATACCCGCCTTCCTTAATATTTAACTTGAAAACGAGGGAATTCTTCTCAAGTGGCCTAGGAGCCTGTCGGAGAAATACTTTTGGCGGGAGATATGATATATTGACCTGAAGTGAGCTGGAGGGTCAATCTAGTGAGCAGATTATTCAAGGAGTATAACCCTGATCAGATGTATCTTTTGCCGCCTTCGCTGAAGGAGTGGCTGCCGCAGAACCACCTCGCATACTTCGTCTCCGACATTGTGGACCAGCTTGACCTGTCGGTGATAATGAAGGTGTACGAAGAAGGTAGCAGACGTGGCCAACCTGCCTACCATCCTGCGATGATGGTGAAGTTGCTTCTTTACGCATATTGCGCTGGTGTTCCTTCGTCACGGAAGATAGAGATGAAGACGTATGAGGATGTGGCCTTCAGGATAGTATCCGCGGACCAGCACCCTGACCATGACACGATAGCGGAGTTCAGAGACCGGCATCTTAAGGCGCTATCTCAGTTATTCATTCAAGTGCTTAAACTCTGCCGCAAAGCAGGGCTCGTGAAGCTCGGGCATGTTGCCCTCGACGGCACGAAGGTCAAGGCCAACGCATCGAAACATAAGGCCATGAGCTACGGGAGGATGTGCGATAGGGAGAAGGAGCTTGAGCGTGAAGTTGAAGAGCTTTTACGCAAGGCCCGTCGAGCGGATGAAGAAGAGGACAAGCTGTATGGCAAGGGCAAAGGTTTCGACGACCTGCCTGATGAGTTGAAGTTCCGTGAGAGCCGCCTTAAGAAGATAAGAGAGGCGAAAGAGGCCCTTGAGCGTGAGGCGAAGGAGAAGTCCGAGGCTGGCAAAGCAGATGATGATAAGCCGGAGACGAAAAAGAGGGGCAGGAAGCCCAAACATCCTCGTGGGGTGCCCAAGCCGAACGCGCAGCGGAACTTCACAGACCCTGAAAGCCGGATAATGCTTGATTCCGCCACTAAGGGTTTTGTGCAGGGCTACAATGCGCAGGCCGCGGTGGACGGCAAAACTCAGGTGATTGTTGCTGCTGACGTGACTGATGAGGCGAACGACAAGATGCAGGTTGAGCCGATGGTGGGGCAGCTAAGGGACAACCTTGGAACGAAGCCGAAGGAACTGAGTGCTGACTCAGGGTATTACAGCGAGGCCAATGTTGAATTTCTCAAGAATGGATCGATATCCCCTTTGATCCCTCCTGACAAGAGAAAGCATACCGCTGGAGATGAGCCCGCACCGCGCGGAAGGGTCCCAGGTTATTTATCTGTGAAAGAGCGCATGCGCAGGACACTCACGACGAAGCTCGGCAAGGCCCGGTACAAGCTCAGGAAGGAGACCGTTGAGCCTGTCTTCGGGCAGATAAAGCAGGGACGCGGGTTCAGGTCGTTTCTGCTGCGTGGTCTGGAGAAGGTGCGAGGTGAATGGAGGCTTATATGCGCAACGCATAATCTCCTGAAGCTCTTCCGCAGCGGATATGTGCCGAGCACAGGTTAGGAAAAGGCGGCAGCTATCGTGCTAAGCGCAATTTGCCTCATCATAAGGCAAGAGTTGTTTGAAAAAGTGAACATTGAAGCCGGGTCGGATCTCTGTCTCTTCCAGAATCGCTTTTTGCAAACGAATATTCCGACAGGCTCCTAGTGCGGCAGCCCTCTCATCATCCGTGAATTTAGAAATAAGCAGGTACCACGCCATGGGTATCAAGGCACCGCCGAGTGCAGGCACTGCAAAATGATAGATATCCAATGGATGGACACCGAAGATCACTGCAAAATAGGACCAGAAAAGTTCTACTACCGGAAAGGTCAGCAGCAGTGAACGGAAATCGAAACCTGCTGTAGCATGATTATGGAATTCAAAATCGAGCGGCTTAGCCGGGTGCTCAAAATAATAAACGGCTCTGGATAGATAATTTGCATCGTCGGCATCAGGTCGAATTGATAGAAGAGATAGGAGGGCACCGGAAAACACCAGAAATGAAATAATTGCTATGACCCGGTAGTCGGTCGCGGCATAGGGCGATGTTGAAAAAAGCCGCCGTCTTTTTATATAAAAATATGAGATCGGCAGGACTATGATGCTATAGGAATAAATGAGGGAATTGAATGAAAAACCTGAAAGCATGAAACCATGAGCGAGCACGGTCCACACTGAAAAAATCAGAATGAAAAATTCAAAAATACTGCCTGCAAGCATTTCGCCTGCAGAGTTCCCTTTTGTCTCAAAATTCATTGCGAAAGCCCATGCCAGCCTGTAAATCTACCCGGTAGTCTATCGAGTTTATCATGCGCCTCTTTTGAAAACAATTCGATTTCTGCTTGCAAATCCATCCCATCCCCCCTATTTTCATTGCGGTTTTGCCTGTTTTTTTCTATAATTTCGCGGTATTCTCGTTTTTAAGCCTATCTTAAGGAACCCGAATGCCTCATATCTCCGTAGTCATACCCGTTTACAAGGCCGGGAACTTCCTTAAGGAGTTCTACGGCAGGCTCAAATCCTCTCTTGAGTCCATAACCGACGACTTTGAGATAATAATGGTCGAGGACTGCGGCGGCGACCGCTCGTGGGAGATAATCCGGGAGCTTCAGAAAGAGGACAAGAGGCTCAAGGGCATCCAGTTCACGAGGAACTTCGGGCAGCATTACGGCATCACCGCTGGCCTCGACCACTGCAAAGGCGATTGGGTAGTCGTAATGGACTGCGACATGCAGGACAGGCCCGAGGAGATACCCCGGCTCTATGCCAAGGCGCAGGAGGGCCAAGATATGGTGCTGGCCGTGCGCACCGAAAGGCAGCACTCGTTTTACAGGCGGGCAACATCCTGGCTTTTTTACAAGGTCTTCAGTTATCTGACCGACATGGATTATGACGGGCGCGTGGGCAACTTCCGCATAATGTCGAAAAAGGTCGTCGAGCAGTTCTGCCAGATGCGCGAACAGCTCCGGTTCTTTGGCGGGCTTCTCCACTGGATGGGCTTTCCTGCGGCTACCCTGGACGTATCACACGGGGAGCGCTGCGAGGGCAAGAGCACGTACACCTTTCGCAAGCTCTGGAAGCTCGCCATGAACACCATAATCGCCTACTCGGACAAGCCGCTCAGGTTATGCGTAAGGCTCGGCTTCACGCTCTCTTTCCTTTCCGTGCTCTTCGCCTTCTATATCATCTACAAGAACCTGATGTATGGCGTGCCGGTCCTGGGCTGGAGCAGCCTGATGGTGTCGCTCTATTTCATCGGCGGCGCGATAATAGCAACCCTCGGCATAATAGGCATATACATCGGCAAGGCATTTGACGAGACCAAGAAACGGCCTCTGTACATAATCTCGAAAAAGCTGGGTCTGGAATGAAGACAGGATTTCTTTTGGCCGGCCTCAAGGGATGGGATTTCCTGAGCCGCGCGCATAACGATTTCGATATCGCATTTGTCTCCTCTTACCGTGTAAAAGGGACCCTCGACAGCTCTTTTGAGGATATAAAGGGCCTCTGCTCTGACAAGGGGATTGCCTTTATTGACCGGGACAGGCTCGGCAAAGACGCGTTTGAAAGGGCGGAGCTTGTCTTCTCCTTAGGCTGGCAGTACCTGATAGACGGACTCGATGAAAAGCTCATTGTTCTTCACGATTCATTGCTGCCCCGGTTTCGCGGCTTCTCCCCTACTGTTGCCGCCCTGCTGCTGGGCGAAAGACGCCTGGGAGTTACGGCCTTCAAGCCGGTTGAGAAGATGGATGCCGGGCCTGTATTAGCTCAGGCGGGGGTCGATATCGAATATCCCTTGAAGATAAAGGACGCCTTTTCGGTCCTTGCCGGGTGCTACGCAAATACCGTCAAGGAAGTAGTCGAGATGGCTTCCAAAGAGGCGCTCAAGCCAGCGCCTCAGGACGAGGCAAAAGCCACTTACAGCATCTGGCTCGACGAGGCGGATTATTTCATCGATTGGAGCTGGCCGAGCGCGAAGATAAAGCGCTTTGTCGATGCTGTAGGTTGGCCTTACGCAGGGGCCATGACCCTTTACAATGGCAGAGAGATAACGATTGATGAAGTTGAGATCGCAGACGACCTCTGTTTTGAGAACAGGCAGCACGGAAAGGCCCTCTCATTAAAAGAAATAAGCCGGAAGTGATATGCGGTGAAGGGATGATCCGGATCCTTTCAGCGAGAAATCAGGATGGAAGCGCGGTCGTCTTCGACAGACTAAGGGCCAGGTTCGGCAAATAACCCTAAAACTACTGAAAAATTCCGATTTTGTTCAGGCTGCTCAACAAGCTCCATATGCGAGGCGTCGGTTAAATCGGGGAGCGAGGAATGAGGCGTACTCTTTCTGTACGTCGCAATGACTCGCTTTGAGGCCAACAAAGCAGATGGACTTTTTCAGCAGCCTGTTAATAAAAAAACCGGAGGAAGCCCTGCTTCCCCCGGTTTTTTTATTTCACCCCTTACCTGTTACGCAGTCCCGCCATAGAGCACCTGAACGTGAACTACCTCGTTCGTATCGGGATTGCCGATGATGAGCACCCGTTTATCGCCCGATGCCAGGGGTGAGATATCCTCGAGGTTGCTTAAAACGTCCCAACCCCGTTCACTGGCGAAGAAGGACTCGCAGTTGAATATCGACTGGAAGCATACGCCGATAGTGGTATCAGCGCTGGTCCTGAACGGTATGTCAGCCTGCTGCGGCCCTAAAAGTCCGGGCACCTCGGTCCTTACTACCAACTGGTTAGAGGCCCGGTCTAC
>Ga0209431_10002913_pt1 | contig 13761 bp, 8 predicted proteins | sample RifCSP13_3_FD_184021 | JGI IMG/M metagenome (GOLD analysis project Ga0209431, IMG submission 184021) | Soil microbial communities from Rifle, Colorado - Rifle CSP2_sed 13_3 (SPAdes) (version 2) | ecosystem: Environmental > Terrestrial > Deep subsurface > Rock core/Sediment | place: Rifle...
CCCCTTGCACGCAAGCCCTTAACATGCCCATCATGCCATCCGGATAGTTGGGATTATATGGGCCACCCGACCAAAGTGTTTCATCGTTGAAAAATATTTTTTCATATTTTATATTCCCACCAATCATAGCAGCAAATCGTCCGGTGCCTATGGGCAATCCTTCCCAGTACTTTTCCACCGGTTACTCGTACCACCAGCACATCTCACTTTTTTCTGCATTATTGGTGTTGTTATAACCTTTCCCTGATGCCGATTCAGCCAGGAATATAAAAGCAGCAAAATAAAAAGCAGTTCCGCTTGGGATTTTCATATCACAGTATACTATTGGATTACAGTAACCTATATCTATTCATTAATTAAGCTTTTGAATCCAATCTGAAGGTTTATGGTCTCCTATCTTCAAATGAAGCGTTACCTGTTTACCAGGTAGCAAATGCAAAATGCAGGAATCAGAATCTTTTTGAGGTTGCTTTTCTAGTACACCCTCAGGGGCAGATAAAGATTCAATGCCATAGCGAACTATCAGCGATATGTCTTGTTCTCTCTCTGAAGTAATCGTCAGATCAATTGTCTTTGCGTTCAAATCCCATGTCAAATCGTCCACCTTTGCAAAACTCCGTGCCAATATGCCTTTAATATTGCCCTTTTCTATCGTGTTGGGAAGCGCCGGCAATAATTCAATAACCCCCGGCCTTGAATAAACAAGCATTTCCATCATCAGGGTAAGTACCGAACCTTGCTGGTCGGGCATAAATCCGGTATAAGGGTTATGTGATGATGTAAGGACTGGCCCAAAATACCCTTGCTCGAGGAGCTGTTTTAATTCAAAATTAACGAGATAGTTGTCCTTCAAACGTGCAGCTGCTAAAGCACGGTGCGAAATACCATGACCGGAAGCGTTCCCCTGGGCACGTTTACGATTTGCCAGCCAGGCGGCTTTAGCTAATTGAGGCGTCCTGTCCGGGTCGATTTCATCGGCAGGCCAAACACCATACATTTGTGAGATATGGCGGTGGTCCTGCCTTTCTGCCAAAGCAGGCCAGGCCCATTCCTTTATAGCACCATCCTGGTCAAGGAGATAATTGGGCAATTTAGCCAGCATATCCTTCCACTTGGGAGTATTTTCAGATTCTGTCCCTAGAATCTCTGCACCCTCAATCAGGTGTGACAACACTTCGCGGCAAACCATTATATCCATGGTGGCATTAATAACTGTCGGTGCATTCGCATGGTCCCCATGCCAATCGACATGGTTGGTCCCTTCATCGGTGTTCGATGGCCAGTTTTCGGGTGAATAGGAAGGTACAAAAATATAGTTGCCATTTTTATCTGTAAGGGTCAGGTAGTCTTCGTAAAATAATGCCAGTTCTTTTAAACCCGGCATTATCCGGTTCCTGAGAAATTCTTTGTCGTCTGTCACCAGGTAGTGATCCCAAAACGGACTGTATGACCAGCCACCGGCAGAAACCCAGTAATGGTGCGGATAAAGAAAATCCCAATGGTACAATACCCCCTGTTGCTGGTCGGGATGAACAGAAAATAAGGCTCCACGCGCGCCAAAAATATTCCTGGCATTATTCCTGGAATCAGGTAAAAGTCCTTCTATCCAGTTATAGAATGCATTCATTGCCTCAGGCAAATTTGCCATATCTCCACCGGATACCTGCAGATTTACATTAATATTTAAATGGCCGTATATCGGGGGGAAATCACCGCTTTCGAGCATTAACCAATAGCGGCTCATATCGAAAAGTTTGGATAATAAAGTAAGATTATAGCCAATATGGATTTTTTGATCGGCCATTAATTCTTCGCCTGACATAGCATTTTCTTCAGGACTGGTATTAAAATTTAATGATACGCGGTCTAAAATCGCGGATTGAACCTCCCGGTTCCTGTCTAGTAGTTTTTTATAATCAGGAGTAATTTTCTCCAGACTGCTTATTAACTCGTCAACTTTATTTTTTTGGAAATCTTTATACCATTCAACACGGGTTATCAACATCAACGATTTAGCGCCTTCAACAACCAAAACACCATCTTCGATACCGGTTTTCCCTCCGTCAGGGACTACACGTACAACGCCTGCATAACCGATATTCCCTGTTTCGGGATTAAAATGCCCTTCAACTATTAATCTTTGCCCGTTAAAATCGCGTTCGAAGGTAATTAAAGATATATCCTTATCCGGATTTGTTACAGGAGCTGGCGGAATAGTTACAGGAGCTGGCCGATACGGCTGGATAAAGGTGCTTAATTCAATCCTTGTATTTAATGGTTGTCCTTCAGGAGCAGTAAATAACTGGACAGTAACATCATCGGGGCGGGAAACAAAAGATTTCCGTTCCCACTGCCCGTTTTGATCTTCCCAAAGTACTTTTATTTCGCCACTCTCGAAGTCCAATGTCCGGAGGTAATTTTTAATTGCCCCGGATTTGGGTTGGTCGATTTTCATGGTAAATGCCGGAATCAATCTGTGATTCCCGGTTCCTGGAGGCATACCAGCTTTGGTAGCCGCTTCAAAAGAGAGATTAAGGGCGCTATCATATTTACCTTCCATAATAAGTTTCCTGACTTCGGGAAGTATATAAGCAATATTCGGTGCTTCAAAAGGCATTTTCCAGGGTACGAGCAAACGCTCATGGTGGAAAATTACCTCCTCTGATAAAGGACTACCAGAGACTTTAATGTGCATTTTCCCGCTACCTGACATAAGTAAGTCATTATGTCCTCCACCCGGAATTGTACTGCACAATCCTCTTTGTGGTACAATTTTACGTTTAATTCTTTCTGCCAATGGCATAGGAATAATTAGCCTGTCATCAGGCACAAGCGAAGATATAGAAACCGGATTTTTAGGCAATAAACTTTTATCCTGGCTAAAGCATGGTAACCAAAATGTTAATATTATAAAAACTATAATATTATGGCTTAAATGAGTAAAAAAACTATTGCTTTTCATTCTAAATGATGTTTTTTCGCCAGAAGATTCTGAGAAATATTCAGACAAATGATTGCTTTGATAATATTACCAAAGAATCACCTCAAATAACCTTTAAAAAGAAGAAAAATAAAAAAAAGAAACGAGAGAGAAACATCTCTCCCGTTTCTATGGAATGGCTACTATTGATAATCAGGATTTTGAATTAAAGTACCATGGTTCTTATCAATATCAGCCTGAGGAATAGGCCAGTGATAAAACCTGTCTTCCCAGTGGTAATTCAACAGTCCGTCTGTGACATTGTTTAATACATCACCTGCTATCCGCCATCTTTTAAGGTCGTAATAACGCAACCCTTCAAATGCCAGTTCGATTCTTCTCTCGTGCCGGATTCGTTCCCGCATTTCTTCTTTGGTTAAACCATCAGGATAGGCTGGCATATTTACGCGTGCCCGCAAGTCAGTTATAGCCTGGTAAACAGTTTCATCGGGACCGGCTATTTCATTTTGTGCCTCGGCATACATCAATAATACTTCACCTGATCTTATAACTACAGTATTCTGCTGACTAAGTGTGGTATAACCATATGGGATATTACCAGGTTCAAGGAATTTTTTAAGTCCGTAACCGGTAGGACGGGCGTTGGTTGGATAGTGAACATTGCCATTTCCCCAATCAGGGTGGTCAACAAAAACAGTTTTATTTAACCTTGGATCCCTGTTGTCAAATGGATTATCAGGGTCAGTAAGGGGAGATACTCCCCAGGCAAGACCATCACTGCATTCAAAAGCGTCGATAAAATTCTGAATCGGGCTGACTACAAGCCAATCACCGTAAAGTATATCAGCCCCATAGGTTGGCATATTATCAGGTGCAAGGTAATTAACTTCGAAAATAATTTCAGGATTTCCACTTTGGCCGGCATCCTGGAATAAATCTTCGAAAACAGGGCTCAATTCATACAAAGGCATGATTTCTAAACACAGTGCTTTCACTTGTGACAGTATCGCGACATCCGGTGCTCCGGTTTCGTCATACGCTGTATACATCAATGCACGGGCTTTCAATGCCTGAGCAGTTGATATGGTAACGTGACCTGAGTTTTCGTAATATGGAACACCTTTCAGATTTGCAATGGCAAAATCGAGATCAGCTATTACCTGATTAAAAATCAGGTCAGCGTCAACCTTCGGTTGTTCCTGGGTTTCGAGGGCCAATGGTTCTATCACAAGCGGAGCATCACCATAAAGAGAGTATAACTGAAAATAATAAAATGCCCTGAAAAATCTGACTTCACCTTCAGCTATTGCTTTCTCGGCATCCGATAAATCGGTTCCAGCGTATGCATTTAATTGCTTCAGAAATAAATTGGTCCGGCCAATTCCCATATAACAAACCGTCCAGATTTGACTAATATAACCTCCTGTACTGGGGCTAATGTCTCCGGAAACGATTGAATTGGTACCACCAATCCAACCGTGTTGCCCATAACTATTATCAGTCATATTATCCCAAAGAGGCAACAGTACCCCCCATATATGGCCCGTAGGGTTTTCCCATGGTGCATGATTCAGGACGTGCATAAAACCATAATTAGCGGTTAGCGCCATGTTATAATCAGCTTTGGTTTTCCAAAAAGTGCTGGTAGATATCTTATCAAGCGGGTTTCTTTCGAGGAAATTCTTCTCACACCCACTTAAAACAAGGACAGATAGAATGGCTGTTGTTACTATATATCTTTTCATGACTCTTATTTTAAAGGTTAACATTTACACCGAAAGAATAGATGTTATTCTGCGGGTAATTAACAAAACTCCCACTGGAGGCGCGTTCCGGATCCAAACCGGGGTATTTGGTTATTGTAAGAATATTGTCTCCTGAGAAGTAAATTCTTAACCGCTCGATGCCAATCCGTTGAGTCAATCCATTGGGTACCGTATATCCGATTGTTAAATTTTTCAATCTTAAATACGTGCCATCCTGTAAATACCACGAAGAATTGCGACTTATACGGCTAGGTGCACTACCACCCCAATACATTTTGGGCATGGTTGTTGAAGGGTTATCTTCGGTCCAGCGGTCACGCCAGTTGGTGGTTGGAGGTGATCCCTGAACAAAAGGAACAGTACCATGGTCTCTGATCATAAATTTCACGTTATTAACACCCTGAAATTGGGCCGATAAATCAAATCCTTTCCAGTTGGTGGCAAGATTAAATCCATAATTAAATGCAGGATATTTACCGGAGAGGGAAATCCGGTCATCGTCATTAATTACATCATCTCCGTTTTGGTCTTTAAATTTCAAATCACCGGGAACTGTGGCATCGGTGTATTGCTTTGGTGAATTGTCAATTTCTTCCTGAGATTGAAAAATACCAGTCCATTCAAGCATGTAAAAAGTTTCCCACTCATAGCCTTCTTCTCGCAAATAATAACTGCTGATTTCACGTGCTCCAAAATTAACAAGTTTGTTTTTGTAATGGTCGATATTGAATCCGGCGTTGTATTTTAAACCTGAAAGAAAGCCCGAATTTATACGGCCTGCATATTGAAGGTTCAATTCAATACCAGTGTTTTGCAAAGTTCCGTTGTTTACTGTTGGGGGAGTCAATCCAACTACATCAGTCAACTGAGAACCTCTTAAGATATCAAAAGTTGTTTTTTTATACCAATCGAAAGTAACATTAAATCCCTGGAATACAGTAAGGTCAAAACCGAAATCAACGACTTTTGTTGTTTCCCACTTGATATTTTCATTTGCCAAAGCTAATTGTGCCACCCCGGAAGACAGGCTTGCATCATCAAATGAATAATTTCCCGTTAGATCCAGGATTGCCTGGTAAGGGTACAGGCCTATATTTTGATTACCAAGCTGACCATACGATCCCCTGATTTTAAAATTATTGAACCAGTTTAATCCGAGATTTTTAAAAAACTGTTCTTCTGACACCCTCCATCCGGCTGAGAACGAAGGAAACACGTCCCAATTGGATCCGGGAGTTAGTCTTGAAGAACCATCATACCTCATGTTTGCTTCAAAAAGGTAGCGTTCTCTGAAATTGTATCCCAACCGGCCAAAAAATGACATCAGTGCCCATTCGTTCTGCGTTCCATATGCCTGTTGCACAGATGGGCTTCCTGAATCAAGTTGCCTGAGTACATCGGTAGGATAATCTTTTCTGTAACCACTTAAATATTGATAAACATTATCTTCCACACTATAACCTACCTGTGCATTCACGTTATGACTACTGCCAATAGCCCGGTTAAAATTTAAATAGGTATACAGGTTTTTATAAACATTCTGGTCATCCTGAACAGTTAAGCCTGAGCCGCCAACATCCAATAAGGTCATATAGTCATAGGTATGGTAATTATATAAGGGTACCTGGGCTTTAAAATCATCATATTTACTAATATCCAGATTAAAAGCCGCTTTTGTATACCAATTCAGGCCCTTAAGCAACTGAATATCAATCCATCCCTGTGTTGAAATAGCATAATCTACAGTATTCCTGTTAACCTTATTCTCGATAATGGCGATAGGGTTTTTATTATTATATTCAAAATCATAGGCCTTAAAGGTGTACCTGTCACTGCCATCAGGAAGCTTTGGGCCATAGGTGGGTGCTTGTGCCATAGCAGCCAGAAATGTATCGCCAGCCCCCTGGCGTGGTGCGGATTTGTTTCCCTTCTTTAATGAAAAATTTCCACCAAATTTAATTTTATCATTCACTTTTGAACTAAGGTTGATCCTGATATTATACCTATCATAATTGAATCCTTTCATTACACCTTCCTGATTGACATATCCAAGAGAAACATTAAATGTTGTTCCTGCAGCACCTCCGCTAAAGGATAAGTTATGCGTATGAGTAGGAGCAGGACTAAATATGAGGTCAAGCCAGTTGGTATTTGGATACAAGTTGCGGTCAGTGGCATTGCGGTAGGTATTTATTATTTCATCGGTGTACAAACCTGACATCAACCCTGAGTTTACCCTGGCTTCATTGTACAATTCCATATACTCTGGTGAGTTTGTTATTAAATCAAACATTTTAGTTGGTGTATGAATGCCATAATTTCCATCGTATTCTATGCTGATTTTGCCTTCTTTCCCGGTTTTTGTGGTTACCAGAATAACACCGTTGGCAGCACGGGAGCCATAAATGGAAGCCGAAGCAGCATCTTTAAGGACCGAAATGCTTTCAATATTATTTGGGTTCAAATCAGATAGCTTACCCTGAACTCCGTCAATTAAGACCAACGGGTCAGATCCGGCACTACTGAAAGTTCCGGTACCCCTTATACGAATTGACACACTCTCATTGCCGGGCTCTCCTGAGTTCTGGACTATCTGCACTCCCGGCATTCGCCCTTGTAACATTGTTCCGGCATTTGCTACAGGCCGATTGATAATATCCTCGCCATCGATTGAAGCAACAGCCCCTGTCAAATTAACCTTTTTCTGTGTACCATAACCAATTACCACTACTTCGTCCAGCTTTGTAATATCGGGGGATAGCGCCACATCAATTGCGGTTCTGGCACCAACCTCAACCCTTTCGCTGATATAACCCACATAGGAAAACACCAAAACAACGTTGTTTCCAGGGACTTCAATGGAATACTTACCATTAACATCGGTTACAACTCCCTGCATGGTTCCTTCTATCAACAAATTTACCCCGGGCAAGGGTTCTCCAGTATTGGCATCAGTAACAATACCGGTTATCTTTTGCTGCTGCAATTGCAGCAAAGGAGAAAGAACAATCAGATTTTCATTTATTACATCATATCCAATCTCTGTATCTTTTAATAGTTCATCCATTAATAAATCCAGGGTGATCTCATTTGCTACCAGGTTGGTTTTTTTATTTATATCGATTAAGTCAACACGGTAAAGAAACTTATAATTTGTCTTTTGTTCCAAAGCTTCAAGGGCTTCTTTCAAAGAAACATCCGTTAAGTTTAAATCGATTTTAACAGATTGTGAATAAACAGATGCCTGAATGTTGCACAGACAAAGGGTTAGCAGTAAGAGAGAGATTTTCATGATTTTCAGGAATTTGCCTAGCCTTACACAATAATGTATGGACAAGCAGTTTTGTACCTTTTTTTTCATAGTTTTACATTGGTTTAATCAACATTAAATCGAATTTATCTTGATCACATCAAGGTAGATTCCGTTGTTTCCTGATTCTTATGGCATTAAGATGAAAGGGAACAGCGAAATTCTTTAAGAGCCGGACCTGGTCCGGTTCTTTTTTTAATAATTAGGTAGCTGTTTTTATTTTCATGAAGTTAGAGGTTAGGGTTAATAATTAGAAGAGTAATCACTTCAAATAAATTTCGCGATATAAGATCTCATACTGGTAAGACTGCTGGGAAGAAATCTTTAATGCTTCCATAGCTTGATTTATGGTCTCCTTATCAAAGACCCCGGTAAACCTGTAATTTTTTATTTTCTTATCCTCAAAGTGAATATTTACGTCATACCATCTTTCAAGCCTTATTTCTAGTTCCCCAAAAGTTTCATTTTTGAATACCAGCTTACCTTCCTTCCAGAGTTTTTCAGGTTCAGAATCGATGTTTTTTGTCAGGGTTATGTTAGGTAATTTCCGCAAAGGATGTAAGGAATTTCCCGGTAAGTCTTTATCCGTATCATTCTTTTCTTCAGCATTTATTATCTTATTCCCTTCATGTCTTGTTTTTTCAAAAATACATTTCTCATTGGGTTCAAGGAAAATCTCATTCCCCGATTTACCATTAGGGTATAAAGGAATCACACTTAGTTTGCCCTCAATGAGGGTGGTTTCAATATATTTATCATCCGGAAAAGCTTTTATATTAAAAGAAGTTCCATAAACTTTCACTTTGACCTCATTTGCATTCACCAGAAATGGCTTGTTCCGATTCTTTTTAACTTCAAAAAAACCTTCCCCTTCGAGGTATACCTCCCGCACATGTTGATTAAAACTGGCAGCATACCGTAAAGAGGATTCCGAATTCAACCAAACTTTTGTACGGTCAGGTAAAATGACCTGGGTACGTTGCCCGCGAGGAGAATAGATATATGAATAGCCTTCATTGAGCTGGAAATCTTTTTGTTGCATTTTCTCATAAAATAACCCAAAAGAAATTCCCAACATCAATAGTATAACAGCAGCTGCACTTCTTATCAGATATACTTTTTTTCCGGAGAAATTAATTGATTTGCCTCCGGGTTTGATTCTTAACAATAATTTTTCCCAGTTCCCGGAAATGTCGTCCCATCGTCCGTTTATAATACATTGTTTGAAATTATCATCAGCAATCACTTCATTGTAAATCAATTGATTTAGCTCTGAAGATTTGCGCCAGCTATCAATTATTCTGATATCACTTTCGCTAATATTGCCCAGAATAACATTTTTTAGTAAATCCCACGGTATGCTCAATGCCATTTTTTCTTATTTTATTATATGGCACTTAAATAATCAATTACCACCAACAGGGAATTAAAAAAATATTTGGGGGATTACGAAAACTTTGAAATAAAATGGTCTAAGCAGTTTACGCAATTTTCTCAGGGCTATGGCCATCTGATTTTCTACCGTATTCACTGATAAGCCCAAAACCATAGCGATATCACGGTAACTCATATCATCTTCTCTGCTAAGCCTGAAAATCTGTTGACAACGCTCGGGAAGAGTTGATATAGTTTCTTCTATTATCTTTTTAAGTTCTTCCGTTTCAATTATTTGGTCATTCATAAAAGGTTCTTCGAAAGGTGCACTACCTAACTCTTTTAAAATGGATTCTTGTTTTTTTGCATTTCTGATTTGGTTCAGTGCTTTGTATCTACCTGCGGAATATAAATATGCATCGAGAGACACCTTAATATCGATGGTTTCCCGGTTTTCCCAAAGATAAACAAAGATATCCTGGGCGATATGATCAGTAATTACATGGTTTTTAAATAACAGAAACAGGTACTTGCATAAACTCCCGTAATGTCTGTTAAAAATCACTTCAAGAGCGTGAATATCACCTTCCTTCAGTTTTTCTAAGAGATATGACTCCTCTATATACTTCAAATTTGTTAAATCTTAAAAAGTCAGTTTAAAGCCAACAGCCTCTTTACATGGCAGAACTTTAGGGGCATAAATTACAAGCATTCCCTCTTTCTGAACCCATTTGATTTTTTCGTTGCTTCCCAGCAATTCAATGTTTGCAATTTTCCTGGAAAGATCTGCTGTCAGTCCCAATGACTTAACAATGATCTTTTTTTCCACGGGAACATCCAGACAAAAAGCATAAACAGTATTCCCCTTTGAAGTAAACCGGATATCTTTTGCGGTATAGGCTACAGGTTTCTGATCGGCAAAGGATCCTTCGGCAGCAACCGTGGGACCTTCTTCGGCCACATCCCAGGGACGTGTTCCATAAATCCCCTCCCCGTTGATGGATAACCATTCTCCAATTTTGAGCAATACATCCACCTGCTCCGGTGGTATCGTGCCATCGGGTTTGGGACCTATGTTAAGCAACAGGTTCCCGTTCTTGCTTACAATATCTATTAAAGCATCAATGATCTCATTGGGGGTTTTATTCTCCTCGTCGGCTATCCATCCCCATGATTTTTTCCCAATGGAAGTATCTGTCTGCCAGGGATATTTTCGTGTTGCTTTGCTGCTGCCCCGTTCAATATCATATACAGCCACGTTATCCGGAAAGGCATTATTCTTATAATTCAACACTACATCCTGTTTCCATTGTTCAGCCCGGTTGTAGTAATAGGCCGCAAATGTCTTCCGGTAGGGCTCCATGGCCGGCTGTTCAATCCACCAGTCGAACCAGAACAACTGTGGTTTGTACTTGTCCACCAGTTCGCAATTCCGTAACAGCCAGTCGTTCATATATTCAATATTGGGTTGCTCTTTTTCACTGCGGGCAGGACCATAAAAATCCGCATACGCAGGATCATTCACATCCGAATTGGTTCTTTTACCATTGTTCATAAAAAACCAGTGCTCGATCCGGTGTGACGATAGTCCGAAAATCAGTCCCTGCTTCCTCACCGCTTCGGCCAGTTCTCCGATAACATCACGTTTCGGCCCCATGGTAAAGGCATTCCATTTGCTCAGGCTGGTATTGTACATAGCAAATCCGTCGTGGTGCTCGGCCACCGGTACAATGTATTTTGCCCCCGACTTCTTAAATATATCTGCCCATTGACTGGCATCAAATTTTTCAGCCTTAAACAGGGGAATAAAATCCTTGTATCCGAATTTGTCAGGTGTTCCGTAAGTTTTTACATGGTGTTGGTAATAATTCAGACCCCATACGGTGGAATCGAGGTACATCCACCTGGGATACCACTCGCAGCCAAAACCAGGGACGGAATATACGCCCCAATGGATAAAAATACCGAATTTGGCATCCCTGAACCAGTCGGGACACTTGTAGCCGGACAAGGATTCCCAGGTAGGCTGGTACATTTGCTGGGATTGGGCGCTGCAATAATTACCAGCCAATAAAATGATGGAAAGAAAAGTTTTTAAATGGGATTTCATTGAATTATGAATTATGAATTATGAATTATTGCCGAAGGCATCCCTTCGGGAGAATTGGACAGTCAAAATCATTATTCTTTGTTCTTTATTCTTTGTTCTTTGCTCTTTACTTTTTACTCTTTACTCCAATTCCGGCAGTTTAAAAATCCTCTCAATCACCTGCCATTTTTCATCGGCAGTAGCTTCTGCAGAGGATCGCTGGAATCCGGCAACATAAGCCTCCCATTCTTTCTGCCTGGGCTTTTGGGCCAGTTCGGCCATGGCCTTTTCATGGTCAAAATCAGGAACGGTGTCCATGATCATGAAAAGCCGGGTCCCGGCTATATAGATTTCCATATCAATAATTCCCACTTCCCGGATCCCCTGTATGATCTCCGGCCAGGCCGCCCCTTCTGCATGGACCTTTTTGTAAGCCGCAATCAATTCCGGATCATTCTTCAGTTCAAGGGTTTTGCAGAAACGCTTGAAATAAGGATAGGTATTCTTTTCGTTGTATTCCATATAATGTTAATTAGTACTTTACTTTAATCCGGATAGACCCTTCAATTTCCTTCTCCGAAGCCACCATGACATATCCGCCGCCACTTCCCGAGGTAATGGCTCCGGGGTAATTGGGCAGGTATTTCGTTTCCATTTCATGCATTACCCAATCGGGTATCGTGCAGGGCAGCATTTTTTTCCATGCCAGGAAAGAATTGGTCATGGCCTTCCCCAGACCATGAATGTCCTTTTTCAGGATGCTTTCCCAGCAGAGGTCGCCCGATTCACCAAGTTCTTTCACAAAGGTGCGCTTCAGGTTTTTCATCTTCAGAGGATCATAGCCCTCGGGACGCGGGTCCAGCGGCATTAGATTAAGAACCTGTGAAAGCCAGTCGCAAATATCCGGGTCAATGCACGATTCAATGCGAACGGGCCAATAGCCCCCTTCGTAATAAAGCCGGCTAATTCCCGGAGCCAGCAGACCAATATGATCCTGGGAACCTGACACATATCCTGTATCCGGAAGATTTTCTGCGCCGAATAACAATCGGGCGTTTTGAATGGGATCGCCTTCCGGGATTTTTCCACCCCATAGTTCCAGTGCCACCTTGCGGGAACTGGTCGCCATTCCGGAACGGTCGTTGAAATCAAGGGTGGGCCAGATCTGCGCAACAACAACCGAGCCCGGATATACTGAGGAAACCCAGGGCTGATCCATCCAGCCACCTGCAATGCACACCCGGTAAGGAAAGAGCATATCCCTCTTAGAAGCAGAACTTGCGCGTGCGGGTAATCCTTCTTCCGGTATCCGTTTCAGAACAATGTATTCAACACCAAATTGTTCACACAATTGTTTTTTTTCAGGTGTATCGCCATCCTCATTAACAACGAAAATGTCCGGCTCAATCCTTCGCATATCCGGTTCAAAATCAAGCATACCACTTCCCGATGCAATAAAAGCTTCATGAACATACTTAATAGCTCCTACAATATATTTACGCTCCATCTGCGAAAAATAAGGAGATTTCCCCTTCAATATCAACAGATTCTGGTCCCGACCGATCGCTACATAAAGCTTTCCATATTCGGCCGCCGTTTTGAAAAATGCTATATGACCACCATGCAACAAATCAAAGCAACCACTTACCATTACTGTTTTTTCTTTCATCACATCAGGTATTAATGTGTAAACGGTTGGCTGAGTGTCGATTTTGCCAGGTTCTCCTTATCCTTTACCATCTGTTCCCTGATCCAGGCATAGGTGCTGGTCAGTCCTTCCTTCAGCGAAACGGAAGGTTCCCAGCCCAGGTATTTTTTAATCAGGGTGTTATCACTGTTGCGGCCACGAACACCCTTGGGTGCATGCAGGTCATAGGAACGTTTCATCTTGTGTCCTGCAATACCTTCAACAATGTCAACAAGCCGGTTGATGGAGACCATTTCACTGCTGCCCAGGTTGATGGGTTCTTCGATGTTGCTGTACATTATATCGAGGATACCCTTTATGCAGTCATCGATATACATGAAGCTCCGGGTCTGATGCCCGTCGCCCCAGATAACAATTTCACCTGTCCCGTATAATTCCTTGTCAATTACTTTTCTGCAAATGGCAGCGGGTGCCTTTTCCCTCCCTCCGTCATAAGTTCCGAAAGGACCGTAAACATTATGAAAACGTGCAACCCGGGTGATCAGCCCATAATCTTCAGAAAAGTGGCGGCACATCCGCTCGCTGAATAGTTTTTCCCAGCCATACCCGTCTTCAGCCAGGGCAGGATAGGCA
>Ga0209431_10002915_pt1 | contig 13750 bp, 11 predicted proteins | sample RifCSP13_3_FD_184021 | JGI IMG/M metagenome (GOLD analysis project Ga0209431, IMG submission 184021) | Soil microbial communities from Rifle, Colorado - Rifle CSP2_sed 13_3 (SPAdes) (version 2) | ecosystem: Environmental > Terrestrial > Deep subsurface > Rock core/Sediment | place: Rifle...
TATCTTTAAGGGCATTAAAGAAAATGGGTCATCACTGATTGCCTATGGTATGGCCATAGCCGGGTTAACGGTCTTAATCGCCTTTATATGCTTTGGACTTGCATACTATTTTCTTCCCTCGCCGCAAATAGAAGGAGTTAATTTTGAGCTCCTCTTCTGGGGTGGTGGACATATACTTCAATTTACTAATACCATTTCGATGGTCGTTGTGTGGATTTCTTTGCTCCATTTAACCCTGGGGATTTCTCCCCTGCGGGAAGGCCTCTTAAGAGTCCTTCTATGGGCCTATCTCTTATGTGTCCTTCCCGCCCCTCTTTACTTTTTCATTTATGACATCTCAACTCCGGAATATAAAAACAGCTTTACCCGTCTTATGGAGTTTGGCATCGGCCTTCCAACTGGGATTCTTATTATATCGATCATAGTGGCAATCATAGCCCAGAGAATCCGGAGAGGAGGGCTACCCTGGGCAAACCCCATGTTTTCTTCCCTGGCCCTGTCTGTCTTAGTATTTACCCTGGGTGGTATCATTGCCCTCAGCATAAAGGGCAGCAATGTGAAGATACCCGCCCACTATCATAGTGTGATAGGCGCTGTAACACTCGCCTTTATGGGGGTTACTTATCATCTACTCCCTTTGATTAAAAGAGAGGTTTATCTGAAAAGGCTCAGCACGATTCAGCCCTATCTGTACGGTCTCGGTGTGCTGGTCTTTTCTCTGGGGCTATTCTGGGCCGGCTCCCATGGCGTTCCGAGGAAGACCTTTGGAGCAGCCCAAAATCTTGATACATACTCGAAATTAGTTGGAATGGGTATGATGGGTCTCGGAGGGATTATCGCAATATTGGGAGGGGCCACCTTTGTCATCAATGCCATTATCTCCCTGTTAAAGCGCAGAAAAGTTGATATTCCTTTAGAAGAGGCGGAGATTTATGTTTAAGGATTATCTATCCATATTTAAGATCCGAATAGGAATGCTGATCGCCTTCAGTGCGGTTGTGGGATATGTTGTTGCTGAAAAAGGCGTACCTTCTTTCCTAAGGATTTTCCTTCTTGCTATATTGACTCTTATGGCATCGGCCGGTGCAGGCGCGTACAATCAATACTATGACAGAGACATAGACGCTATTATGAAAAGGACTGGTGGCCGCCCATTAGCATCGGGGAGAGTCCGCTTAACTCATGGTGTAGCTTTTGCAGGAATCTTCCTCATCTTCCTGTCAGTTATCGTTGCCTTTTTCACTTTTAATTATGTAGTATCACTGCACCTGTTTCTCGGTGCCTTTGTCTATGCAGTTATATATACCGTGTGGCTTAAGAGACGGAGCTGGATAAATATAATCATCGGAGGATTGTCCGGCAGTTTTGCCGTACTTGCCGGCGGGGCCGCATCAAGACCTGATTTTTGTCTCCCTCCTATGCTCCTTGCCGTTGTTTTATTTTTCTGGACACCATCCCATTTCTGGAGTTTTGCCATAGTCCACAGGGAAGATTATCAAAAGGTCGGTATTCCCATGCTCCCTGTCATCCTCGGCAACTATAAGAGCGCTTTATTGATACTATTCAATACGCTATTCCTCTTTATTTCTTCACTGCTTCCTTTCTTTTTTGGATATCTTGGCTTAATTTACCTATCCGTTGTGGTCATCATAGGAACCTTTTTCATCATCAGAAATATTCAGCTCTTCTTTAATCCTTCAAAAGATATCGCCTATAAGAACTTTAAGGCTTCTATGATTTATTTATCAGTACTGTTCATCTCTGTTCTCTTAGATACTAGTTTAAGGTAAAAATGATAATAAGAGGAATCACATTAATAACAATCCTTTTTGTCTCTGGAATCATTCTCAACTTTACCCCCCTTACCTTTGCCTCTATCCCAGAGCAAGAAAATATAGAGGCGACGAAGGCAATGATGGCTGCTGAGCAGTCAGTAGGAAAAAAATTGGGCAGGTATCTATTAACGGATCAGGATGGGAAAAGGTTTAGTTTAAAAGATCTTTACGACCGGCCTCTCATCGTCAGTTTTATCTACACGAGTTGTCCCCATACCTGTTCAACGATTACAGCACATCTGGCAACTGCATTAAAAGAAGTAGGGAATCCTCCTGAAAGGTTTAATGTTATGACCATAGGATTTGATTATGAGAGGGATACGCCGGAGAGGATGCGGGAATTTGGGAAGAGATTCACAGATGATTTTAGCCACTGGAAGTTTGTGACTGCGGATAGAGATACCCTTGAGAAATTATCAAGGGATATTGGATTCTACTACAGTAAAAGAGGGGATGGGTTTAATCATTTAGATATGATCTCTATCATAGCCCCAGGCGGCGAAATATATCAACAGATATATGGGGCTAACGTTGGGGGCAGAGAAATCGGCACACCCTTAAGGGAATTATTGACAAATAGAAGAGAAGAAAAAAGACCGGCAAATCCTATAGGCTGGCGTGACAGGCTGATAACCATGTGCTCTCTGTACGATGAGTCTACTCAGACTTACAGGATCAATTACGTATCTATGATCAGAATATTTTTGGAGGTTATGTCTCCTATTGTTACCGTTATCTTCATGTGGAGGAGTGAGGCCTATTCCCTTGTGAAGAGAGTAGTCCCAAATTAATCAGAAACCCACAGAAAGGAGGTGAAAGGATTATGCCGGAAGAAAAAAAGATGTCTGGTTGGCAGCTCTTGTATGATGATGTTTCTATGCTGTTTTTCTTGGGTGTGGTCATTCCAACAGTGCTTTATGTTATATGGGGAGTTATGGAGTATGCATTTGCTCCAACATTTTCTTTGCCACAAGGTCCCACACCCTAAAAATTTAATTTAAATGGAGGAAAAACATGCCTATAACCTCTCCTGAAAAATACTGGTGGAAACCAGCAGATAAGGAAGAAAAAGTATGGCTTAGCATCGCGTTATTATGGTGCCTCGTGCTGACTATCATGATGCCCCTCATGCATTTCATAGGTACTCAGAACCCTTCAGTCAATCCGATGAAGATTAGACCACAGGATTACAGGACAATTAGTGAGGCCTTTATAGAAAAATATAAGGTTGGAGAAGAGAAAGGTGTTCCTATTGTTGAACCACCTGATGGCGCTGATGTGTACCTTAGGGGGCAGATGTGGACATGGACTCCTATACTTAAACTCAAGAAGGGTGTAAATTATAAGTTCCATATATCATCCGTTGACCTGATGCATGGGTTTTCACTGCAGCCGCTTGTTATGAATTTTCAGATAGTGCCAGGCCATGACAATATATTAAACATGACACCTACATCCGCCGGGACATTCCATATAATCTGTAATGAGTTCTGCGGTATAGGCCACCATACAATGATTGGTAAGATAATTGTGAGTTAGGGAAGGAACTACCTCTTCCGTGTGGCCTTCTCTAACATTTTTTTAAAAAAAGGGGGTAGAAAAAGATGGCAAATGAATTGGAGTTTAGAACCTGTCCCATTACAGGGAAAAAGGTTTATGCAGCGACTCAGAACCTTATATGGATAAATGCAGTAACAGCAGTAGTCTTTATCCTTGTAGGCGGGATCATGGCATTTCTGGTTGGAATGACACGCTGGCCTGCAGTCCATCTGCTCTCTGCCGACCTGTTTTATAGATTCCTGACAGCCCATGGGCTGAATATGCTCATATTCTGGATCATATTCTTTGAGATAGCAGGTCTCTATTTCGGGTCATCGGTTTTGCTTAGTTCAAGACTTGCAGCGCCAAAGGTCGCATGGCTGGCCTATATCCTGATGCTTGTTGGGGCAGTCCTGGTTGATATCATGGTATTCACCGGTAAGGCGACCGTCATGTTCAGTTCTTATGTCCCTCTGCAGGCTGACCCGCTTTATTATCTCGGGGTTATCCTTTTTGCTGTCGGCGCCTTGATAGGATGCGGCATCTTTTTTGGAACATTGGCAGTAGCCAAGGCAGAGAAGACCTATGAGGGGTCTGTTCCTCTGGTCACTTTTGGTTTAGCTGCGGCAGCCATCATTGCTGTTTTCACCCTCGCATGTGGCGCTATAATTTATATACCGACATTCCTGTGGTCTCTTGGGCTGATAACAAACTTAGACCCGGGTGTATACAGGTTAATCTTCTGGGGACTGGGCCATGCATCCCAGCAGATAAATGTAACTGCAATGGTCTCTATATGGTATCTCTTAGGGGCGCTGACTGTTGGGGCAAAACCTGTTAATGAGAAGATATGCAGAAGCGCATTTTTCCTGTACATCCTCTTTATCAACCTTGCATCTGAACATCACCTTCTGACAGACCCAACCTTAAGCCCATACCATAAGATGGCAAATACCTCTTACTTCATGTACCTGGCAGTGCTTGCCAGTATGATCCATGCCCTGGCAATCCCAATGACGGTTGAGGTTGCTCAGCGGAAGAAGGGATATACAAAAGGACTATTTGAATGGCTGACAAAGGCGCCATGGGGCGAGCCTGGCTTCCCTGCAATGATGTTCTCTCTTTTTATATTTGGTTTCATCGGGGGGATAACAGGTGTGGTCTATGGAACAGAACAGTTATCCATCAAGTCCCACAATACATGGGCCCTAACCGGCCACTTTCACGGTACCGTTGTAGGTGGAACCACCCTTGCCTTTATGGGTCTTACCTATTATGTGATCCCCCTCATCTTCAGGCGGGAGATTATAGGGAAGAAGCTGGCGGTAGCCCAGCCATACATTTTTGCTATTGGAATCATTCTAATTGCATTAGGTATGGGAGGCGCTGGAACACTGGGTTCACCAAGAAGGCACTGGGATGTTACCTTTGCTGACGCTGTTCTTCCATTCTCATTTGACCCTGCTGTGATTTTTTTCACAACAATAGCCGCCATAGGTGTTATAGCGGCAGTTGTAGGCGGGGCGATATATGTTGGAGTGGCTGTGCTCTCAGTATTTTTTGGCAGGAAGATAGGTCCAAATGAGGCCACCCTATTCTATAGGGTTTCATAAATTAAGAGATTGGATCATTAAAGGAGGATTATCATGGAAGAAAAACATGGGGAAAGTTGGCCGGCGCCAGGCAGCTTTGTTATTATCATGATCTTTTTAGCAATGTTTATTTTGTTCTACTTCTTAAACTGGAAGTGGTTGTCCATGGTGTGGAATATTGGAAAATGAAGGTTATGTCTTCAGGTCTTCGGGGAGCTCCTAGATAATTTCCGAATGGGCAGTTTTTTATAATAATACTATTATAAAATTACTGCCCTTTTTTTTGACCAGGTTCCTTTCCTTTGCCTCCCTACTTTTAACACCTGATATGATTATTGTCATAGCTTCAAATGGCAAACTGTATTACGGTATTACCGTGTATTTAATAGAACAGATAATAATTAGAATAAATGAAAGCAATTGATTATGTCATTTAAGGGGTCTTAGAGGAGAATCGGATTATGGGTTCTAAGGGGAAAAGAATCGTATATACTATTGACGGTTGGGCAGACAGGATATTCACACCTAAATATAATCCATTATACTGGTTAGGCACACTATGTTTCGTTTCCCTGATGCTGATACTTATCAGCGGTAGTTACCTGTTTTTCTTTTATAGGACCGGCGCCCCTTACGAATCCGTTCAGGACCTTACTGTTACCCAATGGTATATTGGCGGCTTTTTGCGGAGCATACACCGCTATGCCTCTGATGGGCTAATTATGTTCCTGACTCTCCACCTCTCGCGGGAGTTTCTTCTTGGAAGATTTCGTCAGTGGCGGTGGTTATCCTGGGTTTCGGGTACTGCCCTCCTGATCGCTTGTATTATCCTTGGGATCATAGGGTACTGGCTGGTTTGGGATGGACGGGCACAGTTAATCGCTCAGAAAACCGCCCAATTACTTAATGATATTCCAATTTTTATTGAACCTCCCTCACGCTCCTTTTTAAGCGGTGATACCATCAGCAAGATGTTGTTCTTTGTCCTCCTTCTGGGACATATAGGCATATCGCTTGTAGGGATAAGCGCTTTGGTATTTATACATACCTCGAGAAATGCCAGGCCGGCGCTTAAACCTCCGCGCGCAATTTCTGTTGCACTATTGATTGTGCTCTCTATATTATCCTTCATTGTCCCGGCCACCAATGCTCAAACGGCTGATATGGGCAAGCTGCCCATTAATATCCCTTTTGATTGGTTCTTTTTATTTATATACCCATTAGCTTCTGCCTTGTCTAAGTGGGTCTTCTGGTTCACATCAGCCGGCGGCGCCTTACTACTTTTCATGGCGCCCTGGCTTGGAAGATCCGGAAGGCATCCACCAGCCCAGGTCCTATTGGAGAAATGTGTAGGGTGCGGGCAATGTAATAAAGACTGCCCCTATGAAGCCATCAGAATGGCTCCCAGAAAAGATGGGAGACCGTATCTCCTGCAGGCAGAGGTCATGATTGGCAGGTGTGCAAGCTGCGGTATCTGCATCGGGTCCTGTGGTTCTAAAGGGACTAATCTGCCTGACCGGACATTGGAGCAAATAGAAAAGGAGATAACAGGACTTTTGAATCTGCCACAAAGGCAAGATAGTGGACCGAAGATACTGGGTCTGGTCTGTGAAAAAAGCGGCAGACTGGATGAGATTATTGATACTAAAACCAGAAGTATTAAGGGAATGCCTAACATACTCGTTATTACCTTTCGTTGTGCCGCTATGATTCATCACTCTACCATTGAATATGCCCTCGCATCAGGGGCAGATGGTGTATTTGTAGGCGGCTGTCAGACCGAGGAATGCTACTATCGTGAAGGTTCCAGGTGGTCGCATGCAAGGTTGACGGGGGAGAGGGCGCCCGTTGTCTTACCATTGAAAGGGACCACGAGCAATTACTCACGGATCCGTGCATATTGGCTATCTCCTCTCCGGACCAAAGACCTCATCCATGAGATAAGTCTCTTTCAGGAGGAACTTAAGCAGACAGATACTGTCAGTGCCTACAAGCCTATAGAGACTGTAATACCCCGGGAGGGGACATACAAAAAAGTGGCGGCGCTTGCCGTTATTCCCCTGCTTCTGCTGCCTGCCTTCCTCATCTCCTTTCTATCCACAAAACCTACATATCCTTTCTACAGCAAAGACAAGGCCTTAATAAAATTCACCTTCAAACACTCTGGTAAACAGGAAGATTGCAAGGAATTAACTGAGAAAGAAACAGAAGGTAAACTTAAACATATGAGGAAGACAAACTCCCCTTACTCCCGCATGAGGATGGATTGTGCGAGAAAGAGGCTCCCCAGCTATGTAGAGTTAGATTTAGACGATAGAAATGTATTATCCAGGGTCTATCACCCTACAGGCTTGAGAGATGACGGCTCAACATTTGCCTATGAGGAAATACCCGTAGCGCCAGGAATGCATGAAGTCAGGGTCAAAATGAGGGATACCAAAGATGTCAGCGCATTTGATTATAACTTTGAAAAGAAAATAAATCTCGGAGCAGGACAAGTCGCTGTCATTGATTTTGACAGTGATGACAATAAATTTTACATCATGGGGCAGACTGAGGAGGAAAAAGGTGAATAATGTCTCAGAACAGAGGGTATTACTGACAAGAGATATCCCTGCGAGCGACTTCCGTTCTTTGGAGACAATCTCCATAGACAGCTATCTCGCAAAGAACGGTTATAAGGCATTGGCTAAAGCCCTTCAGGAATTGAAGCCAGGAGATATTATCGAAGAAGTAAAGAAGTCAGGATTGCGTGGCCGGGGAGGCGGTGGATTCCCGACATGGCGGAAATGGGAACTCGTAGCCGGAACAACAGGAGAGGAAAAATATCTCTGCTGTAATGCTGCCGAGGGTGAACAGGGGACACTTAAGGACCGCTGTCTTATCCGCTCAAACCCCCATCAATTAATTGAAGGAATCATTATCGCCTCCTATGCAGTCGGGGCCCATGTGTCTTATCTCTATGTCAACGAAGAGTATTGTGAAGAGATTAGGTTGCTTGAGAAGGCCTTAGAAGAGGTTAAAGAAAAAGGATATATTGGTGAAAAAATTATGGGAACTGATTTCTCGCTGGATATCCATATTCAGAAGTGTCCTCATAAATATGTTGCGGGTGAAGAAACGGCAATGATAGAGGTCATAGAAGGCAGGGCGGCCAAGCCATGGCAAAAGCCTCCGTATTATCCAGCCACCAGGGGACTCTATGGAAAGCCGACTCTTGTGAACAACACTGGAACATTATCAAACATACCGCATATTGTCCTGAGAGGCGGCGATTGGTTTTCTAAGATCGGCTCTCAAAAGAGTCCGGGGACTATGCTCTTTACCCTTAGCGGTGATATAAACAGGCCTGGAGTATATGAGTTACCCTTGGGGACCCCCCTCAGATGGCTTATCAATAACTGTGGTAATGGATTAAAGGACGGAAGAAGATTTAAGGCAGCCTTTCTACCAGGGAATTCCCCTGTCACAGAATCACAGCTTGATGTCCCCCTTGATTTTGACTCTTTAAAAGAGGCAGGCTCAGGGCTTGGTTGTGCTGCTGTCACTGTTCTGGGGGACGGAACCTGTGCCGTAGATACAACTCTGAAATTTTCCCGATTCCTTATGGAAGAGTCATGCGGACAATGCCCCCTCTGCCAGATGGGGACTGCCAACATGGCCAGACTGCTCCAAAAGATCGAGGATGGCCATGGCACAATGGATGACCTTGCCGGCATTGAAAATACATGCCGCCTTTCAAAGGGGCAGGGCTACTGTTATCTTCTATCAGGGGCTGTACTCATTGTTGAGGGTGCCATCAGACACTTCAGAAAGGAGTTTGAGACCCACATCCATGAAAAGAAATGTCCTCTGCAAAGCAGTCCCGTCAATACGTTATAAAATCTATTTGACGGCTTCGTAAAAAGCGGGGTACCCATTGCTACGAAGTAAATGCAATGGGTCGTGCGGCGTTGCGCTGCATCCTTCGTCATTGCGGCGTAACTACAAGTACGCCTCATTCCTCAGGATTTGCGCGCCTTCGGGTACCCACTTTTGTGGGTGATGGAGCTTTTTACGAAGCCGTCCGCTGTCGAGACTTTTTACGAGGCTGTCCTATTTAGATTGAAGAAATTATTCCTCTATATTGAAGACTGGGCCAACAGATGTTTCTCGCCCCGCTTTAATCCATTCTATTACCTTGGAGCAATATCCACACTCTTTTTTATCATCCTGTTAATAAGCGGTATATACCTGTTTATATTTTACAGGACCAACAACCCTTATCAGATAGTCCAGGATTTAACTGAGAAACAATGGTATCTGGGTGGCATTATAAGGAGCATTCATAGATATGCCTCTGATGGCTTGATAATCTCCCTCCTCCTGCATACGCTGCGTGAATATGTTAATGGCAGATACAGCCACTACAGATGGCTGGCCTGGGTCTCCGGCGTTATACTTTTTATTATCAGTTTCATATTGGGCATTTCAGGTTATTGGCTGGTCTGGGATCAAAGGGCCCAGTTAATTGCCCTAAAGACATCAGAACTGTTAAATGATGTGCCCCTTTTTATTGAACCTCCATCCAGGTCTTTTCTCAGCAATGAGTCCCTCAGTGGAATGCTCTTTTTCCTTTTGCATTTTTTGCATTCAGCTTTACCGTTTGCCATGCTTATACTGATAGGCATACACACCATGAGATGTTCGCGTCCAATACTCAAAACACCTAACGTTATCACTATGGTTGTAATAGTCATGATGCTTATGGTATCTATCATTAAACCAGCCACCAGCGCTGAACCTGCGGACCTGACCAGATTTCCAATAAATATTCCTTTTGATTGGTTCTTCTTTTTCATATACCCGGTGAAGTCTAATCTCCCAAAACCCGCCTTCTGGTTGATGACTACAGGCGTAACCCTGACGCTCTTTATAATGCCATGGATTAAAAGGCATAGGCCGCCTGCTGCACAGGTTGTATTAGAAAAGTGCACAGGCTGTGACCAGTGTAATAAGGATTGTCCCTATGGGGCCATCCGTTTGCAACCTCGTACAGACAGGTTAGCCTATAAGATGGAGGCAGTCATCATACCTGAGAGATGTGCTGCCTGCGGTATATGTGTTGGCGCCTGCGATTTTAATGCCGTCAATCTGCCCGGTATGACCGATTTACAGATTAAGGAAGAGATAACTAATCTTTTATCTGGTATTCAACTCATGGACAGAAAACCAAAAATCCTGCTGCTGATTTGCGAACAAAGTATAAGATTTAATGCCAAAGTGGATATTATAAAAAGAATGATAAATGTAAAAGTGATATCACTACCCTGTATTGGCATGATTCAACCTGAAATGATAGAGATAGGATTTAATGCCGGTGCAGACGGTATTTTTGTCTCCGGTTGCGTGATGGGTGATTGTCATTACCGTAAAGGCAACATCTGGTTGCAGGCAAGGCTGAGAGACAAAAGACCGCCGTTACTGGATAAAAGAATTGATCGCCATAGAATCAGGGAATGCCGGCTGTCACCTATCAATACTATTAAACTTGTTGAAGAAATACTCCTCTTTGAAGAAGAACTTAGTGTCTATAATTTAGACGGACATAAAAGGCCCCATATTACTTAACAACTTCTCCCCCTGAATTTATCCAGGCAGTTACACCCCCATCAAGATTTCTAATTTTACTGAAACCGAGATTTGAGAGAACATCACTGATTTTTTTTGACCTTTCGCCATTCTCACAATAGATAACAATCTCTTTTCCCCTGTTTTCTCTTAGCACATTTTCCATTCTTTCTACATTTGTAAAGGGAAAATTCATGGCCCCTTTTATATGGCCTTTTTTAAAATGTTCCTCAGTCCTTGTATCAACAAGGATAAGCTCTTTATTCTGACTCATCAGGTTCAAAAGATCTTCGGATGAAATTGTTTCATATTCGTATTTGGGCTCTTTGTTTCGCCACACATCTGATGTTTTGAATAAAAAATTTATAATGCCGAAGACCATAATGAGCACGAAAATGGCCGCATATTGAATGTATATCTTCTTTTTCCTATCCACTTTTAAAATCTCCTCTGTTAATTCAGCCATGAAAGCAATTTCATTTAATCGATCGTCCAGAGATTACTATAATTATAGGATTTAAGCAAGCGAAATAGAGGTAACCCCTCGGTGAAGAGGGTAAGGGTGGTAGCCGCAGGCTTTAGCCTGCGTTCTATGGCAGAATGGACGCAACCTAAAGGTTGCGGCTACGTCTGAGAATACCTCTTATTTCGGAGGAGTGAAGCAAGGGCATTTACAATAAATAAGATTCCCCCGAGGATGGCTATGCCGCCGCCGATGCCTACGAGGATCATCCCTGCCATTTTCGCGGCATTGTCCAGATGCTGTGCCGCGCCAAAGGTCTTGCGGGCAACACCATGGGCGCCTGCCCAGTAGAGGCCGAGGACAAAGAGGGCCTGCCCCGTCCCATAGATATAGGGTTGAATCGCGGCAAGCCTCCGGCTATAGGTTTCCCTTTTCAACAGAAAGAGGAGATGATTTGTCAGCCCCATGAATGCGAGGGTGACCCCTCCGATAACGCCGTGGTAGTGGGAAGGTATCTTTGTGTTATACCCGTAGATCTTATACGATATCAGCCCCCCGAGTCCAAAGAGGATCATTGAAATAACCAGCGAAGAGAACTCAGGCATGTTCCAGGGGAGATCTTTGAACCTCTTTGAGGCGATAATGGCCAGGATGGCCAGGGAAAAGATAGCCGTAGAGGGTCCGAGTCCGTATTCCATAATGCCGGTGAAGAACCTGACATATTCCGTGCTGGAGGTATCAAAGAAGATGTATATGAACGGGGCCGGGAGAATAAATGTCAGATAGAGCAGATAGAGTCCCTTCGAATAGCCGTCCCTCATTGGGAACTTTTTAAAGACGAGGTTTGTAAGGAAGAGCCACACGGTCACCATGGTAATGGTATTGGTAAACTGGAGGACATGCCCCCCTCCCCAGAAGAGCATCTCAAGATTAACCGGTGTTTTTTCAGATGGCGCCATAATCTGGGAATAGTATGACAGCCCAAAGCAGGCTATAGCGCTGAGGCCGGCTGCTCCTGAGATCATCATCCCGAAGGTCAGCAAGGGGAGGCGGCCCTCATAGCTCTTCTCCTGCCATGCCCTCCCTATGGTTAAAAACGTATTGATCAGGGTCAGGATGATCCCCGAGGCCAGGAGCAGAAGGCCTGTATAAAAGAGGGGGTGCGTCAATACAGGGATGTAATTGATAAACTGCGGGTCGCCTATGCCGGATGCCGCGGCAATAATGACGAGCAGGGCGCCGGCCACAGAGAGGAGAAGACCGCCCCAGCCTAACGTCCTATTAAAGGGTATGGTGTTCAGGAGGATTGTGCTGGTCAATGTCCATAAGAGCCCCTCAAATGCCAGGAACCAGATAATAAAGGATAAGGTGACGTGCCCCACTAAGGCGACGCGGATATAATCCGGCCGGGGGAGGAGGCTATGGACAAAGGGAGTCCTTGCCGTTACGATCATGAATGCAAATATCCCGGCAAACATCAGCGAGGCGACAGCAAAGGATAGCCAGGCGTAAAGCAGCCTCCTTGTATCTTCATCCAGCCCGTCTTTACCAGCATTCATCCCGATCATCATCGCAATCCCCGGATTTCTGTAAGGTTCATCCGAAAAATCCTTGTCTCCATGCTGTAGCCGCAGACTTTAGTCTGCGACCTATGTCTCTGTGCTATCATGGCACGCAAACTAAAGTTTGCGGCTACAGCCTGATTTTCATGCTCCTTTGTGCCCCGAAGGGGCATGTGGGTTTCATGTGCAGTCATTGTATAAAAAAAAGATTTGACAAGTCAATTTAATAGGATAAACATAGTCCTGTTTTTATTTCAGGCTGTGTACGAGTAGAAAGGAGTTATGAATGTTCAGAGACGGGAGCAGAGGCGCAGAAAAGGCTTGTAGATTATCTAAGGGGGTGTAACTTTGCAAAGATGGCAATCTCGGCAGCAAAGAAAACAAAAACCTTTAATCAAAGGAAAGGAGGGCCAAAATGAATACTCTTAACCTCAGAAAGGAGGAGAATTATCATGAACGGATATACAGTAGAACATGAGATCCCAGGCCATGAGCCGCATTGGGAGACAAGCCCCTGGCCCCTGGTGCTGAGTATGGCAATGCTGTTCGTCTTTCCCTTTGCCTTTTCCCTCTATTTTGTATACAGCAAGCCGGTCATGGCGATCCTGTCATTAGGGATCGGCGTCCCATTGACAGTGCTTGCGGTGGCAGGCTGGATCAGCGAAGGGGTCGGACAGGCGCGGGAACCCGGTTATAGCGTCAAGGCGATGCCCTTCTTCATTGCGGCAGAGGCGTTTATCTTTGTCGCCTTTTTTGTGGCCTACTGGGTGATGCGGCTCGGCGCGTCATCCTGGCCGCCGGCCGGGACACCGGAGATTACAATCACTGTTCCAATCATTATGACCCTTGTCCTGGTGTCATCCAGTTTTACGATCCATCTCAGTGAGCAAAAGATGGAACATGGCGACAGGGGCGGATTCCTGATGTGGCTCATTGCCACAATTCTCCTCGGCACACTCTTTCTCGGCCTCTCCATGAATGAATATTCCCATCTCTTTGCTGAAGGCTTTAATTTTAAGACCAATGCCTACAGCACAGCCTTCTTCTCCATCACAGGTTTCCATGCCTCTCATGTATTTGTCGGTATAGCGATGTTCATCTGCATCCTGATACCGGCGCTGATGGGGAAGATGAGCAGGAGCTTTATGA
>Ga0209431_10002917_pt1 | contig 13743 bp, 14 predicted proteins | sample RifCSP13_3_FD_184021 | JGI IMG/M metagenome (GOLD analysis project Ga0209431, IMG submission 184021) | Soil microbial communities from Rifle, Colorado - Rifle CSP2_sed 13_3 (SPAdes) (version 2) | ecosystem: Environmental > Terrestrial > Deep subsurface > Rock core/Sediment | place: Rifle...
ACTCGGTACTGTGGCGGCGGTGCCGGTGAGTTTTCATCTCCTCATCCTCCGACACCCGGCCGAGGGGGTCAATTCCGAAGCGTCTGACTGTCTACTGGGAGGGGGTCACTCCAGTTCCCCGTTGATCTTGGCAACCCGCGTTCCCGTGCACTCTGCGGGGCTATACTTGGTATCGGGATTCTTGTTTGCATTCTCACTTCCGTACATCTTTACCAGCATCGCGTAATCGACATTTCCAGAGAAGGAGTTTTCCACGGCATCAACATATTTCCGGTAGCCGTCCGATGTTAGCTGAATTCGGTGGGCAAGCCTTCCGGCCAAGTCATTTATGAACTCAGACGCATGCTCAGCAGAACGACGACCTATCTTCCAGCAGGGGACCAGCTTCGTATCGGCGCAAATCGCCGTGAAGGTCCATACGTCTCCAAATCCGAATTGCTCCGCGTATTTTTCAGGGACATTCCTGCTCTTCGAATAGCAGAAGCTCCATACCTCATCGACCTGGATGCGCTTGCAGTTCAGGTTGTGGAATGCCTTATCCTGATACTCCGCGCATGCCTTGCCGAGATCGGCAAGGAGCTTGAGCACTGTACCCTTGGCCGCGCCCGTCATGCGGGACGTGGCGCGGATCGAGTTCCCCTCCACCAAGGCGGCTACGATTTGTGCCCTCTGTTTCGTGCTCAGCCTGTTCATCTCCGTCCCCCCTCAAGCCTGATGTGACCAGTATGCTTGAGCGGTCAAGCAATGTCAACAGTTAATTTCCTATTCGCTATGCTTGAGCGGAAAAGTATCCTTGACTTCCTCCAGGGAAGTTGGTATAAATGAGGGTGCCCGTGGTGGGACTCGAACCCACAAGGCCAGCCAGCCAGCGGATTTAAAGTCCGCCGTGTTTGCCAGTTTCACCACACGGGCACTACATGCAACCCCCTAACGGGGGGGCAGGGTGTGGGTGAGACGCGGTGTCCGCCAAGACCTTAGCCGTCTCACCCACTTTGTTTTTTACAGGCCTCCCTGCGATGCCCTGCCACTAATAATTTCTTCATCACATTGCTCCTCCTTCCCCGCGCCGTCGCTTTCCGAATCACCCAACAGGCACTACGTCATTTGGTTTTTTTAATCTCCCACGTTTTATCATCGTTCTCGTGAATATCTTGGATCTTAACAAGTGCCCTTCTTAGTGTTGCGTACGGATTGGTGGAAGAAAACGTTTTCCCCATCCGCTCAATTTCATCCCATATATCTTTTGCCTTGGATGGTTTAGACAGTCTCAACAGGGCGTCCCTTGCCGTGACGGGCAATTCCTTAATATCAATTATTTGCTTTGTGCCTCCAACTGGAAGCAACTTGCTCTCTGTTTTCTGAGCAGGTATACCCGCTGATTTTTTGCTCCGCCCAATACTTTTCTCATCTTGAGGTTCTCCAAGTTGATTCCGGAGTTTGCGGACATAAACGTCCTGCTCCCCAATAAGAGATTCATACTGATGCATAATGGTCTTTACCTTCTCGTCCCGCTTCCTTAGTAGTTCATCGAGATCTTGGACTGCTTGCGCTAGTATTTTCCGGAGAACGGTGGCCTCATCAGTGCCCAATTTTCACCCCCCGCCCGCATCGTTATGCTACAGGCAGAAGCGTATCACTTACGCTACTGCTTTGTCAATAGCGTAAGTAACATTATTTTATAAATTATTCAGCGATGCCTGGGGCGAGCGTATCGTACTCGGGGCGGGTTATGGTGTTATCGGGATTTACCCCATCGCGCTTGCGCGGCCTTAATCGCTATCTCTTTCCTCTTCTTCGCGGAGAGCTTGGCGGCGCGAGCCTTTCCGCCCTTAAGTCCACCGAGTCGGCCTAACGCGACGGCTGCGGGATTCTTGGAAGTTGCATTATGCAACTTTTTGGGTTTGTCCTCAGCCGTGGCATCCGCCACAATCGACGCTGCAAGCTGGCTGATATCGCGGGGCCGCTTCTTCTTTGGGGTTGTCATGCCCCAAGGATAGCATTAGCAGTCAAGCATTCGCAAGCCCCCTGGTCAGTCAAACTGACCCAATACCGGGTATATAATGAAAGCCCGCCGGGGACGGGAAATCCCCGCGGGGGGGTGATCGTGGAGCGGCGGGCGATCGTTGTGACCCGGCGCCTGCCCGGGGTGCCGTGGGACGATCTGGCGAAGCGGTTCCGGGCGGGGGCGTCTCCGCCGGAGGAGACGATGCCGCGGGGGGAGTTCCTCGCACGCGCACGGGGGGCGTCGGGGATCCTCTGCACGCTGGCGGACCGGGTGGACGAGGAACTGATGGACGCCGCGGGCCCGTCCCTCTCGGTCGTTTCGAACTTCGCCGTCGGGGTGAACAACGTCGACGTGGCCGGGGCGACCCGCCGCGGGATCCGCGTCTGCAACACGCCGGACGTCCTGACGGACGCGACGGCGGACCTCGGGTTCGCCCTGCTCCTTTCCGCGGCGAGGAAGGTGTCGGACGCCGACCGGTATCTGCGAGAGGGACGCTGGACCGGGTGGGACCCGTGGGGGTTCCTCGGCGTTCTGATCGCCGGGAAGACGCTGGGGATCGTCGGGATGGGGAAGATCGGCGCCGCGGTGGCGCGCCGGTCCCGAGGTTTCTCGATGAAGATCCTCTACAACAACCGCCGGCGGCTTTCCCCGTCGGCGGAGGCGGAACTCGCGGCGTCGTACCGCGACCTGGATCCCCTCCTCGAGGAGAGCGACTTCGTGGTGCTGTGCGTTCCCCTGACGAAGGAGACGCGGGGTCTGATCTCCCGCGAGCGGATCGGGAAGATGAAGCGGACGGCGGAACTCGCGGCGTCGTACCGCGACCTGGATCCCCTCCTCGAGGAGAGCGACTTCGTGGTGCTGTGCGTTCCCCTGACGAAGGAGACGCGGGGTCTGATCTCCCGCGAGCGGATCGGCAAGATGAAGCGGACGGCGGTCCTGGTGAACATCGCCCGGGGAGAGGTGGTGGACGAGGAGGCGGTGGCGACGGCGTTGGCGCAGGGGCGGCTGTTCGGCGCGGGGCTCGACGTGTACGAGAAGGAGCCGCGGGTGAACCCGTTGCTCTTGTCGGCCCCTTCGGCGGTGCTCCTGCCGCACCTCGGGAGCGCAACCGGGGAAACGCGGGAGGCGATGGGGCGGCTGGCGACGGAGAACCTGCTCGCCGTGCTCGACGGCCGGGAGCCGCCGTGCCCCGTCAATTGAAGCCGATTCCCTTCCGGCGGAGGAGGTCCAAGGGATCGATGGTCCCGGTCCGGGAGAAGGGGACCCGGACCACGCCGACGAACGGGGCGACCACGCCCACCGAGCCGTTGAACTCGTAAGGGAGCGCGCGGGCCTCGATCATTTCCCGCAGCGCCGCGTGGAAGACGTCGGTGTCCAGCCGCACGGGAATCTTGACCACCGTTTCCCCGGAGGGCTCGATGCGGACCTCCTCGTTCCGCTCCCCTTCCGCCAGCCTCCGGGTCCCGATCGTGGCGGAGTAGGCGACGTTGGCCACCGTCAGGGCGTACGTATTCGGGTTGTTCACCGAGAGGTGAAGGATCGCGTCCAACGGCCCCCTGGCCAGAAACGGGTTGCCGGCGAACCCGATGTGGACCAGCCGAACCTTCGGGTTCTTGAAGACCTCCTTCATCAGCGGGCGGCACGAGGAGGAGGGCAGGCACAGCGCCCCGAACAGCAGCAGGAGGACCCACCGTTTGACGATCCGCATCTCCGACGTCCGCGTCGACCCGTCGCTGCCGGAACGGTCGTTGCTCGTGCGCATAGCGACGATTATAGGCGTTCCCCCCGGGGAGGTGGAGCGGTTTTCCGTGGTGCGGCGGGGGTACGACGCCCGCCGGAAGGGGGACGTGCGCCGGGTCTACACGGTGGAGTGCTCTCTCGGCTCCCCCGCGCTGGAGGAAGCGGCCTGCGCGCGGGTCCCCGGCGCGAGACGGTACGAGGCCCCTCCCGATCCGTTCCCGAAAACCTCCGTGCGGCGCCCGGACCTCCCTCCCGTCGTCGTGGGGGCCGGACCGGCGGGACTCTTCGCCGCCCTCACGCTGGCCCGGTTCGGCGCCCCGCCCGTTATCCTGGAGCGCGGCCGGCCGGTGGAGGAGCGGGCCGGGGACGTCGCCCGGTTCTGGCGGGACGGGACCCTCGACCCGGAGAGCAACGCGCAGTTCGGGGAAGGGGGCGCGGGGACGTTTTCGGACGGGAAGCTCACCACGCGGATCGGCGACCCTCTCGTGGACCACGTGGTGTCGGTCTTCGCGGAGTACGCGGGGATCCCCGGGCTCGTGAAGGACGCGAAGCCGCACGTCGGGACCGACCGGCTCCGTCGCTTCTGCCGGCGGATGCGCGGGGAGCTCTCGTCCCTTGGCGCCACGATCCGGTTCGGGGCGCGGGTCGAGGAGTTGTCGCTGTCGGACCGGACAGTGTGCGGGGTCCGGCTCGCCGGGGGCGAGGAGGTGCGATCCCCGGTCGTCCTCCTGGCGATGGGCCACTCGGCGCGCGACACGGCACGACGGCTCTTCGCGCAAGGCGTCGGGATGGCGGGGAAGGCGTTCGCCGTGGGATTCCGGGTGGAGCATCCCCAGCCGTTGATCGACCGGATCCAGTACGGGAGAATGACCGGGAAGGGTCTTCCCCCCGCGGAATACCGTCTTGCGGCGCGGGCCCCGTCGGGACGCGGCGTCTACACGTTCTGCATGTGCCCGGGCGGAGAGGTGATGAACGCGGCGTCCGGGGAGGGGCAGTCGCCCGTGAACGGGATGAGCGTCCGGGCGCGCAACTCCGGGTTCGGGAACAGCGGGATCGTCGCCTCGGTGACGCCGGCCGACTTCGGGGACGCGGGAGGGGGCGATACCGGCCCCCTCGCGGGGATCGCCTTCCAGGAGGAGATCGAGCGCCGGGCGTTCGGGCGCGGTGGCGGCGGATACGGCGTGCCGGCAGCGAACCTGCTCGCCTTCCTCCGCGGAAACGATCTCCCCCCGTCCCCGGGCCGCCTCCTTGCCCCGCGCGTCGTCCCGGACTCCCTGCGCGGCATCCTCCCGGGTACGGTGGAGGAGGATCTCCGCGTCGGGCTGCTCCGGTTCGGGGGAGCGATGCGGGGGTTCCTCACCCGCGAGGCGACGTTGTACGCCGTGGAGTCCCGGACCTCCTCGCCCGTCCGGATCGAACGGTCGAATTACGAGTCCGTGACGCACAAAGGGTTGTATCCTGTGGGGGAGGGCGCGGGGCACGCCGGGGGGATCGTCTCCTCCGCCGTGGACGGGATCCGCGCCGCCCTCCGCATCCTCGAAACCTATTCCTAAGTAGAAAGCGGGATTGCCGATGCAGAAAACGCGTTTCGTGAAGGACCTCAAAGAGGGGGAACCGGTCCGGGACCTGTTCCTCGTTGCGAACAAGGCGCTGTTGACCAGCAACGCCGGAAAGCCGTACCTCACCCTGCAACTGCGCGACCGGACCGGACAGATCGAGGGGAGGGTGTGGGACCGCGCCGAGGAGATCGGGAAGCGGTTCGACCGGGACGAGGTGGTCGAGGTGAGCGGCAGCGCCATCGCGTACCAAGGGCGCGTTCAGCTCAAGGTCCACGACGTCCGGCGGGAGGAAGGGGGGACGAAAGACCTCACCGAGTTCCTCCCGGTGACGAAGAAGGGAATCGGGCCGCTCTGGAAGACGCTCCAGGGGTATGTCGCGGGGGTGAAGGACGAGGACCTGGCGCGGCTCCTGGCGGTCGTCTTCCAGGATCCGCCGGAGTCGGACGTGGCGCGCCGCTTCCGCCAGGCGCCCGGCGGAAAGACGATGCACCACGACTACATCGGGGGGCTGCTGGAGCACACGGTCTCCGTCGCGGGGATCTGCCTCGTGCTGTCGGCCCACTACGAGGGGGTGAATTCCGACCTGCTGCTCGCGGGGGCGCTGCTGCACGACGTCGGGAAGGTGCACGAGCTGTCCTACGAGGGGGCGTTCGACTACACGGACGAGGGGCGCCTGCTGGGGCACCTCTACATGGGGGCGGAGTACGTGAGCGGCATCTGCGCCTCGCTCCCCGGCTTCCCGCCGGAAAAGGCGATGCTCGTGAAGCACATGATCCTCTCCCACCACGGGGAGCTGGAGTACGGGTCCCCGAAGCGGCCCAAGACGCTGGAAGCGATCCTGCTGCACCACGTGGAGAACATGGACGCCAAGGCGACCGCGTTCAACGACGCCATCGCGGAGATGCGCGAGGGGGCCCGCTGGACCGACTACCAGCGGATGTTCGAGCGATACCTCTACGCGGGGAAGCCCACGCCGTGAGTGCGCCGGTCAGCGGGACAAACATCCCAGGGGGGGACATTCCTGGTTTTCACCCGGGAGGGAGGGAAGGAGTGTCCTCCCACAGCGGGATAGAGTGTCCTGCGCCAGCCATTGCGGAAGGTTCATGATGGACGAGTGGAAGCAGTTTCTCGACGACCGGGAGCGGCGGCAATTGCTCCGGCGGCTCGTCCCGTCGACCGGCCGCGCCCCCGCCCTTGCCGTGCGGGACGGCCGGGAGCACGTCGATTTCTCCTCCAACGACTACCTCGGCCTGTCGTCCCACCCCGCGCTGATCGCGGCGGCGCGCGAGGCCCTCGACCGGTACGGCGTCGGGGCCGGGGCGTCGCGCCTCATGAGCGGAGACCTGGCGATCCACCACGAACTCGAGGAAGAGACGGCGGCCTTCAAGGGGAGCGCGGCGGCCCTCGTCTTCAATTCCGGGTACCAGGCGAACACCGGGATCGTCCCCGCCCTGTTCGGGCGCCGCGACGCCGTCTTCGCCGACCAGCTTTGCCACGCCAGCCAACTGGACGGCGCGCTCCTGTCCCGCGGCAAGCTCCTGCGTTTCCGGCACAACGACCCGGAGCACCTCGACCGGATGCTCGGGAAGCACCGCGGGGCGTTCGAACGGGCGTTGGTGATGACGGAGAGCGTCTTCAGCATGGACGGGGACCTCGCTCCCCTCGCCGCCCTCCTGGCCGTCTGCCGGCGGCACGATTGCCGGTTCATGGTGGACGAGGCCCACGCTACCGGCGTGTTCGGCCCGCAGGGACGGGGATGCGTCGAGGCTTCGGACCTCGCGGGGCAGGTGGACCTCGTGATGGGGACGTTCAGCAAGGGGCTGGGGGGGTTCGGGGCGTACCTCGCGGCGTCGCGGACCGTGATCGACTACCTGGTCAACACGGCCCGCAGCTTCATCTACTCCACCGCGCTCCCGCCGGCGGTGATCGCGGCCGACCTGGCCGCTCTCCGGCTCTGCCGGTCCGGGGAGACGCGCGGGGAGGAGCTTCTGCGCCGGGCCGCCGCGTTCCGTGAAGCCCTCCGCGGGAGAGGGTGGGCCGTCGGAGGGGAGAGCCAGATCGTCCCCGTCGTCGTGGGGGAGAGCGCCCGCGCCGTCGCCCTCTCGAAATCCCTCGCGGACCGGGGGTTCCTCGTCCTCCCGGTGCGCCCGCCCACGGTTCCCGAAGGATCGGCCCGGCTCCGCTTCTCCCTGACCGCCGCGCACACCGAGCGGCAGGTCGCCGCCGTCGTGGAGGCCCTCGGTGCCCCCTGACGAATTTACCGTGGTCGGGGAGGGCGATCCGTCGATGGTCCTTCTGCCGGGGTGGGCGACGGACGGGCGGGTGTTCGACGGCCTTTTCCCCGGGGTCGCCGCGGTGACGACCGGACCGCTCCGGCCGGAAGGCTTCACCCGCCGTCTCGCGTCGTTCCTCGACCGGTCGGTGCGGGGCCCGGTGGACGTGATCGGTTGGTCCCTCGGGGGATTCCTCGCAGCGGAGTTCGCGCGGGAGCGCCCGGAGCGGGTGCGGCGGGTCGTGCTCGTCGGGATCCGCCGCGGGTACCCGGAAGGGGACGTGGAGGCGGTTCTTCGCTCGCTCTCCGTCGACCCGGGAGCATGCCTGTCGGGGTTCTACACGCGATGTTTCTATCCGTCGCAGATGCCCGCCTGGCGCCGGTTCCGCGCCGGACTGCAGGCGGCATACCTGCGGGAGATGGACGGCGGGGTGCTTCGCGAAGGGCTTTCGTACCTGGCGAACGCCAGGCTGTCCGGCGGGACGCTTCCGCCATGCCCCGTTTCGATCGTCCACGGGGAGAAGGACGTCGTCGCTCCGCTCGCGGAGGCGGAAGGCGTGGCGCGGGAGAGCGGGAACGCGACGTTTCATCCGCTGCCGGGCGCGGCGCATGCCGCCTTCCTCGCGGAAGGATTTCTCGCGGCGGCCGCCGATGGTTGATCCCGCCGTCGTCCGCCGCTTCTCGGCCGGCGCGGCCCGGTACGAGGCGCATGCGCACGCGCAGCGGCTCTCCGCGCGCGACCTGCTGGCGTACACCGTGGCATCGCTCGGCCCAGCGCCGAGGATGAACGACAGCATTGGCGAGCCTGCCCCCAAAAGGGGGCGGGCCTTCAAGATACTCGAGCCCGGCTGCGGGACGGGGCTCTATACGCGCATGCTCCTCGACGCCTTCCCCGGCGCGTCCGTCTTCGGCGTGGACATCTCCGAGGCGATGGTGCGCGTCGCGAAGCGGCGGATCGACGACCCGCGGGTCCGCTTCGCCGTGGCCGACGCGGAGGAGATCACCACGGGGAGATACGACCTCGTCACCTCCAACGCCGCCTTCCAGTGGTTTCTCTCCTTTCCCCGGACGCTGGCGCGGATGGCGTCCCTCCTTTCCGGCGGCGGGGCGCTCACCTTCTCCTTCTTCGGTCCGGAGACCTACGCGGAGCTCGACGCCGCCTTGCGTGCGGCGGCGCGCCACCGCGAGGCGGAGGAGGGGGTGCGGGTCGCCGCGGCCGGTTTCCACTCCGGGGATGAGATCGCCGGGGCGCTTTCGGCCGTCTTCCCCCGGTGGGACGTCTCCGAGCGAAGGTACCACCAGGATTTCGCGACCCTCGGGGACCTGCTGCGGAGCATCCGGTACACGGGGACGCGCGGGGGCGGGGCGCGGGACTCCTGGAGCCCGGGGCGGCTCGCACGGGTCGAGGAGGCGTACCGGGAGCTGCACGGCGGGATCCGGGCGACGTACCAGGTGTTCCTGTGCCGGGGCGCGATCCCGGAAAGAGGGACCCGGTGAAGGGGGTCTTCGTCACCGGTACCGGCACCGGCGTCGGCAAGACGGTGGTATGCGGCCTCCTGGGCGGCTTTCTCCAGGCGCGGGGGATGCGCGTGGCGACGCAGAAATGGGTCGAGACGGGGGCGGGCGACGGTCCGTCGGACATCGCGGTCCACCGGCGCCTGATGGGTCGACACGGACCGGTCCCGGAAGCGCAGTTGCCGGACCTGTGCCCCTACCGGTTCTCCCTCCCCGCCTCCCCGCACCTTGCGGCGGCGCGGGAGGGGCGGCGGGTGGACCCGGCCGTGATCGAGGCGGCGATCCGTCGCCTCGCCGAGACCCATGACGCCGTTCTGGTCGAAGGGGCGGGCGGCTTCCTCGTTCCCCTCTCGGAAGAGTTGTCGACCGGCGATTTCGTCGCGCGAATCGGCCTTCCCGCCCTCGTCGTCGTGCGGAACCGGCTCGGTTGCGTAAACGATGCGCTGCTCACCGCGGAGGCGGTGCTCCGGCGCGGTGTTCCGCTGCTGGGATTCGTCTTCAACCGGTTCCCGGGGGAAGGGGATGCGACGCCGGCGGAGGTGTTCTCGGACAATCCGCGGATCGTGGCGAAGCTCGCCGGGGCGCCGGTGCTGGGCGAGGTCCCCCCTCTGTCCGACCCGGTCCACGGCGTGGAGGCGTTCGCCCCCGTGGGTCGGGCGTTTCTTGAACGGTGGAGGTCGACCTGATGGACCGGAAGGAGTGGCTCCGGAAAGACCTGCGGCACAACTGGCACCCGTACACCCAGATGAGCGCGCTGGCGGCGGATCCGCCGCTGCAGATCGACCGCGCCGAGGGACTCTTCCTCTTCGACGCGGACGGAAACCGGTACTACGACGCCATCTCGAGCTGGTGGTGCGTCGTCCACGGGCACGGACACCCGAGGATCCGGGAGGCGGTGGCGCGGCAGATGGAGCGGCTGGACCACGTCCTGTTCGCCGGCGTCACCCACGAGCCGGCGGTGCGCCTGGCCGCGCGGCTCGCCGCGATCGCACCGGAGGGGCTTTCCCGCGTCTTCTTCTCGGACAACGGCTCCACGGCGGTGGAGGTGGCGCTCAAGATGTCGCTCCAGTGCTGGCGCAATCTCGGCCGGGAGGAGCGGACCGGGTTCGTCTGCCTCGACCGCGGGTACCACGGGGACACCACCGGGTGCATGAGCGTCAGCGGCGTGGAAGCGTTCCTGCGCGCCTTCCGCCCGATCCTGTTCCCCGCCCGCCGGGTTCCCGCGCCGTACTGCTACCGGTGCCCCGAGGGAAAGACGTACCCGGAGTGCGCGGCCTCCTGCGTCGACGCCCTCGACGCCGCGCTGCGGGAGGGCGGGGAAACGATCGCGGCGGTGATCCTTGAACCGCTTCTGCTGGGCGCCGGCGGGATGATCGTCTACCCGCCGGAATACCTCGCCCGGGCGGCGGCCCTCGCGCGCCGGCACGGCGTTCATCTTATCCTCGACGAGGTGGCCACGGGGTTCGGCCGCACGGGGACGATGTTCGCCTGCGAGCAGGCCGGCGTCTCCCCCGACTTCCTCTGCCTCTCCAAGGGCTTGACCAGCGGCACGGTTCCTCTCGCCGCGACGCTCACCACCGCGGAAGTGTACAACACCTTTCTCGGCGACCCGGATGGCGGGAAGACGTTCTACCACGGCCATACCTTCACGGCGAACCCGGTCGGGTGCGCGGCGGCGCTGGCCTCCCTCGACCTGTTCGAGGAGGAGGAGGTGGTCGACCGCGTGGCGCGCCTCGCTCCCCGGCTTGCGGAAGGGGCGCGGGCCCTTGCGGAGCTGCCGATGGTGGGGGACGTGCGCGGAATCGGGATGGTGGCGGCGCTCGAGCTGGTCCGGGACAAGGGGACGAAGGAGCCGCTGCCGGGGACCGCGCCGGTGCTCCGTGAGATCCGCACCGAGGGGCTGCGCCTCGGGCTCTTCCTGCGTCCCCTCGGCAACGTGGTCTACCTGTTTCTTCCCCAGGCGGTCACCCGCGAAGCCCTCGACGACATCCTGGACCGCTTCGGGGGCGTCTTGCGAAGCGCGCTCAAATCGTAAGTATGGACAAGCCCTCACGCGAGGCCGTCGCAGGGGCGATGGACGCCGCCGTGAAATGGGTCCGGGAGTGCCGCTCCCTGTGCGTCCTCACCGGCGCGGGCGTTTCGGCGGAGAGCGGCGTGCCCACGTTCCGCGGTCCGGAAGGTTTATGGAAGCGGCGGGACCCGGTGTCGCTGGCCACTCCCGAGGCCTTCGCGGAGGACCCGAAGGAGGTCTGGGAGTGGTACCAGTGGCGGCGCCGGAAGATCCGCGGGTGCGCACCCAACGCGGGGCACCGGGCCCTCGCAGCGGTGGAGGCGGTCAAGCCGGACTTCCTCCTTGTGACGCAGAACGTGGACGGATTGCACCGGGCCGCGGGGTCCCGGCGGTTGGCGGAGATCCACGGGAACATCTGGACGGTCCGTTGCGTGGGGTGCGGGGCGGAGCGGTACGAGCAGGGCGATTTCACGGATCTTCCGCCCCGCTGCGGCGCCTGCGGCGGATTGCTGCGGCCCGGGGTGGTGTGGTTCGGCGAGATGCTCCCCCGCGAGGCGTCCGGGGAGGCGATGGAGATGCTCTCCCGGTGCGAGGTGCTGATCGTGGCGGGCACCTCGGCGGTGGTCGCACCCGCATCGGGGTACGCCGCCATGGCGAAGCGCCGCGGCGCGCGGGTGATCGAGGTGAACCCCGACGAGACGCCGGTGAGCGGCATCTGCGACGCGACGTTCCGGGGGAAATCGGGCGAGGTGCTCCCGGCGCTCCTCGGCTGATCCGGTCCGGCCGCGCACTCCCCTGGCCGTGTCAAGGGAGTTCATCCGGCGGATGGTAAGTGGTAGAGTCGTGTCATCACAATTCCATAAAGGAGGCGGACGTGGCCATCCAGAAAACGATCCGGAAAAAAATCGGGAAGCTCGAGGGGCAACTCACCAGGCGCGTCCATACTCTCGAGAAGGACGTGACGCGGTTGGTGAAGAAGCTCGAGAAAAAGGAAATCGAGGTGATAAAGCTCAAGGACAAGATCGCGTCCGCCTTCCTGAAGAACGTCAAGAATAAGGTGAAAAAGGCGAAAAAGACGGTCCGGAAGGCCCTGCCCGGGATCGGGTGACCGGGAGGGGGATCCGTCACCCCACGTCGTCGTAGGGGCGGAGGCGGAAGGAGACGCCGGGGATCGATTCCGCGAGGCGGCGGACCGCCTCCGCGTCCAGGCCCGGCAGGGCGACGGCGGTCGCGGTCACGGACGGGACGTGCTTCGGGGCCTCCCGGAGGAAGTCGAGCAGGGCGGGGAACGACGCGGTCCCGTACCGGTTCGGACAGATCCGGGCGTACGTCTCCGCGTCCGGCGCGTTCAGCGAAACCGAGAGGGCGTCCACCCGTCCCGAAAGCTCGGGCAGGATGTTCCTCCCGTGGACCAGATTTCCCAGTCCGTCCGTGTTTACCCGGACCCGCGCCCCGCGGCGCTTGAGTTCCGCGGCGATCTCCTTCACGTCCTCAAGGCGCAGCAGCGGTTCCCCGAAGCCGCAGAAGACGACCTCCTCGAACTTCGTCGGGTCCCCGACCTCCGCGAGGGCCTCCGCGGGGGTCGGCTCCGCGGGCAGTTTCAGCAGGTGCCCCTTCACGTGGTAGTCGGTCCGCTTCGCGCAGAAGGCGCAGGCGTTCGTGCACCGGTTCGTGATGTTCAGGTAGAGGGAGTCGCGGATCCGGTAGGTGATCCGTACCTCCTCCTCGACGGGGATGCGGAAGAGGCGCAGGGCGTTCATCGTGGTCGTCCGGGCGACGTCCTCCACGCGGATGCCCTTGATCTGCGCCACCTTCTCCGCCACGAGCGGCACATAGGCCGGTTCGTTCGTCTTCCCCCGATACGGGATCGGAGCGAGGAACGGGCAATCCGTCTCGATCAACAACCGGTCCAGCGGCAACGCCCGGACCGCTTCCACCTGCTTCTCCGATCCCTTGTAGGTGATGGCGCCGGGGATGGAAACGAGGAAGTTCATCGCGACGGCCTTGCGGGCCATGGCGAGGTCCCCGGAGAAACAGTGGATGATCCCGCCCACCTCCGACGCGTTTTCTTCCGCGAGGACCGACAGCGTTTCGTCGTGCGCGTCGCGGTCGTGGACGACCACGGGGAGGTTGCGCCTGCGGGCCAGCCGGACCTGCTCGCGGAAGGCGGCGCGCTGGATGTCCCGGGGCGCGCGGTCGCGGTAGAAATCGAGCCCCGTTTCGCCGACGGCCACCACCTTGTCGCAACGGGACAGCGCCTCGAGGCGCCCAAGGACGGCGTCGGAGAGATGTCCCGTGTCGTGCGGGTGCAGCCCGACGATCGCGTAGATCCCCGCGTGCCGGTGGGCGATCGAGACGGCCCGCTCGCTGCTGTCCGGGTCGATCCCGACCGTGGCGATCCGGGTGACGTGGGCGTCGTGCGCGCGGCGCACCACCGCCTCTTCCGCCGCGGAGAGCGGCGACAGGTCGAGGTGCGCGTGGGTGTCGAAGAACATTCGGTGGGCCGGGAGCCTCCGGACGGCGCGGGCCGCTCAGTGGTCCTTTTCATAAATACGGCGTCGCACCGAGAGCGTCGATGCGCCGCGCCGGCAAGGCGCGCGACTGAGGCGTACTGTGAAGTACGGCGCAAGGAGCGCAACGC
>Ga0209431_10002918_pt1 | contig 13743 bp, 12 predicted proteins | sample RifCSP13_3_FD_184021 | JGI IMG/M metagenome (GOLD analysis project Ga0209431, IMG submission 184021) | Soil microbial communities from Rifle, Colorado - Rifle CSP2_sed 13_3 (SPAdes) (version 2) | ecosystem: Environmental > Terrestrial > Deep subsurface > Rock core/Sediment | place: Rifle...
TTTTGTCTTCCCCTTCCCCTCGATATATCTGGCAGCCCCCTCACCCGCGATGGCGCCGAACACCAGGGCCTCAAGTAGGGAGTTCCCTCCGAGCCTGTTGGCGCCGTGGACGCTCACGCATGCGCACTCTCCTGCTGCAAATAGCCCTTTAACAACCGTCTTTCCCTCTATGTCCGTATCGATCCCGCCCATTGTGTAATGCTGCCCAGGCTGGACAGGTATGGGCTCCATCTCAGGGTCTATACCTGCAAACTTCATGGAAAGCTCCCTTATTCCCGGAAGCCTCTCCTCTATCTTCTCCTTTCCCAGGTGACGCAGGTCCAGGTGGAGGTGTCCCCCTTCAAACCCTCCCCCCTTTTCCATCTCCCTGACCATGTTCCTCGCCACTATGTCCCTTGGAGAGAGCTCCATCTTTTCTTTCGAGTCTTCGTATTCCGCCAGGAACCTCTCCCCGCTTTTATTAAGGAGATAGGCCCCCTCCCCCCTCGCCCCCTCCGAAACCAGGATGTTCGTACCGAAGAGGGTAGTAGGGTGGAACTGGATGAACTCCATGTCCTTAAGCGGCACACCTGCCCTGTATGGAACTGCCATGCCGATCCCGGTGTTTATCAGGGCATTGGTCGATTTTCCGTATAACCTCCCTGCCCCACCGGTGGCGAATATCACCGCATCCGAGGAAAAGGGGACAAGCCTCCCGCTCTTCAGGTCAAGAGCGATAAGCCCGTGGCAGGCCCCGTCATCCACTGCCAGGGATGTAACAAGATACTCGGAGTAAATGGTTATTTGATGATAGACAGCCCTCTCGAAGATGGTATTAAGGAGGGCATGCCCGGTCCTGTCTGCCGCATAGCATGTCCTCGGAAAGTCGGCCCCTCCAAAGGGCCTCTGGGCAATCCTGCCGTCGTTATTCCTGCTGAATGGGCAACCCCAGTGCTCCATTTCATAGACGAGCCCCGGCCCCATCCGGCACATCTTCAATACCGCTTCCTGGTCAGCCAGGTAGTCGCTCCCTTTTATGGTGTCGAAGGCATGGGTCATCGGGTTGTCGCATGCAGAAAGGGGATTATTCCCAATGGCCACGTTTATCCCGCCCTGGGCGGCAACGGTGTGGGACCTCAGAGGATGGACCTTTGAGATGATGGCCGTGTCTATACCCCTTCTGTTCAGTTCTATGGCGGCCCGAAGCCCTGCCAGCCCTCCTCCCACTATTATTGCCTGATGATAGATCATAGAATCACCCAGACCGCATATCCCATGAATATAACGGTAAAGGATAGAGCCAGAAAGGCCAGCCTCCTCTGCCCCCTTGCCATGCCAAAGAAGTCTATCAAGAGGAGCCTTACCCCGTTTGACATGTGAAACACAACGGCAAGGATCGTCAGTAGCTTCAGGAGGCGGCCAAAAGGGTTTTCCAGGGTTGAAAGAACTCTGTCGTATACATCGGGACCAAACAGCAGTGCCGTGCTGTGAAGGGTTATGTGTAAAAGAAGGTATATGGTCAGGACAACCCCGGTGACCCTATGTAGTGAGAAGGAGTACTGCCCAGGATGCCGGTTCAGGTCAAGGTCTTTGATAAAGCCCATTACTTGAAACCTCCTATGGCAGCTACACCAAGGACAAGGAAGATAAAGGCAATGGCTGAAATAGTGTAACCTATAAACCTGCTTAATCTGAGATTGTAATCAAGGATTACTCCCCATATCCCGTTTAGTCCGTGGTATATGCAGGATAAAAGGAGGAGAAGGTCAAATACAATCCATCCCATGTGGGAGAGCCTTCCTGAGACAAGGGAGTAGGTTAACCTCTCCCCTCCGAGGGGAAGTACAAGGATATGAACAGCCATCCCTAATACAAGGAATATGGCGGTGACCCTTTGAAAAAACCAGTGAAGCATTACTTTTCCCCCGGTTCGGTCATCCTCTCGGCATCCAACACCCTTTCCAGCTCCTCCCTGCTCAAGACCCCCTTATTAATTGCCACCTCCTTTATCCCCTTTCGGGATGAAAGGGCCTCCTGGGCTATCCTGGCCGAGGCCTCGTAACCTATATAAGGAGTAAGGGCAGTAACAATGCCCAGGCTCTTCTCGGCATACTCCCAGCACCTGTCCATGTCGGCCTTTATACCTCTGATACACCTCTCTGTGAATGCGGAAACTCCGTTATTGAGTATCTTTATGGATTGAAGGAGGTTGTGGGAGATTACGGGCATCATTACGTTCAGCTCCAGCTGCCCCGCCTGCGAGGCCATAGAGATGGTCAGGTCGTTGCCTGTAACCTGGAAGCAGACCATGTCAAGCATCTCTGCCACGGAAGGGTTTACCTTGCCAGGCATGATGGACGAGCCTGCCTGAACTGCCGGAAGCTCTATCTCCCTGAGTCCTGTCATTGGGCCGGAGCTGAGGAGCCTCAGGTCATTGGATATTCTTATAAGGTCCAGGCTTATCCCCTTTAATGCACCGGATATGGCAACAAAGGGTGTCATTGACTGCATTGACTCCCTCAGGTCATCGCACGCTTTGAGGTCAAGACCAGTTTCCTTTCTTAGCTCCTCTATCACCATCCCTCTATAAAGGGGATGGGAGTTCATACCCGTCCCAACAGCCGTCCCGCCTATCCCAAGCTCATAAAGCCCTTCAGAAGCCATCTCTATCCTCTCAATGTTCTTCCTTATACAGACCGAATACCCCGTGAACTCCTGTCCAAGCCTTATGGGTGTCGCATCCTGGAGGTGGGTCCTCCCCGACTTGACCACATGGTAAAACTCCTCGCCCTTGGCCTTAAGGGTCACTTCCAGCCGGATAAGTGTGGGTAGAAACTGCTTTAGCATGGAGATGGAGGCCAACCTCATTGCCGTAGGAAATACGTCGTTGGTGGACTGGGAGAGGTTCACATGGTCGTTGGGATGGACAATGGAGTAGTCACCCTTCATTCCACCCATTATCTCAATTGCCCTGTTGGCAATGACCTCGTTGAGATTCATGTTGTGAGACGTCCCGGCCCCTGCCTGGAACACGTCCACAACGAATTGTTCCCTGAGCCTTCCCTCCAATATCTCATCGCAGGCATGGACTATCGCCATCCCTCTGGCCTCGTCCAGTAGTCCCAGCGACATATTCACCCTGGCAGCAGCCTTCTTTATCAGGACTGTGGCGTTTACAAAAGATGGTTCCGCCCTGAGACCGCTGATGGAGAAGTTCTCCATGGCCCTGACTGTATGGATGCCGTAATAGGCATCAACAGGCACCTCCATAACACCAAGTGAATCCTTTTCAATCCTTGTCTTCATAATAATTTTGAGCCCTCCGTTCTGAATATTAGCCAATGTTGGCATCCGTGTCAAACACCTCACCCTGTACTGTGGCAAACTTCAGCTTTTTGTGGTTTAATCTATGGTATGAGAAAAAGGGTTATCATAATGGGCGCCGGAGGCAGGGATTTCCATAACTTCAACACCTGTTTCAGGGAGGACCCGGAGTTCGAGGTTGTGGCATTTACAACCGCCCAGATACCTATTGCCAATGACAGGAGATACCCTCCCCAGCTTGCTGGCCTTCTGTACCCAAAAGGTATACAGATCTTTTCCGAAAATGCGCTCCCTAACCTGATAAAAAACCTCGCTGTTTCCGATGTCTTTTTTTCTTACAGCGACGTCTCACACGAATATGTGATGCACAGGGCGTCCCTCGTGAATGCCCTGGGTGCCGACTTTCACCTGCTGGGGGCGGAAAGGACCATGCTGAGATCATCAAGGCAAGTCATCTCGGTCTGCTCCGTGAGAACAGGGTGCGGCAAGAGCGGCGTCACGAGACTTATCTGCCATATCCTTAAGGAGATGGGTAAAGAGGTCATAGCTATCCGCCACCCTATGGCATACAGGGACTTTTTAAAGCAGAGGGTCCAGAGGTTTTCATCCCCTGACGACCTTTCAGAATGCACCATAGAGGAAAGGGAGGAGTATGAGCCTCTTATAGATGCCGGTATTATCGTCTACGCAGGGGTCGATTACGGCGATGTGCTGCGGGAGGCAGAGAAAGAGGCTGAAATAATTGTCTGGGACGGCGGGAACAACGACCTTCCGTTTATCAGGCCAGATCTGGAGATCGTGGTCTTGGACCCCCACAGGCCGGGGCATGAGCTCACATTCTATCCTGGCGAGGCAAACCTCATGAGGGCAGATTGTCTTATAATAAATAAGATGGATACGGCCAGGGAAGAGGATGTAAAGAGGGTCATGGAGAACATAAAAGGTGTAAACATAGATGCAAAGATCATTTACACTGTCTCTCGTATTTCCTTGGAAGACGGGATGGAAATAAAGGGCAAGCGGGTCCTGGTGGTTGAAGACGGACCGACATTGACGCACGGCGGGATGTCATACGGGGCAGGGGTTATAGCTGCAAAGAGACATGGGGCTGAGCTTGTGAAACCCGGACCGTATGCAAAGGGCTCCATCAAAGAGATACTCGATTCATATCATGGCCTGACGGAGCTTATCCCTGCCATGGGTTATTCAATGGCGCAGATAAAGGATCTGGAGGATACAATAAACAGCACCCCCTGCGACCTCGTCCTTATAGCAACCCCTGTGGACCTGGGTAAGATCATAAAGATAAACAGGCCTACGCTAAGGGTAAGGTATGAGGTGGAGGAGATGGGGGGGCCAATCATCAGAGATATGATAGAGGAGTTTTTAAAAACCCAATCGGACGCAGATGAACGCAGATAAATACGGATAAATCGGAAGAGTAAATAACCACTAATGATGAATTCGTAAAAAAGTATTTTTTTCTCGCAGAGGCGCAGAGGCCGCAAAGAAACACTTCTAATTTCAAAGTCTTACCTTTGCGTTCTTTGCGAGCTTTGCGTGAGACAAGTCTTTTTACGACTTTATCAATAATAATCTGTGTCAATCAGTGTCCAGATGCTTTTTTTCAGGTTATGGAGTGAAGTTGAAGAGACTGGCCATTATATCCATAGGCGGGAACGCCCTGATAAGGCGTGGTGAAAAAGGGACCATCGAGGAGCAGACTGAACACATCAATGCTGCGACGGCCTCCATCGCCAGGATTCTTGAGATGGGATACAACATCGTCCTTACACACGGCAACGGCCCCATAGTCGGGTTCATTGTCATCCAGAATGAAGCTGCAAAGGAGATCATACCTCCAATGCCTCTGTACATATGCGATGCTGAATCCGAAGGCGGGATAGGGTTTGTCATCCAGCAGGCCCTTTACAATCTACTCAAAAAGACAGAGATCGTCAGGGATGTGGTAACAGTGGTCACCCAGGTTGTGGTTGACAGGGAAGACACGGCCTTCTCAAATCCCACAAAACCGATCGGGCCTTTTTACACAAAGGACGAGGCGGAACTCCTCATCAAGGAGAAGGGATGGGTCATCAAGGAGGACAGCAACAGGGGATACCGGAGGGTCGTCCCCTCACCCATGCCGCTGAGGGTTGTAGAGGCAGGCGTCGTAAATATGCTGGCAGAGAAAGGTGTTATAGTCATCGCAGCTGGCGGCGGAGGTGTCCCTGTTATAGAACATCCAGACGGGACCCTTGAGGGAATAGATGCCGTCATTGATAAAGACCTGGCAACAAGCTGCCTTGCGAAGGAGATTGGGGCAGAACTTCTCATAATCCTCACCCAGGTAGACAGGGCTTATATAGACTTCGGGGAGGCAACGCAGAAGGGGTTGGACAAGATGACCTTGGAAGAGGCCAGGAAATACCTCAAGGAAGGGGAGTTTGCTCCAGGCAGCATGGGTCCAAAGATAGAGGCGGCCATAGAGTTCCTTGAGGCAGGGGGCAGGGATGTGATAATCACAACCCCTGAGCTCCTGGAAAAGGCGATAGAAGGTAAGGCAGGGACGAGGATATCTCTGTGACCTTGCTTGTGGCTGTGAAGGGTTAAATATTATTCTATTTTGGGAGGAAAATTGACGGTACAGGCTGATATCAAACGGACACAACTATACAACCTTCAAATGGCATTAGGCGCCAGGACGACTACCTTTGCCGGGTGGGAGATGCCTGTCGAGTATTCCGGCATGAAAGAGGAGCATATCTCCGTCCGAACCGCTGTAGGTCTGTTTGACATTAGCCACCTTGGGCAGATAGAGGTCTCCGGCCCCAGGACCCTTGACGCCGTCCAGCTTGTAACCACCAACGACGCCTCAAGACTCACCGATGATCAGATCCAGTATTCCCTCCTTTGCAACCCCTCAGGCGGCATCATAGACGATGTCACCTTATACAGATTTAACGAAAACAGGTTCATGTTCAGTGTTAATGCAGTCAATGCCGATATTGATCTCTCCTGGCTCAAAGAGCGGATCGGAGATATGGCCTCTGTGGTAAATCTAAGCCATGAATATGCTACCCTGGCCATTCAGGGGCCGCTTTCACAGCAGGCATTACAGAAGATATGTGACGCAGACCTGGCCCTCATAAAGTACTTTCACTTCACTATAAGTAATATCACTAGTATAAAATCAATCGTATCCAGGACAGGGTATACAGGGGAGGATGGTTTTGAGATATACATACCTGTATCTGCCGCGGAAGTAGTCTGGAACAGGATCATGGAGGCGGGGAAGGACCTTGGGATAAAGCCATGCGGTCTCGGCGCCAGGGATTCGCTCAGGCTTGAGATGGGATACACCCTTTACGGCAATGATATATCGGAGGATACGACACCTCTGGAGGCAGGGCTTGAGCGGTTTGTTAAATTCCAAAAAAAAACTTTTCTAGGAAAAGAGGCATTACTGACTCAGGCTCACGAAGGGATAAAGAAGAGGCTCACAGCTTTTGAGATGGTCGGGCGCGGAGTTCCTCGCAGCCATTATCCGATACATGCGGAAGGGAGGAAGATAGGAGAGGTCACAAGCGGGGGACACGCCCCTTCTATTGGAAAGTTTATAGGTATGGGTTATCTGGAGACACCGTTTGCGTCCATAGGGAGTAAGATCAATATAGAGATAAGAGGGAAGATGGTGCATGCGGTTATAGTGCCAACGCCGTTTTACCGGAGGAATAGGGAGTGAAGATCATCGCATTGTTAGGCAGTCCGAGGAAGGGCGGAAATACTGAACTACTCCTGAACTCGACAATAAAAGGGGTTGAGGATTCGGGATTCTCTGTAAAGGCGTTTGACCTCAACAGCATGAATATTCTGCCTTGTCAGGACTGTGGAGGTTGCGACAATACCGGTATTTGCATATATGAAGATGATATGACAAAGATTTATGAGGCCATCAGAGAGGCCGACAGGGTGATCCTGGCCTCGCCGATCTTTTTCTTCGCGCTCAGCGCCCAGACAAAGATGATGATCGATAGATGCCAATCCTTCTGGTGCGAGAAATACCTTCTGAAAAAGCCTGTCCAGGCTGGCAAATACGGTAGAAAAGGGCTGTTGCTCATGGTCGCTGGAATGAAAATTGAAAAAGAGTTTGAATCTTCAGAGTTGACCGCAAAGGTTTTTTTCAGATCTATAAGCGTCACTGAGCATGCAACATTAAGCATTGCCGGTGTGGACGAAAAAGGAGCCATACTCAGGCATCCAACGGCGCAGAAGGATGCATATGAGGCAGGGAAGGAACTTGTTAAAGGAGATAACAGCTGAATGTCTATTGCAGAACAGTTAAAAAACACAAATCTGGTTTCAGAGATCGATGAGTTTATATCAAAGGCAGGAAAGACAGAGGATGCCGACCTTTACAGGGATATGATCATAACGGTTTTTCGCATGATCGATGACAGTGCGGACCGCGGGAACCTAAAGATTGCAAATGTTGCATTAAGGGAGCTTCGCTACGGCTTTAAGGTTTTTAACAGATATAAGGATGTAAAGAAGATATCCATTTTCGGATCGGCCAGGACAGCGTCTGATTCCCCTGCCTACCAAATGGCCGTGGCTTTTGCCAGACGGATTGTGGAAGAAGGTTTCATGGTGATAACGGGAGGAGGGTCGGGAATCATGGAGGCAGCCCAGGGAGGGGCGGGGAGATACAACAGCTTCGGCCTTAATATAACCCTTCCATTTGAGCAGAAGGCCAATCCATATATAGCTGAGGACCCAAAGCTGATCAACTTTAGATATTTCTTTACCCGAAAGGTTTTTTTCGTTAAGGAGTCCAGCGGGATAGCCCTCTTTCCGGGCGGATTCGGTACGCTGGATGAAGGGTTTGAGACCTTGACCCTGGTACAGACAGGTAAAAGTGAGTTAAAGCCTATAGTGTTTCTTGATGTCCCTGGCAGTCGTTATTGGCATGACTGGCGTGACTATGCCGAAAAACATCTCACAGGGTCAGGGCTTATCGCCGAAGAGGACTGGAATCTAATAAAGATCACCAATGATATCGAAGAGGCAGTCTCGGAAATAACCGGTTTTTACAGGACGTTCCATTCATCACGATATGTAAGGGACAAGCTGGTCCTGAGGCTCAAGAAGAAGCCGACAACCCTGGACGTGCAGGCATTGAATGATCAGTTTTCTGATATAGTATCTGATGGAAGGATAATCCTGGCAGAGTCACTCCCTGAGGAGGCCAATGAGCCGGACATACTCCATCTTCCGAGGATTGTATTCTCCTTCAATAGGAGGAATATTGGAAGGCTTCGATTACTGGTAAATGAATTGAACAAGCTTTGAGAAGGAGAGGATATGCCTTATATTCCGCATACTGACCTGGATATCGAGGAGATGCTCCTGGCCATTAAGGCCAGATCTGTTGATGACCTGTTTCGCACTATTCCCGAAGAGTTGAGGCTTAAAAAACCGCTAAACTTACCTACAGGCCTCTCTGAGCAGGAGCTGGTGGCGGAGATGAAAAAGCTCGGCGACAAAAACGCTACCGTTGACGATCACATCTCCTTCATAGGCGCGGGAGCCTATAACCATTACATTCCAAGTGTAGTAAATCACACCCTCCTGCGCTCCGAGTTTTACACCTCATACACCCCTTATCAACCGGAGATAAGCCAGGGGACGCTTCAAGCAATATTTGAGTATCAGACCCTGATCTGCCAGCTCACAGGGATGGATGTGGCCAACGCATCCATGTACGAGGGCGCATCTGCTACAGCTGAGGCTATCCTCATGGCAAGGCGCATAAACAACCGCAAAAAGGTGGTTGTATCCTCAGCCCTTCATCCCGAATACAGGGAAGTTGTCAGGACATATCTCAAGACCCAGCAGGTAACAATAGAAGAGATTATGCACTGCGCTGAGGCAGGGACGACCCTTCCAGAGGCAGTAGAACGGCATATTGATGAAGAGACATCATGCCTGGTTATTCAGCAGCCCAACTTCTTCGGATGCCTTGAAGACCTTAAGGCCCTTGGTGAACTGGCCCACAAAAACGGAGCCGTATTCATAGTCGTCATAAGCGAACCTATATCATTGGGACTCTTGAACCCTCCTGGAGAATTAGGGGCGGATATCGTAATTGGAGAAGGACAGTCTCTTGGAAATAGTCTCTCTTTTGGAGGGCCCTACCTCGGCTTCTTTGCAACCCGGGAGAAGTACATGAGACAGATGCCTGGTCGGCTTGTAGGGGAGACCACAGACAAGGACGGGAACAGGGGTTTCATACTGACACTCTCCACCAGGGAACAGCATATAAGAAGAGAGAAGGCCACATCAAACATATGCACCAATGAGGGTCTCTGCGCCCTGGCATCAACTGTATATATGTGCATGCTCGGGAAAAAAGGGATGATGGAGCTTGCCAGGCTGAATCTCTCCAAAGCAGAGTATCTGAAGAAGGCGTTGCAAGGGATTAACGGAGTAAATCTCGCCTTTAATGCACCCACCTTTAACGAGTTCGTAATTGAGGTGGACATGGAGACTGAAGAGCTCCTTAAGGGATTATCAGATAAAGGCATATGGGGAGGGGTTTCGCTAAAGCGCTTCTACCCGCATCTCAACAGGCATATTCTTCTTTGTGCCACGGAGATGAATAGAAAAGAGGATATGGATAAATTTGTTCAATGGTTTTTATACTTTTAGATTAGGCTCAGTAAAGACGTGAAGACCTTAAGTCGCAGATTCGTCCAAACAACAGATTTTTCTTGACCTCTATCACTAAATACAATAGTAGCATGGGGTACCTCCTATCGTTTTGATTTGGCTAAATCTTCGATTGCGTTCCCCATTCCTTTTTACTGACACAAGCTGTAATACATTACCTTAGCACCTTTCCTTCTTGACACCAACAAAAACTCTGTGTTACGGTCATGCAAAATTTATAACAGAAAAGAGTGTTCCATGAATTTTAAACCAAGATGGCTGGCCACAGGAATAGGGAGTCTTCCGATTCTTGACCCTGAAGAGGCTGTATCGCTCGTACTTGAGTATCTGCCTGAGATACCTATCTGGCCTCAGTTGCCCCAGAGAGGCCCTGTTGAGGGAATGGTATGGCAGTACAGCGAGGGAATACCCCGGATACGGGCTGATGTCAAATCCAATAAGATATGGATCGATGCAGCCGGTGACCTGACACCAGAGCTGGAGAGATTCTATGAACATTTCTTCGCAGGCGATGCTGAGTACTTTGCACTGAGCCGGGAATTTGCTCCAGGGTATTATGCCCTGCTGGACAGGCTTAAATCGACACTCCCCAAGGGAATTGCGGCGTTGAAGGGACATATTACAGGCCCTATAACCTTTGGGATGGGTATGAAGGATCAGCAGGGCGGTTACGTTATCTACAATCCCGATCTCTTCGACTCGGTCCTTAAGGCACTTAGGATGAAGGCCGCCTGGCAGATCGAGGGACTCAGCAGGTTTAACCTCCCTGTCATTATATTTATGGATGAGCCAGCCATGACCTCTTACGGTTCTGCATATTTTAATGTATCAAAGGAGCAGGTCATAGAGTACTGGAATGAGGTAATTGACGGGATAAAGGAAAAGAACGGGATATCAGGGATTCACTGCTGCGGGAATATGGACTGGTCGCTCCCTTTTGAAAGCAGGATAGATATTGTCAACTTCGACGCCTACGGATATGTAGAAAAACTGGGAATGTATCATGAGGAGTTGAAGAGATTCCTTGAAAGGGGCGGTATCCTGGCCTGGGGGATTGTACCAACTGACAGGGGCGGCAGGATGGAGGTAGAGTTCCTTGTAAACCGGCTGGAAGGGGCAATTACAGATCTCGTTGCGAAAGGGATTGACAAAAGGGTTCTTTTTGATCAGTCCATGATCACACCAAGCTGTGGGATGGGGTCTCTGACAAAGGAAGAGGCTTTAGAAATTCTGAAGACCACTAAAGAAGTTTCAAGGATAATGAGAAGCAAAAGCTATTAAAAGCATTTTTTCACCGCAGAGGCGCTGAGATACAGAGATTTCTGACACTGATTTACACTGATTCCAATATGATTCTCACTGTGTAAATCATAAACAATCTGTGGTCATCTGTGTCAAGTTAAGCAGTTTCTATGTTTTTAGGAGTTGATAAGTTATGGAAAAGATCTGGGCTCCGTGGAGGATGGAGTATATCGAAAGATGCGATGAGCAGAAGGGGTGCATATTCTGCGAACTTCCGAAGAAGGAAAACGACAGGGATAACCTCATACTCTTCAGAGGAGAAGACTCCTTTGTCATAATGAACAAATTCCCTTATGCCGCAGGGCATTTAATGGTTGCTCCTTACAGACATACTGCTGACCTGAATGACCTTTCAGACATGGAACTAACCGATATGTCGATCAATGTAAGGAGATGTGTCAATGTCCTTAAAAAGGCCATCAACCCTCAGGGGTTCAATGTAGGAGCAAACCTTGGGCGCTCCGCAGGGGCCGGGATTATAGACCATGTCCACTATCACATTGTCCCGCGCTGGAACGGGGACTCAAACTTCATGCCTGTTATAGGAGATATAAGGGTCGTATCGGAAGGCCTGGAAAAGACCTATGATAAACTGTATCCCGTCTTCTTTGAAAAATAATCCCAATTTAAGCCTAACGCCGCCCGCTCATTTTAAGCTCTCCAGATATTCCATCCACTCGATTGGCAACATATGCTTCTTCTTATTATTGCACTCCTTGCAGCATGGAGCCACATTCCCCTTTGTGCTCTTACCTCCACGGATTACAGGGACCACATGATCCATAGTCAGTTCTGATGGCTTGAAATGCCGCTGACAGTAGTGGCATATCCCTTCCGCCAGCCTCCTTTTCCACCACTGGCTTGCCCGTAACTCCCTTGCCTTTTCCTTCTCCCTGACAATCTCGGCCTGTGAAATATCTGAAATGAAATAATCAGTCATATAATGATCCTAAAAACCTCAGTTGGCCACGAATGGACACGAATAAAATTAATAAATTAAAATCCTATTAGGCTTCATCCATTTTTTGAAGTTTTATTGTTTTATAAATTCGTGAACATTCGTGCTAATTCGTGGCTAAGAGTCAACTGCTTTATTAGGGTTATCCGAATACGGCAAGGAATTCCCGGCCCAGGAGATCTCTCTGCCATGACTTCAGTGTTACTCTCATTGTCTCTTCAAGGGTGATCGGCGTCGCAGAAGATATGGCAGAAAGAGATGCATTGGTACAAAGTATTGCCGGATCAATTGCAAGTTCATTAGCTATGCGTGCAGATGCTGCCTTGAGACGCTCAAACCTCTGCAACTCGGCCTCACTCCTTCTTGACCTCTCGACCTTTTCAAACCTGGGACACTGCTCAGAAGGGACACTGTTTCCCTTTTTTATCGCCTCCAGAAGAGATTTGCCATACCTTTCTACAACCCTTTCCGTAACCCCGCGAATATTTCTTAGGCCTTCCAGAGTGGATGGATGGGCCTTTGCAATGTCTATGAGAAGATCGCTTCCCAGCACCTTGAAAGGCGGCCTGTCCAGCTCCCTTGCCTCAGCATCCCGAAACTCCAGGAGCGCTTGCAGAACTGCAAGTTGCCTGCCGTTAAGATCTCTGACCCCTTTTACAGTTAAAACCGAAACAGGCTGGCGAGGTTTGGCGCGATTCAGACTAAGGAGATGAAACTCCTCTCTGGCCCATTCCAGCCTTCCCTTTATCTCCAGCTTGGCGGCCAGTAAATCCCTCAGGCTAAGGAGATGTGCCGTATCGAGCGCCGCGTAGCTAAGCATCTCTTTTGACAGCGGCCTCTTTGACCAGTCTGCCTTTTGAAGGCCTTTGTCGATATTGACTTTGAAGTAGTCATTTAGAAGTGCGGCAAGACCAAGGCCCTTTAGTCCCAAGATTTGACCGGCGATCATGGTGTCAAAGAGGTTGCGAATCTCCATGCCATAATCCTTTGCCAGCATCCTGATGTCATAATCCGCTCCATGAAGGACCTTCTCTATCCTGTCATCGAAAAGAACCGGTCTGAGCGGCTCAAGGTCCGGGAGCTTTAATACATCAATGATGTAATTCTCTTCCCTGGTTGATATCTGTATTAGGCATACCTTGCCCTCGTAATTGTGAAGACTGTCTGCCTCGATATCAAGGGCAAAGGAATCCTCACAGGAAAGCCTCCCTGCTAGCTCTTTTAACCCATCCTGATTTTCTATAACCTTATAAGATAACGCCATTTTCACTTACTTTACCAGCCTTCCTATCAACGGGAGCTTATCCATGACCTCATCGCCGTGCGGCGCGTCCAGCATCTCATCAGTCAGATCAACTCCGCATGTATGGATACCGGAATGCAGGCCGTTCCTGAATTCATGGTTTCCGGTTACATCGTATACCTTGTCGTCATAGGAAGTATAAGCA
>Ga0209431_10002919_pt1 | contig 13743 bp, 14 predicted proteins | sample RifCSP13_3_FD_184021 | JGI IMG/M metagenome (GOLD analysis project Ga0209431, IMG submission 184021) | Soil microbial communities from Rifle, Colorado - Rifle CSP2_sed 13_3 (SPAdes) (version 2) | ecosystem: Environmental > Terrestrial > Deep subsurface > Rock core/Sediment | place: Rifle...
GCCATGGTAGGGGAGGAAGTACCACGAGCCGTCCGCGCCCGCGATCGACGTGGCCTTGCCGAGGACCGTGCGCCGCACGCCTTCGTCGAAGACGAGGAGGATCTTGTTCGCATGGCCGTAGCCGATCGCATCAATCGCCTTCTGCTTGGCCTCGGGCAATTCCGGCACGAAGTCGATCGCGCGGACCTGGAGGACGCCGAGGGGGACGGTCACGACCGCCGCCGCGGCCTCGTGGACCTCCGGGCCGCTTCGTCCCGTGGCGTGCACACTCACGCCTTCCTCGGACCACTCGATCCGATCCACCCGGGTGTTCAACCGGAGCGCGTCCCCGAAGTCCTTCGCCCGCCGCCGCGCGAGCTCCTCGTAGCCCTCGAGGACCTGGTAGTTGGCCCACGGGAGGCCGAGGGAGGACGCGTGGGCCTCTTCCGCGAGCCCGCGGACGCTGACCTCCTCGGGGTCCGCGGCATTCACCCCGCCGTACATCGCGCCGACGAAGCGCGCGGCCGTCGGGAGGGCGTGCCGGTCCCGGAGGAACTGGTCCAGGGTCACGTCGGGTCCGTCGTACCGGGCCACGGCCCTCGGCAGGGTGCGCAGGGTCTGGAACGTGGACCGGAAGGCCTCGAACCCGCTCAGGGCGATGCCGATCGACCCGCGGAGCCGGCCCTTGAGGAAGAAGCGGGCCCCGCGGAAGTCGGGGACCTTCTTCGTCGTGAGGCCGAACTCCTCGATCCATCGAAGGACGGAGGCGTCGCGGCCGTGGACCATCATCGCGCCCGCCTCGACCGGGTGGCCGTCGAGGAGGTCGTATTCCGTCCGCACGCGGCCGCCGACCCGCCCTTTCGCCTCGAGGAGGAGGAACGGGACGGCCGCCTGCCGGAGGACGTTCGCGCACCCGAGCCCCGCGAACCCCGCGCCGATGATGAGGACGTCCGGATCGTTCTGGGACAACGGTTCCCGCCGGCCTGGCAAGCCGGAGAGAGCTATTACCTCTCCGGCCCGCTCATCTCCGGAGGGAGACACTTTCGCCGACCCCCCTCCCGGGTGAGGACCTAAGCCGTTAGCCGCCTTGGGTGGGGTCGCCATGGCCTACGACGAGCTCAAGGAGTTCGAGGGGGAGGCCTATGCCGGGATGCCCGTGGGCGGGGAGCATTCGTGGATCTACCCGAACGGCCTGTGGCGGGAGAGGAAGGTCGCGCCGGATGCGTGGACGTTCACCTTCACGTCCCTCAAGGAGCGTGAACGGAGCGCGCCGATCGGGTCCGGCCCTCCTCCGGGCACGCGGTACCACTGGTACATCCTGGCCCACCAGCGCGTGCGGAAGATCGACGAGGACACGTACCACACGTTCATGTCCGGCGCGAAGTACAAGCTCGCGCACAAGCGGCCCCACTGGCGGAAGTGGAGCAGCGAGTACCCCGACCAGGCGTCCGAACAGGAGCGACTCATCTCGATTCTGGAGGTGACCCTCGCCCGCCTCAAAGAAGGGCAAACCTCTCCCGTGGACATCGTCGAGCCTGCGGTCGTGCTCGAGTGAGAGCGGCGTACGTCGAGCGCCCTCCAGCCGGGGAGGACTTCCATCGACCAACGACTCACCCGGACGCGCCTGCATCCCTGCGGATCCGACGCCAGGGGACGCGACGCTTCCCACGATGGGTGTCGGGGTCTGCGTGTTCCCGGGCGAGGGCCCGGGACGGGAGTCGGCCCTCGAGTCGTCGGAGCATGTGGTGGAGCTCTTCCAGAGGAGGCCCTTCCAGGGAATCTGGATACACGGCCGCGAGGACGCCGCGGCTTCCCCGCACCCCAATGAGGCGGTATCCGTCGTAGCGCGCCCGGGTCACTCCCGGTTCGGAGGCCGGAGGACGTTTCGGTTCCTCGAAGCTCCCCGCGGCCGCAAGGATCCCTTCGACCTGCTCGGGTTCGATCGGACTGTTCTTCTCTGGGAAGGGCACGCCCAGGCGCGTGCCGTCCGTGTCGAACAGGTAGTACTCGATTCCCTCGGTCCGCATTTCGTCCTCGCCTGCGCGGAGGAGCACGGAGGTCTAGTCCGTTTGGTCAAGTGTTCTCGACCTTGAGAACGCGAGCGCGGGGTCCTGTCGGGAAAAGCCCTTTACGGGCGCCAGCACACTCGGGTCCATGGCCGTGCGAGGACGCGAGAGGCGCGTGACGGGAATCGGCGGGATTTTCTTCAAGGCAGAGGACCCGAAGGTCCTTGTGCGTTGGTACCGCCGGCATCTGGGGATCCACATCGAGGGGACCGTGGCCGTCTTCGCGTGGCGGGCGGGGAAGGATCCGCGGCGCAAAGGCCACACGGTGTGGTCGATCTTCCCCTCCGGGAGTAAGTACCTCGGGGAAGGCGGCGCGCGCTTCATGATCAACTACCGCGTGAAGGACCTCGACGGACTGCTTGCGGCGCTCCGCAGGGAGGGCGTCCGCGTGGACCCGAAGGTGGAGGACACCCGCTACGGCCGCTTCGGGTGGATCACGGACCCGGAGGGTAACCGGATCGAGCTCTGGGAGCCGCCGAAGGCCTACCGCGCGCCGGAGGACGAGAATCCGATGGAGTGAGCCGGCGGGCTACGGCATCTCCAAAATCGCCTGGGTCGTTTGCGGGGCGAAGGGGCTGTCCCGGGCGGGCACCTTCCACTCCCGGATGAGGAGGTCCCTCAGCCCCGCCAGCCGGTCCATGTCGCCGTCCCAGTCCTTCAGGAGGGGTGCGAAGTCCTTCTCGATCTCCGCGACCATGCGGATCACGCGCCGCTCGAGCCGGTTTGACTCCCGGCCCTGATACACAACGTACATGAGCACCTTGTGGCCGCGCCCGAAGGCGACCTGGTGCCGGTCCCCGAGCTCGATGCTCCTCACGCTCCCGATCCCCAGGCTGTGGAACGAATCGTCCATGAAGTTCTGGATCGCGGTGAACATCGAGGCGACGAGGTCCGGGTCCTTGTCCGAGGTCACCGGCCGGCTCAGGTGCACGAGGGGTGTGCCGCCATCGTAGGTCAGGTAGACGTGCTCGATCGTGGTGCGGAGCGGGTGCAGCACGGGGGCCATGGGGCGAGGGGCGATGTCGATGACGCGGCACTAATGGGTTGGGAGGCCATTATCCGGTGTGATACGCACTCCTCCCGCCGCCGCTCCGCGAGACCGGCTCACGCCGGCTTCGCGGACTCGGTCGCGACGGGCCGCTTCCTCTGCGGAATCCTCGAGGCCCAAACGATGATCGCGACGAGTTCGCGCATTGACCGTGTGTGCGTGACGCAGGTCCCAGGCCTGCGTGCAGACGGACGTGGGCATGACGGTTCGGGTCCGAGCAGGCCCGTTGCCCTCGTTCGGTTAGTGTTAGGTTCCCCGGCGATAGTGTACGCGAAGTCTCAGGAGATTCCAAGTCTTTCTGCGGCTCGGGCGCGAGCGTGGGCGGCTTCGACTTGGCGATCTCGCGGCTCCGCAGCGGTCACCAGCGAATCCAGCAGATGCCGTGAGACTCCGGCTACATCCTCGACGGCGCGGTGGAATGCCGGTTCGTTGGCTCTCGAAGGTCTGTTGAATCCCGAATGCTTCCTAACAAACTGAAGCGCGGTTTCCCGGATCTCCTCATCGGATGCGGGCGGATCGAAGTTAAACAGGGTCTTGATGTTTCGGCACATCGCATTCGCTCCCAAGTCAGCAATTGGAACGGTTTCCCCTGCTTGAACCGTTCCGTGACACGGCTTCAAATCCAGCGAGGCGGTTGGCACCTCGATCTCACCGTCCTGCTGTCGTCGAGCAAGCAAGCCTGTTTTTCACTTCTGGCGGCTCGGCTGGGCATATCGCTCGAGACGGCCGAGCATGAAGACTTGCTCGCCGGGGAACACACGTTCCAAATCCCGCGGCTTCTCGTCTTCGAACACGATGTCCGCATGGTGCCGTATTCCGTATTGTATGAAGGCGGTAAGAATCGGCACGATATCGCGACCCTTCGCGGTTAGCCTGTACCGAACCTGGCGTTCATCCTTCGGGTCGATCATGCGTTCGATGAGCCCTTCCCTGCGGAGATCTCTCAAGCGCATCGACAGGACCCTTGGTGTCATCCCTCGGTTGTTCCGCAGGATTTGGCCGAAGGACACGTCTCGGAAGAATGCAACGTCGCGCATCACGAGGAGCGCCCATTTTCGGCCGAGCGATCCAAGGCTCGCTCGAATCGGACAGGTCTCGAACGGTACCCGCGGTAGAACCGGTTGCATCGATTCACTCATGCTCGTGCGTCCAAATAAGGGTGCGCTATACTCCTGTTCCCTGTCCCCGCCAAATACTATACCAAGTATACTGAATTCGTGGGATCACTCATCCCGCAGGAGAGCACGATATGGCCGAGCAGGACGTCGAGACGAACGGGAGGGCGACCCGCGTTTGGGTCGCCTCGGTTCACGTGAGCGACTTGGAGCGGGCGATCCGTTTCTATCGGGATGTCCTTGGGCTTCCCGTAGTGCTGGACGGGAGACCCGGCAATGCCTGGGTCGAACTCGGGCCCGAGGAGCCGTTGTGCAAGGTCGGCCTAAACGGGGATGGAACGGCCCCGCCGAAGATCGGCGGCGTGGCCCCGACGGGAATTGTCTTCGACACAGACGACATGCAGGCCTTCGCGGCACGGTTGCGAAAAGCAGGCGTGACTTTCACGCACGAACCTGTCAGGCAACCGTGGGGCGGTTGGGTCGCGGATTTCCTCGATCCGGATGGGAACGAACTCGAAGTCGTCTATCACCCAGACCACTACGGAACGCGGGGCACCTAACCGGTCCGACACGGGGTTCGAATCTGGCGGGACTCGTGAGGGTGCCCTTGCCCGCCGAGGTCATGCCTTCTGCCGGAACTCCATCCTCTGAAACATCACCGCGGCGAGGACGACCATGATCACCGCGAAGACGATCAAGACGGTCGCCGCGACGGGGGCCGTCACGTCCGTCGCGAACCCGGATAGCGAGCCCACCGGAATCATCCCCTTGAGTACGGACTGGAGGTAGTAGATCAGGCTGAGCTTGGGGACGCTCCCCGGGAGGGACCCGACGACGGACTCCCAGACGAAGCCGATCAGGAGCCCGACGGTCAGGGGCTTCCGGAGGACCACGGACAGGAAGAAGAACAGGGCCCCGTAGGCGATCACCGCGAGGGCCGTCGCGGCGAGGAAGCCCGCGAGGACCTCCGAATCCGTCCCCAGACCCGTGCCGGCATACGCCGCCGTGACCCCGTATGCCACGACGACGGGGGGCAGGAGCAGGACCATCGCCGCCACCAGGTAGCCCGCGTACTTGCTCAACGCCAGCGTGGGCTTCGAGACGGGCCGTGTCAGGAGATAGGGCAGCGTGTTGTCATCGATCTCCTCGCGGATCAGCGAGGTCGCATTCACCAGGGTCACGAAGATGAGGACGATCTGGAGGAAGAGCGGGACCATCAGGGACTGGAACAGGAGGATGCCGAACGACGGGACCCTCGCGAGGGCGAGGGAGCTCACGAGCAGGAGCGGGATCCACGAGAGGGCGAGGGTCGCAAGTCCCCTGCGCGTGGAGAGGAGGTATCGGATCGTGAGGACCGTCACGACCCAGCCCTTGCGGAAGGACTCGAAGAGATCCGTCGTCTCACCCCACCAGGTAGCGGAAGACCGCCTCGAGGCTGTCGTCCGGGCTCTCGAGCCCGTGCACGTCGAGGTTGCGGTCCACGACGATCTCCGGGAGCTCCCGGTAGAAGGCGTCCGGCTTCCGAGTCCGCACGAGGAGGGTCTCCGGGGCGGGGAACTCGACGGAGACGATGTGTTCCATCGCGGTCAGGGCCTGCGCGAGGTCCCTCGGCTTCGACGTCGCGATGCGCACCGCATGCGGGTGCTCGTCGATCAGTGCCCGGATCGCGTGCAGGTCGCCGGAGGCGATCGCCTTCCCGTTGTGGATGAGGACGATGTTGCTCGTGACCCGCTCGACCTCGTAGAGCACGTGGGTCGACATGATCACGTGCCCGCCGCGCTTCGCGAAGTCCGAGATCGCACGGAGGATCTGGACGCGGGCCATGGGGTCTGCCCCGGAGAGCGGCTCGTCGAGGATGAGCAGTTCAGGTGCGTGGGCCAGGGCCTGGGCGAGCTTCGCGCGCTGCCGCATCCCGCGGCTGTACGTCCGGAGGGGCCGGTCCTTCGCCCCGGTCAGTCCGACGAAGGCCAGGCTCTCCTCCGCGGTCTTACGCGCATCGTCCGCGCGCATGCCGTCGAGTCGCAGGAGTGTCTCGACGAACGCCTGCCCCGTGAGCCAGCCGTACAGCTGGTTCGACTCCGGGCAGTACCCGATCTTCCGCTTCAGCTCGACGTTGTTCCACGGATCCTGCCCGAGGAGCCGCAGATCGCCGCCGTTCGCGTGGAGCTGGCCGATGAGGAGCTTGAACAGCGTGCTCTTCCCCGCGCCGTTCGGGCCGACGAGGCCCGTGATCCCGGGATTGAAGGAAGCGGTGAAGCCGTTGAGCCCGAGGACCTCCCCGTACCACTTCATGACGCCTTTCGCCTCGACGACGGCGCTCATCCGGAGACCACCTCCACGGCCCGCATGCGCACCCAGGTCGCGAGCGCCGCGACGACCGTGATGCCGAGGAGGATCGCCAAGGCCGGCGCCCAGTCGATCGTCCCGCCGGAGGCGCCGAAGGCGGCCCGGGCGACCGCCAGGTAGTCGTCCCAGGGGGACAGGTAGAGGAGCGCCGGTTCGTTGAGGGAGCCGGTCTGCGAGAGGATCGTCGCAGTCGCCAGGAGGCCGAAGACGATCGCGAACACGGCCGCGGCGGCGTACGCGCGGCGGCGGGTGAGGCTCGAGAGGAACAGGGCCAGCGAGGTGAAGAAGACGGTGAGGAGCAGGCCCAGGAGGATTGAGATCCCGACGGCCTCGAGGGCGACGTCCCAGGGGGAGAAGCCAAGGAGGGCCGCGAGCAGCGGCGTGATGACCAACGGCAGAACGGCGATGAGCGCGGTGAGCGTGGCCAGGATCGCGGCTTTCGCGGTCAGGTAGTCGGCCGAGGTCAGCGGGCGGCTCAGATAGAGGGTGAGGGCCATCGAGTCGAGGTCGTCTGCGATGAGGCCTGCGCCCACCGCCGCGGCCATCAGCGTGACGAAGAAGAGCATCGCAGGGTTCGACGCAGGCGTGTAGAAGAAGGTCAGCTCCAGAGGCTGTCCGACGAGTACGAAGAAGACGAAGACGATCGAGACGATCGTCGTGATGGCGGTCCCCACGCCGACCGCGAAGATGGCGGCGGGCCGCCGGATCTCGTGGCGCAGACCCGTGACCACGATCGCCCAGATCCGATGTCGCCGGCCGAGGAGGGGGATCTCCCGCCGCGTGTACGTCGGCAGGGAGATCGACATTCAGCGGCCTCCCGTGTTGCGTTCCAGGAGGTCGAGGAAGAGCTCCTCCAGGCTGCGGATCTCGGTCCCGAGGTACCGCACCTCCGCATGGGCCGCCTTGGCGGCGCGGAAGACCTCGGCCTCGGCGCCCGGTTTCCGGGCCACATGGACTCCCGACGTCCCGGCCTCCGCGTCCACGCCCGCCTCCTTGAGGGTGCGGAGGAACGCGTCGCGGTCCCCCCGCACGTCGACCCGCAGGCGATCCTGGGCGCCTGTGAGCAGGCGGTCCAGCGGACCTGCCGCAATCTGGTGCCCACCGTCCAGGATGACGACGTACTTGCAGATCGACTCGACGTCGGGGAGGAGGTGGCTCGACAGGATGACGTTCCGTCCCTCCGAGGCGGCGATCTTCCCGACGAGGTCGAGCATCTCCGCCCGGCCGCGGGGATCGAGGCCCGTGGTGGGCTCGTCGAAGACATACAGCTGCGGATCGTGGACCATCGCCTGCGCGAGCTTGATCTTCTGCTTCATCCCCGTGGAGAACTCCGCCACCTTGCGGTACCGCTCTTCCTCCACGCCCACGAATTGGAGGACGTCGTGGGCCCGACTCATCGAGGTCCCGGCGTCGAGCCCGCTCACCCGCCCCATGTACGAAACGAGGCCGATCCCGGTCATGTCGGGGATCAGGCAGTCGTGCTCGGGCATGTAGCCCGTCCTCTCGCGCACCGGGATGCCCTCCTCGATTCCGTAGCCCAGGACCTTCCCCGATCCGGATGTCGGCCGTAGGAGGCCGAGGAGGAGCCGCAGGAAGGTCGTCTTGCCCGCGCCGTTCGGCCCCACGAGGCCGATCGCTCCCTGGGGGATGGACACGCTCAGGTCGTCCACGGCGCGGACTTCCCCGAACGCCTTCGTGAGCCCGGCGGTCTCCACGAGCTCGGTCATTCCTTCCCTCCCGGTTCCCTCGGCGGCAGCTCCCCGACAGGCCCCGCCCCGCTTGAGCCCTTCGCCGCGCTGCGACGGGCCTTCCGTCGGCGGAGAGCCAGGGTGAGGAGGAGGGCGAAGACCGCAATCGGCACGGCCGTGATCAGGACGACATCGAGGAGGGAGAGGCCCGAGGGCGAGGCGGGATACGTGTACGACTTCAGCCGCATCTCCGCCACCGGGCTCCCGTTCACGTAAGCCACGCGCTTGACATAGTATCCGGCGTCGTTCGAGAACCAAGCCGTCTCGTTCGCGCCGCTCGCCGGAGCGACGGCGGCGAGCCCCGGGAAGCCGCCGAGGCTCTCGTTCATGCGGTAGGTGGAGAAGGTCCCCGCCTCGACGGTGACGTTCTCCTGGCGGAGGACCTGCCGGGTCCAGGAGCCTGCCACCGACGTGCGGTTCTCCATATGCTGGCCGAAGCCGAAGAAGGAGAAGCTCGTCGCCGCAGTCACCTCTGACGTGAAGGGCGCGGACACGGAGTCCCCCACGCTCAGGTTGAACGGAGGGAGGGAACCGTAGGTCGTCGTGGCGTTGACCCAGAGGTTCGCCGTCACCCGCGTCGTGACCAGCAAGGTCACATCGATCACGTAGCCGGTCGAGCTGTTCGAGGCGACGGGCATGTATTCCTCGCCCTCCCAGACTTCCGAGCCCTCCGCCGAGAACGTCCCAGATACGTCAATCGTGGTGTCGCCGAGAATCGCGAAGGTGCCGTTGAGGAAGCCGGATGCGTGGGTCTCGACCCGCACGCCGCCGGCGAGGGCCGAGGCGGGTCCGACGACGTCCACCTCGACGATCCCGGTGAGCCCAAGCTGGAAGGTGCCGCCCTGGCTCGCGTTCATCCCCGGGAGGCCGCCGAGGGATCCCTGGAGGACGTACACCCAGCGGTCCCCCGCCGTGTAGAGCGGCTTCTGGAGCGCCGCGTGTCCGGGCCCCGAGGCGGCCAGGATCCCTGCGGACGCACAGAGGAGCCCGAGGAGGACGGCAAACGCGCCGGCGGACCGAATCAAGGTCGACCTCCCCGCGGCCATGGGCGTCTTGGACAAAACGCTTTCCCAGGAATCCCCGCGGGCCTCACACGACGGAGACTAGGACAATCCCGATCGTGAATGCGACGAGGGAGGCCACGACGCGGTACGTGAGCTTCTCCTTCAGGAAGGCCGCTGCACCGAGCGTCGCGATGACCGGGTAGGTGCCGGAGACCGGGCCCACCAGGGACGCCGGTCCAAGGTCGTACGCGACCGTGAGGCCGATTGCGCCGATGGCGCCGGAGAGGAAGACGAAGAGGCCGAGGGTCCAGATCCGCCGGGAGGGCGGGTCCTGAGATGGCGTCGGGCCGCCGCGGACGATCGCGTACGCGGCGGCGACCCCGAGGTACGCGACCCCGAGGAGGAGGTCCATGTTGCCCTGGCCGAGGTCCTGCACGCTCGTCTTGATGAGGACGCCCCAGAGGCCCCAGACGAAGAAGCCCGCCAGGCTCAGGAGGATTGCGGCCCGGCGCGAGGCGTCCCGATGCCTCGGGTCGTACGCGAGGAGGACGATGCAGAGCATGATCAGGACGATCCCGAGGACCTGGTACGCCCCCAGGACCTCGCCCAGGAAGGCGACGCTCAGGACGACCGTGAGCATGGGGCCCGCCGCGGAGATCGTGCCCACGAGCCCGACGCTGCCGACGCGCATGCCTTCGTAGAAGAAGAGGTAGCCCGTCGCGCCGAGGGCCCCCGCCGCGATCGCGGTGAGGATCGTGCCCGCATCCGCGAGGAGCGGCCCGCGTGGCAGGAGCAAGCCGACGAGCCCGAAGGCGATCCCCTCCACGAGGGTCGCGCCGAGCCCCATCGTCCGCGACCCCAGCCGGCCCGTGCTCGGCTTCGCGGCGAACGTGCCAAGGCCCCAGAGCACGGTGGCCCCGAGCGCCCACGCGAGCCACTCGAGAGACATTTCGGGCCGGGAGGAAGCCCTGGGTCATCAGGCTTGCCGTGGGCCTCCATGCGCTGGCGACCCAAGCGGACGAGCCTTCCGGCCACCCGGCTGCGCGTGGGGACGATGCGGTCACGCATTCACGAGGGCGTGTCCGCAACGGGCGCACGTCGCGCTCGTGGCGTCCACCTTCGCCCCGCATCCCGGGCAGCGCCAGCGCGCGTCCTGCTCCTGGAGCCACCGGTACCAGCCCACCTCGTGGATTCGTCCGGCGTCCCGGGACATCGCGGCCCGGTACGGGGCTCCCGCTTGGAACCGGCGGATGCGGTCGCACGGGTAGTCCGCGCAGTCGGGGCAGAAGGCGACGCCCCGCTTATGGGCGCACGTCTTGATTTCGCAGTCCCCGCCGAAGCAGAAGGACGCCGGAGTGCGGCAGCCCGTGCACAGGAGCCGGTCCATCGCCGTCCCCAGCGAGCGCGCGAGAGCTTCGAGCCGAGGAACATCCTGTTCGACCCACGCTCGGTACACGGGACAGGCGCCGCAGTACGCTCCGCAAATCCCGGCCAGGTTCGCGTCGACCTCGCGGTCGTGGGTAACTGCTCGGAGGGCCATCGAGAGGCCATCCCCTTTCAGGGCTTGGTCCCTGCCTAAGGATTCTCCATACCCGCAGTACGCGGAGCCTCCGCGACATGTCCGAGGGGTCCTCGCGCCGACGGCACGGGGTGCCGCGGGCCAGGGCCCGATTCCTCGCGAGGGACGCTTCCCGCGCCGCGCAGGCGACGTTGGCCGCTCGGTGAGCAAGGTTGTGACACGAGACGGCGGACCGCGGCCCGAGGGCCCCGCAGACGGCCACCGGAACGTACTGTAGGCACGCGAAGGTCAAGCGGGAGATCGACTCCTCCCCCGGTACCGCACGAAGGTTGCGCCGGGGGCACGATCATGGGCCGCTGCCGGGTGACGATGCTGTCTCGGGGAGAACGGGAGGAGCTCCATTCGGCCTCGCTGGAGATTCTCGTGAAGACGGGGGCGATCGTCCGCAGCCCGGAGGCCCGCCGGCTCCTCCGGGGCGCGGGTTCGAGGGTCCTCGAGTCGGAGGCACGGGTCTTCTTCCCGGAGGCCCAGGTCCAAGACGCGATCGAGTCAGCGGCGAAGCGTTTCGTCCTCGGAGCCCGCGATTCCCGCAAGGACCTCACGATCCCGGTGAAGGGGCGACCTTACGCGTGCACGGACGGGTTCCCGGCGAAGGTCTGGGACCATCGGCTAAAGGAACCCCGTCCGTCGACCCGGGCCGACCTCGAGGCGTGGGTCACCCTCGCGGACGCGGTCGAGGCGGTGGACTTCGTCTGGCCCTCCGCGACCCCCTCGGACCTGCCGCCCGAACTCCAGTTCGTCGGCGGCCTCCGGACGAGCTACGAGCACACCACGAAGCACGTGCAGTACCAGGCCGTCCGGCGGGAGGAGGCGAGAGCCCAGATCGAGATGGCCTGCGCCCTCGCGGGCGGGGAAGAGGAGAACCGCCGACGGCCGCACTTCTCCTCCGTGCACTGCATCGTGGCCCCCCTCCAGTTCGACGCGGGCTCGACGGAGGCGCAGATCGAGTTCGCCCGGGCCGGCGTCCCGATCGTCGCGATGACGATGGTCTCCCCGGGGATCACGGGTCCGACGACCCTCGCAGGCAGCCTCGCGCTCGCGAACGCGGAGGTCCTGGCGTCCCTCGCGATTTCGCAGGCGGCCTGCCGTGGCGCGCCCGTGTTCTATTGCCTCGTCTGCGCACCCCTCGACATGCGCACCGGCGGCTTCGTCTCCGGCTCGCCCGAGTACGCCCTCCTGAGCGTCGCGGGGGCCGAGATGGCCCACCGGTACGGCCTGCCGTCGATGATGGGCGGCCTCGGGAACACGGCCCTGTCCCCGGGGATCCAGCTCGGGTACGAGAAGGGCATCACGACGACCGCCGCCGCGCTCGCGGGATGTGACCTGCTCGTGGGGATGGGCGGCCTGAACGATTCCCTGTTCGTCTCCATGGAGCAACTCCTCATCGACGCGGAGATCTGGGAGTTCGTGGCGCGGACCCTCGACGGCGTAGAGGTGGACGCTTCCGAGATTGCGTTGGATGTGATCGGGGCGGTCGGGCCGAAGGGGCAGTACCTGGGCCATCCGCACACGCTCGCGAACTTCCGCCGCCTGTACATGCCCGCGTACGCGTGCCGCACGAGCTATGAGGCGTGGTTCGCCGCGGGCCGGAAGGAGATGTACGACGTCGCCCACGAGGACGTCGCGAGGATCCTGGCAACCCACCGTCCGGAGCCGCTCCCGCCGGGCGTGCATCGGAGGCTCGTGGAGATCGAGGCGGAGGCCTCGAAGACGCTGACCTCATCTCCCGCCCCGGGCGGACATACGGAGAAGTAGTGAGGTCGAGTAGAAATCGGGGGAGACGGTTCGGACCGGGCGGGTGGAGCGCGTTGCCCGCATTCTCGGAGCGGTTCCGCGTCCGCAAGCGGTTCGACTTACTGAGCCATGAGGAGCGGAAGGCGATCCACGACGCGGCCCTGCACGTCCTGGAGAGGACCGGGGTCCGCATCCACAGCCCGACCGCGCGGGAGGACCTGAAGCGGGCCGGGGCCATTGTGGCGCCCGGCAGCCCCGATGTTCGGTTCCCGCCCGACGTCGTGAAGGCGCTCGTGAGCAAGGCGCCGAAGACGATCGTCCTCGCCGGCCGGACGAAGGCGTTCGACCTGCCCATGGACGGGACGCACTTCTTCACGACGACGGACGGCTGCGGGGTCGCCGTATGGGACCCCGGGACGGGCACCCGGAGGAGGTCCGTCCTCGAGGATGTCCGGAGGACCGCGGTGATCGGAGACTGGCTCCCCTACCTGAGCATCTACGAACCCATGGTCGTCGCCCACGACGTGCCCGAGGAGGTCCACGTGGTCCTGGGCATGAAGACGGCGATGGAGAACACGGAGAAGCACATCCTCTCCGAGTCCACGACGAACCCCGCGGAAGCGAGGACGGAGGTCCGCCTCGCCGCGGCCGTCGTCGGGTCCGTGGAGGAGCTGCGGGACCGGCACTACATCTCCGCGATGCTCTGCCCGATGTCCCCCCTCGCGATCGACGGGGCCGCCGCGGACGCGACCCTCGTCTGGGCGGAGCACCACGTGCCCGTGCACATCTACGGGATGGCCGAGGCCGGCGTGAGCGGGCCGCCGAGCCTCGCGGGGGACGTGGTCGTCAACCATGCGGAGGCCCTCGCGGCCGTGTGCATGATCGAGGCCCACGCGCCCGGCGCCCCGGCGATCTACGGCGCCTGCATCACGATGATGGACCCGAGGACGGGGGCGTACACGCCCGGCTCGCCGGAGAGCGACCTCCTCGCCGCCGGCGCGATCGAGATGGGGAAGTTCTGCGGCCTGCCGATCTCCGTCGGCGGGATGGGGCCGAGCGCGAAGACCCCCGGGGTCCAGGCGGCCCTGCAGAACGCCCTGTGGGCGATGACCTGCGTGAACTTC